>Ga0209591_10000704_pt1 | contig 42814 bp, 42 predicted proteins | sample MAT01_FD_187207 | JGI IMG/M metagenome (GOLD analysis project Ga0209591, IMG submission 187207) | Freshwater microbial communities from Lake Fryxell liftoff mats and glacier meltwater in Antarctica - MAT-01 (SPAdes) (version 2) | ecosystem: Environmental > Aquatic > Freshwater > Ice > Liftoff...
CTTGTTTTCTCGCTAACTTATTTTACCACTATGGCTGAAGCCACGCAATCGTTTCACGGAACTTAAAAGTTCCTACCGCCTTATCCCCATGCCTAAAGTCAGGGGCTTGCGGCTCGTTTTTCGGTCAGTGCGATCGCCCCTCTATAGCTAAATTACATTTACTATGCATAATATAGTCCCAAATACAATAGTCAGGGAAAAAGACAATCACGGCATTTGTCACCGAAACAGTTTTAAATCACCATTTTAGATAACTGGGCTACCATAACTACTAGCTGTAGATGTAACTAAATGTACAGCAACACAGACGAACTGTGGGGCATAGTACAGCAGGATAGAACATAATTTATAGTAACGATGGCGTAAAGTTTTTCAACATAGGCACACGACACTAGTTATAATTTCCTATAAGTTGAAAAAACTCTTAAGATTTAGCGTAATAAATACGCTTTTCTCAGACCGACTAGCTGACAACCACATTAGGAGGACTATCTATGGCGCTTGTACCACTGCGGCTGCTGTTGGATCACGCAGCTGAAAACGGTTACGGCATCCCAGCTTTCAACGTTAACAATTTGGAGCAGATTCAGGCAATCCTGAAGGCTGCTGTCGAGACAGATAGCCCCGTAATTTTACAAGCTTCACGCGGCGCTCGTGCTTATGCAGGAGAAAACTTTCTACGCCACCTGATTTTGGCAGCCGTAGAAACCTATCCTCATATTCCCATTGTCATGCACCAAGATCACGGGAATGCGCCTGCTACCTGCTACTCAGCAATCAAGAACAACTTCACCAGCGTGATGATGGATGGTTCTTTAGAAGCTGATGCTAAGACCCCCGCTAGCTTCGAGTACAACGTCAATGTTACCCGCGAAGTTGTAAATGTAGCTCATGCTCTGGGTGTGAGCGTTGAAGGTGAACTCGGTTGTTTGGGTTCTCTAGAAACTGGTGCTGGTGAAGCTGAAGATGGTCACGGGTTTGAAGGTACACTCGACCACTCACAACTGCTAACTGACCCCGATGAAGCTGTTGAGTTTGTAGAAGCAACCCAAGTAGATGCTTTGGCTGTTGCCATTGGCACAAGCCACGGTGCTTACAAGTTTACCCGCAAGCCGACTGGTGAAATTTTGGCCATCAGCCGCATTGAAGAAATTCACCGCCGTTTGCCCAACACCCACTTGGTAATGCACGGTTCTTCTTCTGTACCTGAAGATTTGCTGGCCATAATTAACCAGTATGGTGGTGCAATTCCTGAAACCTACGGTGTACCTGTAGAAGAAATCCAAAAAGGTATTAAGAGTGGTGTACGTAAAGTAAATATCGACACCGACAACCGTTTGGCTATTACTGCTGCTGTACGTGAAGCTTTGGCTAAAAAACCAGAGGAGTTTGACCCCCGTCACTTCCTCAAGCCTTCTATTACATATATGCAAAAGGTTTGTGCTGAACGCTATCAGCAATTTGGTACAGCTGGCAACGCAAGCAAGATTAAGCAAATTTCTTTGGAAGATTTTGCTGCTAAGTATGCTAAGGGTGAACTCAATGTTGTTACCAAGGCAGCTGCTAAAGTTTAATTTTGACAACAAATAAATAAGGGCATAGTCCTGCTATGCTCCTAAAAAACTAATGATTTTAATGTTGTCAGAAACCGGGTGTTTACCCGGTTTTTTATTTTATTCATAAAGACTGGGCATTGGGCAATTCAATTTTGGATTTTGGATTTTAAATTTTGGATTAAATTTCAATCTAAAATCCAAAATCTAAAATCTAAAATTCTTGCTCCCTCATCCCCAGTGCCTAGAATACTCGATGTTGTAAAGATGGCATTTGACGGCGGACTTGTTCGAGCCTAGTGGGATTGATTTCTGCGATCGCAATTCCCGGTTTTTCCCCAGCATCGGCTAAAATTACGCCCCAAGGGTCGATAATAACGGCGTGACCGTGGGTTAGACGGCGGGCGTAGTTATTACCAGTTTGGGCAGGAGCAATAACGTAGGCGGTATTTTCGATGGCTCTGGCTTGTAGTAGTACTTGCCAGTGGTCTTTGCCAGTAAAGGCGGTAAATGCGGCGGGAATAAAGATAACATCGGCTCCCTTTTCTGCCAGATGACGATACAGTTCCGGGAAGCGGACATCATAACAAATGGAAAGCCCTAAATTACCGAGTTTTTCTGAGAAATAGACAGGTGGTAGTTGCGTACCAGCTACAACCGTGCTTGATTCACGATAGGTATTGCCGTCGGGGACATCAACATCAAATAGGTGTACTTTGTAGTAGCGGGCAAGTTCTTGACCGTTTGGGTCAATGAGTAGAGTCGTGTTATAAACCTTGCCTGTATTGTCTACCGGAACTGGAAAGCTGCCGCCCAAGATCGTAATTTGAAAGCGTTGAGCCATTTTTTTCAGAAATTTTTCACTTTCAATAGCGATCGCATCACCTTGCGCGAGTTTGTCTTTTTCTTCTCCCATATAGGAAAAGTTTTCTGGCAAACCTACCAATTGGGCACCTTGACGCACGGCAAGCTCTATTAATTCTTCTGCCTGTGCCAAATTTTTTTGTAAATCGGGCACACTGGTCAATTGAATAGCGGCGGCTAAATAAGACTTCATAGATTCAACAACGAACAGTTGATTTATGGAAAAGAGATTATCAAAATATATCGCTACTTCAACATCTGTGGAACTTAATTAGAAATGCCTCAGCCAAGATTTTCTTTACCAGACTAGTTTTATTGCTGATCTTAATCTTCCTCTGGGTTATAGCAAACTGATCAAGATAAAGATTAGGTTGTGATCAAACCTTGATAAAAACTGTCTACTGTGGATATTCCTATTCTCATTCAAACATTTATCGCTGTGTTTGTGTTGGCGGATGCTGTGGGCAATATACCGATTGTTTTAGTTTTGACTAAGGGCATGATGCCAGACCAAAGAAACAAAGTTATAGATAAAGCAATTGTCATTGCGATCGTAGTTCTTTTGCTATTTGCCTTTGCAGGGCAAATAATTTTAAATTACTTGGAAATTAGTATCGGCTCTTTGCGAGTAGCTGGAGGATTATTGTTGCTGTTAATTGCTTTGCAAATGCTGCGGGGAGAATTAGATCAGCCGATTATTGAAGAAGGCCGCGATGTTGCAATTACTCCACTAGCTTTACCACTGCTAGCTGGCCCGGGGACTTTGACGACGGTGATGTTGTTGATGTCGAAATCACAGAGTCCACATATTGCTGTCGTGGTAGGTATTTTAGGAGCAATGTTTGTCACTTGGTTAATTTTGCGTTTAGCAAACGTGATTGACCAGTGGATTGGTGCAGAAGGTGGAGTGATTGTGACTCAACTTTTGGGTTTTTTGTTGGCGGCGCTAGCGGTTGAAATTGGTAGTACGGGAATTAGGGAGTTGTTTTTGAGCTAGAAAACTCCAAAAAATATTCTGAAAGTGTATACAAATGTAAATAAGTTTGAGAGACGAGAAATTTGCGCCTCTCAAACTTGTTTATAAAAATTAACCTAAAGTTAGAACAAGATGGATAACTCAAGAGGAGTTTATTGCCAATTGAGTTTCAAAGATACTTTTCGAGAGTGGAAGCTAATGTAGTTTTAGGCACAGCGCCGACTACCATATCCACTTTTTGTCCATCTTTAAAAATCATTAATGTGGGAATACTGCGGATACCGTACTGACTGGCAACTTGAGGATTTTCATCCGTGTTGACCTTGACGACCTTAATTTGACCTTTGTACTGTTCGGAGATTTCATCGACAACAGGAGCTACCATACGGCATGGTCCGCACCAGGGTGCCCAAAAGTCAACTAAAACGGGTACGTCGCTGTCGAGTACTTCTTGCTTGAAACTAGAATCGGTAACTTGTGCGGCTGTTGACATGCCTAAAACCTTCGCCAATAATATCTGAGCTTGCTGAAAATTCTACCATAGCAAAAACCTCACCTTAGAAGTCGGAGGATGTACATTTGCAAAGAAGCTCTCTTATTTTATTTATAAACATAAGGAACCGCCCGAACAGTAGTCCGGGCGGAGTGTGGTGTGAGGAGTGAACGGAAACATTCGTCTCCGCTATCTCTATTGTAGGCGACATATCGGATTTTTCCAGCAATTGTTTAGGGGGCTGGAAAAATTTATTCAAGGATTAGGAGTGGGCACTGGGCACTGGGCATTGGGCATTGCTTATTCTCCTTGTCCCCTTTGTCTCCCTTATGCCGATGCCCTATGCCCTATGCCCCATGCCCCATGCCCCAATTCTATTTCCCCATACCTAATTGTTGAGCTTTTTGGTAAACTTTACCCTCTGTTAATAAAGAAGGCGCAATCACAACTTCCACTTGTTGCATTTCTTTAATATTTTTGGCTCCTAAGGTGCCCATGCTGGTCTTTAAGGCTCCTAAAAGATTGTGAGTGCCATCATCTAGCCCTGCTGGGCCAACGAGTATTTGCTCTAGGCTACCGGTGGTGGCAACGCGAATCCGGGTGCCACGGGGCAAGACTGGGCTGGGAGTCGCCATGCCCCAATGATAACCTCGTCCTGGGGCTTCTGCGGCTCTGGCAAAGGGAGAACCAATCATCACACCATCGGCACCGCAGGCGATGCATTTACAAATGTCGCCACCGGTGATTAAACCGCCATCAGCAATAATGGGGATATAATTACCAGTTTCCTTGTAATAATCATCTCGTGCTGCTGCACAATCTGCGATCGCAGTCGCCTGTGGTACACCCACACCCAATACCCCACGGGAGGTACAAGCAGCACCAGGCCCAATTCCCACCAGTACCCCAGCCGCCCCAGCTTTCAACAAATTCAAAGTGACTTCGTAAGTCACGCAATTCCCCAACACCACGGGGATGGGCATGGAACGGCAAAATTCTGCTAAATCAAGTGGTACTAAAGACTCTGGTGACAGATGTGCAGTAGAAACTACCGTAGCCTGTACAAAAAATAAATCTGCCCCAGCTTTTGCCACCGCCTCACCGTATTTACTTGCACCGGCTGGAGTCGCACTTACTGCCGCAATGCCACCTTGTTGTTTAATTTCCTGAATCCGCTGTTCAATTAATTCCGGCTTTATTGGTTCGGCATAGAGTTCTTGCATCAGGGCAACAAATTCATCTTTCCCCACAGAGGCAATCCGATCTAATATTGGCTCTGGATCAGCGTAGCGAGTGTGAATACCCTCTAAATTGAGGACACCTAATGCTCCTAACTGTGACAAGCGTACAGCCATACGAACATCTACTACACCATCCATCGCACTGGCAATTATGGGGATTTCTCGCTCAATATTGCCAATACTCCACTTAGTATCTGCCAAACTGGGGTCTAGTGTTCTGTTACCAGGAACTAGAGCAATTTCATCTATTCCGTAAGCTCTGCGAGCTGTTTTTCCCCGCCCAAGTTGAATTTCCACGCTTTAACTTTTTTTCAAATCTGTTTAAGCTAGGGTATCAAATTGTGAGATAAGTTGGGGTGTTTTTTTCCCTGAACTACACAGATAAATTCGAGTTACCCAAGCCGCCGCTCGAAACTTTGATGGACGAAAAGTATTAACCAGGCAACTAAATAAGCAAAAATTGTTAATTGGTTTTTATATTGTGTTCTTTGAGGGTTGGTGTTGCGCTAGTTTTTGGATAATTGTAGTTTCATGTGTCTATTATTACTTAGTTAATATCACGATTATTGGCATTAATTATCTTAATTTCCCTATATTTAGTTAAGTCAAGATCATGCAAATTCGCACTGATAATTTACCGTTTATTTTTAGCTGCATCTACACCAGTGTAACCAGTTGCTATCCAAAGTATGGCTCTCGCTCCATCGCGGATAGATTTTTCGATAGATTCAGAAGGTTCTTCTGAAGGAACTGAGACTGGTTTTAAATAAATACCTCGACTACCCAAAATAATTTCGCCGATGACACAAGCCCGGCGCATGTGGAAATCTGAAGTAATCAAATAAACGCTCTTGATGCCACGAGCTTGCAAATCATCTACCAACGTAGTAAAATTAGTAACTGTATCTACGGCTTCATAGTCCAAGTGTAAACGTTTGGGATCAACACCAGCTTTGGTAAACACTCGTTGGGTGAATGTAGGTGGACTACCCCCAGTAATCCAAATTGGTATATTTGGATGCTGGCGAACAAATTCGGCCGTAAACTTCTCTCGTTCTAAACGTCTCGTTGAACCACCCAACACTACAACTGCTTGCGGCTGTACAAATTGGTTTTGTACTTCTTTGTATCCCCACCATGTGATTAGCGGTAAGACAAAAGCCATAAAACGAAAATATTTACCTGTAAAGAGTAGCTTATTCAAGGCTCGATAACTTTAATTTACTATTTCTAAAATTTACTCTGGCTAGAAGAAAAATAACAATTGATTGTAGAGTAGCAAACTCCTCAAAAATCTGCCCAAATCCAAATTTGGGTAATTTTCGTGTTGCAGCGCGATTAAGCGGGCTTAAAGTTTTTCCTTTAATTGATGAATTATCCTAACCTGTATCGGACAATCTATCAAAGGGTTTTAGCATCTTCTCAAAGAACCCCATTTAGTAGTTGACTTTTCATGTTATCTAGAAAATCCCTATCCTAGTACCCTAGTCACTTCAAAATCGACTTTGCTAAGGGCTGCAATAACTTCCCTTCCTGTGACGGTTGGGAATTGACTCATATCTCAACTGCGATTCGCTGAATACCAACAAAGTCCAGTAAATCTTGCTGTTCTTCCTCAAATTCTAAACAAAGTTCAATCGCTTCTCTAATACGGTCTATTAACTCATCTAAAGTTTTGACTTGCGTATGACAACTAGGAAGATTTGGGACGGAAGCAACAAAGTAGCCGTCTGCATCTCGTTCAATAATTACATTAAATTCTCGCTTCATCATGAACTTCCCTGAAGTTATATTATATTCTCTCATTATTGAAAGAGCGATCGCTCCTTTTGTGAGAAAATAAAATCAAGCGATCGCTACCCTTAAAACATGAATATATAATTGGCATACATCCTATTCATTAGTTGCTGCTTCTAGCCAGACTTCCACATCATCTGCTAGCAACTTCTGGGCTGCGTCCATCATTATGATCAAGCGATCGCTCCCTTGTAAAAACACTCATGCAGCCTTTTTACTACTCTAACCAGTTCTCTAATTGCAAATTAAGAATATTTTCAAAATCTTTGATATTGTTCGTAACCAAAATATCATTACGAGAACGGACAACGGCAGCAATTAGTGCATCTACTTCTCCTGTTGGTCTACCAATTTGCCTCAATTCACTTTGGATTTTACCAAATTCTCTGGCAGCATCTAGATCAAATGGCTCAATGGGTAATAGTTCAGTTAGTTGTGCCAGTGTTTCTAAATTTTTTTCAACTTGTTTAGAACAGTAAACACCTTTGTAAAGTTCTGAAACTACTATTGTAGATAAATAGCATTGGCTGAAATAGCGATTAAATATAGGTACTACTTTGGTATCGCCGTTAAGCAGTGCAATACAAATATTAGTATCTAGGAGATGCATTAGTCTTTCTTCTATTTATCTATTGAGTCTATCATCCTTCCTTGGTAAGTATGACGCTGCTGATCAATTTCAGCAAAGATGTCTATTAACTCTGGTTGGTCTTGCCAAACTCCAAATAATTGATTCAATTTTGCTAGTCTTTGTTCATCTGTTAAGTCTAGTTTGGCTACCACAGTTTCAGTAGGAGGAAGTTCTAGATTAAGGATTATTTCTGATCCATCAGGAATACTGTGAATTTGCTCTAATAATTCAATTGTTTGACCGCGTTTAATTCCTCTAATCTTCATTGCATGATTACTCCTGTATGCTATTCAAATCTCAGATATTTTCTCATTACTTAATGCTAACTGATGTAGCGTAGACGCATAGCTACTGGTCGTCAGACATTGCCCCTCCTGTGAGAATATAAAATCAAGCGATCGCTCCTCTACAAGAATATATAATGAAGCGATAAGATTTAAGCACTCACCAACTGAGTCAGGTGTTTTAGTATACGTAGCACGTCGTACAATTCATTTCCAGGGTTTCGCATCAAAAAACCCTTTGATAAAGCATAACGCGGTGGATTCCCTTTCACTAATTTGACGAAAATAAACTCGCTTCCTGTGGCAATCATACCAAAACTAGGTTTATTACTATACAGATTTCCTAACATATAACCAAGAATTTGTGCGAGTCCTTGTTCAGATGAAAACGAAGCTCTTTTGGACTCAATAATCATTACCCATAATTGCTCTTTTAAAACTAAGGTATCTATTCTACCTTTGATGATTGCATCTTCATCTGGCACAGAAATATCTATAGATTCTTCTGATTTTACATAAAACGGAGCTAGATAAAAATCGCCGATAAAAAGTAATGGGACTACAACTGCCATTCTAACTACATCTTCTAGTAAAGGTGGGTAATTAAGAAGATTTAAATAACCAGTTTTTACCTTGTCTAAAAGTTGTTTATCTAAATCATTAAGTTCTGGCAAATCTCCTTGCCATTCGCTAAAGAATGAGTTATCCAAAACTAAGTGAATACGAAAATTATCGATTAAATAACGTAAGTCGATGACCTTTGCTTGGATTGTTTGCGTCATAACTTTTGAAGAGTGCTGAGTAAGATAAAAATATCATTAGCATCTATCCTATTCACTAGTTGCTGCTTCTAGCCAAACTTCCACATCATCTACTAGCAAATTCTGGGCTGCGTCCATCATTGATGCTGCTATATCTTTGAGGTCTTCGCGGTTGTTCAAGTAAGTTTTCAAGGCTTCCATTGGGTCGATGCTGCTACTTGCACTCAATTCAGGAATGCGGGGCCTGGCCAATTGACTCACTAATTCTGCTTGAATGGTATAGGTATGAGCGGGACTTAAAGCAGTATGTAGAGAAGAACTGTCAATTAAATCCATCTGTTCGGAGCGGAGTTTATAAATTAGCCGCACTACAGCATCTTGAATATTATACTTAGCGATCGCTTTCATTAACAACGCTTGCGGATCATCTGCTTTCGAGATATCAACCTCAATGGTGCGGAAAGTCCGAACTGTTAAGGGACAAAATTCCCATTCAGCGCTCCCCCGCTCAAGTTCTAGCATCACATAGCCTTTGTCTTCTTTTTCTTCACTAAAATCTACCCGCTCAATACTTCCTGGATAAATCACCGGCGGATTATTAGATTTATTCAGATTTTGGTGGCGGTGGACGTGTCCCAACGCTACATAATCAAAACAAGGTCGCGTCAGCAAAGATAGGGGGAGAGTAAAGCCTTTACCTACTGCCAAAAAGCGTTCTGCGCCCAAAGTAGCATTGTCAGCCATCAAGTGAGCCAAAAGGACAGTTGGCACATCGGGGTCAAGACGGCGAATTTCCCCTTCCATAACAACTCGCAGGCGTTCAGTTAACAGTTCGTTTACTTCCGCCAAAGACGAACCTTCAGTTTCTTGGCGAGTCATCAGAGTTGAACGGGTGAGCCAAGGAAGGGTGATTACTTGCACTTTACCATTGCGGGTTTCGATGCAGTGAGTAGTTAATGTGTCACCGACAACAAATCCTGGCACTCCTAAAGTGCGATAAATATTTAAACTCGCGCCTCCCTGTCCTTGGGAGTGTTGGTCGTGATTGCCTACCAACAACACTGTTGGAATATTGGCATCCATGAGACGGCGAAATTGTCCGGCAAAAGCCTGCTGTACATAAGGCGGTGGTGTAGCATCCGGAAAAGCATCGCCACCAAATATCACCATATCAACAGTATCTGTCAGCGCTCGGTCAATACATACAGACAAAGTATTGACAAAATCCTCCAATCGTGTATTTAATCCAGTCGCGGGATTAATTCGTCCGTGGGAGAAGCCGCTTCCCATGTGGATGTCGGAGAGATGGAGGATTTTAATCATATTTGTCCTTTGTTCTTAGTCATTTGTTCTTTGTCTAATACTAATGACAAATGACAAATGACCAATGACTAATAATTAAATATGAATTCCACATTCTGTTTTATCACTTCCCCGCCAACGTCCGGCGCGTTCGTCTTCGCCTTGGCCTACTTTGGTGGTGATGGGTTCGTCGCCTATGCTGGGATAACCTTTGTCGTGTAGAGGGTTGTAGATGACTCCGTGTTCAGCTACGTAAACCCAGCTGTCTTGGCGTGTCCAGGTAGCTATGGGATTTACTTTCAGCCGACCTTTACCATCTAGTTCAAATATGGGCATATTCGCACGGGTTACTGCTTGGTCACGGCGGCGTCCAGTTATCCAAGCGACGCTGTTGAGTTCGTCTAGACCGCGTAGCAGTGGTTCAATTTTTGTAATGTGGTGGAATTTGGCAATATCTTTGTCCCAGAGTTTGTCGCCATATTTTGCTTCAAAGGCTTCGCGGGTGTCTACATCTGGAGTTTTGAAAGTTTGCAAATCCAGGTTGTAGATTTGTATGGCTTTGGCTACTAATTCTAGGCTTTCAGGGAAGTGGTGCAAGGTGTCGAGAAAGATCACAGGAACCGGATGCTTCAGTTCACTGTAAAGAATATGGGTAATTATCATGTCATCCACGTTAAAGGCGCTTGTTTGCACCAGTCCCGTTGGGATATTCTCTATAGACCATGCCAGTATTTCTTTGGGAGTGGCAGTTTCAAATTGCTGATTTAATTTTTCTAAGTCAAAAGCGATCGCTTGGTTTCTAGATGCCGTGGAAACTGTCATGATAATCTTCTGTTCAAATATTTTTACCTTCATTAAAATTGATCTTACCCCATAAAGGCACGTATTCCGCTCGGAGTTGAGGTAATTATTCTGTGTGGAACTGGAGAATGCAGAGTCGGGAAACTAGGAGAATAACCCATTACAAGTAAAAATTAATACTGTCAGTATAAATGAAGGATTTACTAAGAAACTTTACAGTAATTTAAGTTTTACAATGCTGTTATAGATATTTATACTGATTTTGATATGGTTAAGAGACAATTAATAAAAAGGATTTTACTTAAATGAACACTTCAAAATCCCCCAATCGTTTAGGCGAATCTATAATTATGGGCGCTTTAATGATGTTGACCAGCGCTAGCATTATTACAATAATGAATTTTTTCTAAGATAAAAATTTCTAATTTTAGCAATAAAACTTCACATAGCCCTGCTCAAAACTGAGTGGGGCTTTTACTTTTTTGCTCCACATATATCAGTGTATATTAAGCCTCTTCTGTGATTTCCGGGAGAGAATAATCTTAAACCTGTGTTTTTACGTAGTTTTGCAATCAGAGAATGTGAACGAGAACCGCTACATAACTCCTAATTCTCCATTCCCCATTCCCAACTTGTTAGCAAAATAACTTTCCATCATAGGTCATAAATGAGATGATGGAGAAATTAGAGAAAAAGGTAAACAATTGTTATTTTTCTCCTTCCGCTTCTGGTTGCAGGATGGCATCACAGTATTGAATGAGGGTTGTCAAGCGATCGCTAATCGTTTGAAGTCTCGTTTGTGCAGTAGATGCTTGCCGCGCTCCTTGCAAAAACATCACATCTATTGCCAACAAGCGCAATTGCTTGCTCATTTCTGTTTGATAAGACTGCACTCGCCAGTTTTCATCAGCCAAAGGTACAATCTCTTGCCCAAAGAATTGCTGCAACGAGGCTACACGCACTCGCAGTTCGGACGCAACGATTGGGGTAGTTGTGGCATCGGAGCGTAATTGCTCTAGGAAGGTTACGAGTGCCAAATATTTCTCAGGGTTTAAAGACATCCAGTGCTAGTTAAGATAGTATTAATGTCAAGTAATTTTTCTTCTACAATAAACTTTCTTAAACACTTATCAGCACTAAAAGCCTCAAATTATGGTTTGAGGCTTTGTTTGCCATCAATGCATTTTCAAGCTTATGATCCTTAAAACTCAAATTGGATGACTACCGTCGGCAATTGGAGAATCAATCCTTACACTGTTTTTTCTACCCGTCTCTGGGCGACAGCATCTTCTTAAAGCGATGCTGCCAGTTTTATTTATCATTCACTTAATCTACCGATCCTATCTCAACCCAATTGTATGAGCAGTCTAGCAATAAATTCATCAGTTGATCTAACCATTCCAGAATGGTTAAAGAAATGTTTGAAGGAGTCATCGACAAGTAGCGGCGCAGCAGAAGATGACCGAAGGCACAGTGATGCAGTTTTAATTGGTCGCGCATTTGAATTTGCTTACCAACTGCATCAAGGTCAATACCGCAAATCGGGAGAAGCATACATTGCTCATCCCATCGCTGTAGCTGACTTGCTGCGTGACTTGGGAGGCAGTGCTGCTATGATAGCAGCTGGATTTCTTCATGATGTCGTTGAAGATACAGAAGTAACAAGTCAAGAAATAGAAGAACGCTTTGGCCCAGAAGTACGGCAATTGGTCGAAGGTGTCACCAAGCTTTCTAAAATTAATTTCACCAGCAAAACCGAAAGCCAAGCCGAAAACTTCCGGCGGATGTTTTTGGCAATGGCGCAAGATATTCGGGTAATTGTGGTGAAATTGGCAGATCGTTTGCATAATATGCGAACTTTACAATATATGTCAGAGGCCAGCCGCCGCCGCAGTGCCCAGGAAACGCGAGATATTTTCGCACCTTTAGCCAATCGCTTGGGGATTTGGCGAATTAAATGGGAACTGGAAGATTTGGCTTTTAAGTATTTGGAACCGGAAGCTTACCGCCAAATGCAAGAGCTTGTTTCCGAAAAACGGACGGCGCGAGAAGAGAAATTGGCTAGAGCTACGAATATGTTGCAAGAGCGTTTGCAGCAAGCCGGAATCCGCTTTCAAGATATCAGCGGTCGTCCCAAGCACCTTTATGGCATTTACCAAAAAATGCACCGACAGCAAAAGGAATTTCATGAAATTTACGATTTGGCTGCGTTGCGGATTATTGTTCAAAGCAATGAGGAATGCTATCGGGCGTTGGCGGTGGTTCATGATGCTTTTCGCCCAATTCCTGGGAGATTTAAAGATTACATTGGGCTGCCAAAGCCTAACCGTTACCAGTCGCTGCATACTGGGGTGATTGGACTAACTGGCCGTCCTTTAGAGGTGCAAATTCGGACAATCGAAATGCATCATATCGCCGAGTATGGGATTGCCGCCCATTGGAAGTACAAAGAAACTGGAGGTTCTAGTATTAGCCATTTGACAGGGACAGATGACAAGTTTACTTGGCTGCGACAACTGCTCGAATGGCAAACTGATCTCAAGGATGCACAAGAATATCTTGATAGCATCAAAGATAATTTATTTGAAGATGATGTCTATGTCTTCACCCCTAAGGGGGATGTTGTGCCTTTAAGCCCTGGTTCCACCACTGTAGATTTTGCATATCGCATTCATACGGAAGTAGGAAACCATTGTTCAGGGGCGCGGGTGAATGGGCGAATGGTTGCACTATCAACGCGGCTACACAATGGCGATATTGTAGAGGTTCTCACCCAAAAGAACTGCCATCCGAGTTTGGATTGGTTGAACTTTGTCAGAAGTTCGGCGGCGAAATATCGGATAAAACAATGGTACAAGCGATCGCGCCGAGAAGAAAATGTTGCCCGTGGACGGGAATTGTTAGAAAAAGAACTTGGTAAAACTGGTTTTGATAGTCTGCTAAAGTCGGATGCGATGGAGACTGTCGCCGAAAAGTGTAACTACCACAGCGTAGAAGATTTACTTGCTGGTTTGGGTTACGGAGAAGTTACCTTGAACCTAGTGTTAAATCGTTGGCGAGAAGTGGCGAAGGGACAACAACCAGTTTCTACTGTGTCGCCATTTATCCCCAAAGAACCAACTACATCAAAAGGTTTGCGTGATGCACCTCCAACTATCTCCCGCGCCAGCGATTCGCCAATTGTTGGGGTAGAGGGGTTGGTGTATTATTTAGCTGGGTGTTGTACCCCGATTCCTGGCGAACCGATTATTGGTGTGGTGACGCGAGGTAGGGGGATTTCGATTCATCGCCAAGGCTGCCATAATCTAGAGACTGTGGAGTATGAGCGCTTAGTACCAGTTAGATGGAACCCAGCCGCCGAAAATAGTGGTCGTCCGCACACGTATCCTGTGGATGTTCAAATTGAATCTCTTGACCGCGTAGGGGTGTTAAAGGATATTTTGTCACGGTTGAGTGACCACGGGATCAATGTCCGCCATGCTCAGGTGAAAACCTCTGTTGGTCAACCTGCATTAATCGACTTAGGAATAGATATACGCGATCGCTCTCAATTAGAGCAAGTGTTTGTCCAAATTAAAAAAATGAGCGATATTTTGAATATCCGCCGCGTTGGTCAAATTGACGAGTAGGTAATTGGTGGGGTGCGTTAACGGAGTTTGACGCACCAGTTTAGGATAGGAGTCGAACCGCAGAGACGCAGAGGACACAGAGAAAGAGAGGAGGAAATGACTGTACTGTGTTATTGCTTAGATAAGTGTATTGTATTTAATCACCATGCAAGAGCTATTTCCCGGAGAGGTATTCGCCAATACTGCTGATTTTGACACTGGTATTCGCCAACTGTTACCGCGATACGATGAGATGTTGGAGGTAATTACGCGTTGTGTGTCTTCCACAAGTCGGCGTATTTTAGAATTAGGTTGTGGTACAGGCGAACTTAGTCTCAAAATACTCAACCGTTTTCCAAATGCCCAAGTAATTGCCTTAGATTACTCACCGCGAATGCTGCAATTTGCCGAAGATAAAATCACAGCAGCAGGATATCAACAACACTGGACTGGTACACAAGCAGACTTTGGCGATTGGGCAGATAATCCAGAGAAATTTGATATTGGTAGCGAATTTGATGCCTGTGTCTCATCTTTAGCAATCCACCATCTCCAGGATGAGATGAAATTGAAGTTATTTGGGCGAATTGCTGCTAGCCTCAGTAAAGACGGCTGTTTTTGGAATGCAGACCCCATTTTACCGGAATCACCAGCCTTAGCAGAAGTTTATAAGGCGGCACGAGAAGAATGGTCAGTTCAACAGGGAACTAATTTAACAGATATTCGCGCGAAGCTTGGTGCAAGCATCACTCAAGGTTACTCCAGTCAAGACCAGTTAGCTAGCTTAGATGCTCATTTAGAAATGTTGACGAAAGCTAGATTTAAGACAGTTGCAGTACCTTGGAAATATTATGGTCTGGCGGTGTTTGGTGGCTGGCTGTGAAAATTTTAAATTTTGGATGCCTGAATTTGGGATTTACCTTTCCCCAATGGACTTCTTTCTGGCTCCCCTTCTCCCAAATTTGGGAGAAGGGGCTGGGGGATGAGGGTTTTTTCTTTTCATACTGAAATAACTACAGTTTTCAAGATGGACGCGGTTTAACTCCTAATAACATCTAAGTTTTATATCAAATCGTCCAAGCATGTATTCTTTAAGGCACACAGTAAAGTATTAGAAATAGCCTGTATCAAGCCTTTCTCTAAGTATCTTAACTAGGAATTACTAATTACGAATTACTACTAGATGTACTATTTGTTATTGCTAAACTGGGAGGTGAAAACTATCATCTCCCAGTGTTTGTATTTCTCCCAACTAAATAAGACAACGGAGAGCAAAAAATGCGGGTATCATTTGAACGCACGGGCGGCTTTGCTGGGATTACCAAGAAAACAACCGTTGATACAGCCACTCTCCCGCCAAATGAAGCCAGCACACTTGTCCGACTGGTGGAAGTTGCTGATTTATTTAGGCTACCGGAACACATTACCTCGCCAAATCCCCAGAGCGATCGCTTTCAGTATAAGTTAACAGTAGAAGATAACGGCAAGCAGCATACAGTGACTGTCAGTGAAGCAGCATTGCCAGGAACCTTAAGACCCCTGATTGAATGGTTACAGGTCATAGCACAGAAAAGGTAATTTGCTAAAGAAGTTAAATAAAGGCTTTAAGTCCCCTGCCTCTATAGGCAGCACGTTTTGTGTCGGGGTTAAATCCCCGTTACAAAACGTAATTGCGTTAGCGTAGCGGTAGCGAGTCCGCGTACTCTTACAGAGAAGCAAGCTACGCTTTTAGCGTCTCGTAAGAGAGCGTCATTGCGAATTGCGAATTGGTTTAATCTCCTTAGTTACTCTCAGGGTTGAGTTCGCTGATTTCTCGGCATTTAGCCTCTGCGGCTTGATATGCTGCCAAGTATTCTTGACCACCCAACATCACATCACCGTAATATTCATAAGGTGGCTCGCCATAGATTGGTAATGGATCATCTTCTGGATAATCTTCTTTGGATTCTTCAATGATGGCTTTCAGTTTTTTAACGGTCAGCCTTTGTGCTGCAAAATACCAGAGTTCTTGGGGCTTTTTGTTTAGGTGCGGTAATGTGGGATCGATAATGCGGACATCGGAGGCGTCGCCTATCTCAATCCAACTGTGTTCAATCGGTCTGTATGGTTTCCCCGCAAAAGCTAAAAATCCCTGAATATATCTTGCTCCCTCAGTAGATAATGCTGCTTTATAAGCATTATCAAACGGAGTGCTAGCTCTGCTGTTTATACTTTCAGCAATTTTGATTGACAGCGTTTCATCCAATAGTTTGTTCATCAATAGCAAGGATTAGAGCAGCCGTAAAAACATATTACCACTGCTTCTTCTGCCATCCAACCATAAAGATGTTCAGCCCCTTTATTCCAAAATTGAATTTGGTTAACCAAACTTTGAACGAGAATCCCGTCTGTGGTGATGTCGAGCAAAGTAGCTTGCTCACGAATTTTTTGTTCTGCATTTTTGCGAAGTGTAAGGGCACGGCAGTGCCGTGCCCCTACGGGTGTACCTCACGTAAACGAGAAACGCTATAAGTCAATACAGTTCAGTTAAGCATTTTTTTCTTCTCTCTGTGTCCTCTGCGCCTCTGCGGTAGCCTGCGGCAAGCCGCTCCGCGTCTACGTTAAAAAAACTGACTTTGACAAAGAGTTTTAGCCTTAACTGAACCGTATTGCGCTATAAGTAGAAAACAAAGGTAGCACAGCTAGCTGTGCCACCTTACTATGTTGTTTATCCATCAAATCATGGGGTTGTGGGGGGATCAAGTTTTATCCGAACCGTCTTGGGACGACAAGGGCTTCCCCAACAAACCTGCCCAGAAGGCATATTAGTAAAAACACTACTACGAGCGCCAATCACAGCATTAGCGCCGATTTGCACTCCCGGCCCAACGAAACAATCTGCTGCTACCCATGCACCATTGTCAATGGTGATACTCGCTGTTTTCAACCCAAAGGCAGGGTCTTGGATATCATGACTACCAGTACACAGGTAACTTTTTTGCGAAATTACGCAGTGTTCACCGATGCGGATCTGATCGAGGCTATATAAAACTACGTTGTCTCCAATCCAACTGTGGTCGCCAATAGTAACTTTCCAAGGGTAGGTGAAGCGGGCGGTGGGTCGAATTAATACGCCTTTACCGATACGAGCGCCAAATAGTCGTAGCAAAGCGCAACGCAGAATATTTAACGGTTGAGGAGTCAGGGGAAAGGCGATCGCTTGTACAAACCACCATAATAAAATATACCAAGCTGGACGCCCCCGATCAAACCAGGATTGGTCATATTTGCGTAAATCTACGAAAGGGTCATTAGTCATTCAATTTTGGATTTTAGATTTTAGATTTTAAATTTTAAATTTTTCCTTCAATCCAAAATTCAAAATCTAAAATTGGCAGAGTTAGGAGTCAATGGTCAATAGCTTTCCCTCTACTCCTCTGTTCTCCTGTTCGCCTACTCCTTCCTTCAGGGTAGTCGCAGTATTTAAGTGACCACCACAGTTGCGTAATTCGTAGAGTTTAACGCCAATTTGATATTCATATTGACTCAGCAAGCGTGCATAGATATATCCGGCTTTGCCATCCAAAAAACCGCGTTGAATAATATAAAATAAAACAAACCGTAAAATGGGTTTAAATGGCAGGTGTACCCACACTTTTTTCAAAAAGCGCTTTCGTTGGACTGCATCACCAAATAGATTCGCGCCAATAGTGCCGCTATCATCTTTACCTGTGAGAATATTAAAATAAACGCTGGCTTCCCAGTTGGAATAGCGGTTGTGTCGTTCTAACCAGTGATAAAGGTCGCGGAAGTCCTCGTGGAGCATATCATTTTTGAGATACCCAACTTTGCCCTGCAAAATCACATGTTCGTGAACTTCGTTATCACCAGTATTGGGAATATCTTCTGTATGTAGGTTTTCGTAGCGACCTTTTTTATGTTGAAATAAACGTAGATTCCAATCGGGATATTTCCCGCCATAACGAATCCATTTTCCTAAGAAAAATACACGGCGGTTGAGATAATAACCTGTATATTCCTTGTTTTGAATTGCTTGGTCAATTTCTTGCCAGAGTTCGGGGGGAATGCGCTCATCGCAATCTACAATTAATACCCATTCGTTACGAAAAGGTAGATTATCTAAAGACCAATTTTTCTTTTTAGGCCAGCGTCCATTGAAGTTAAATTGTACGACATTGACACCGTGACTGTTAGCAATTTCAATGCTGTTATCAGTACTTTGAGAATCTACTACAAATATTTCATCTGCTCTGCTGAGGCTAGCAAGGCAAGCAGGCAAGTTTGCTTGTTCGTTTTTTGCCGGAATTAATACAGAAACTGGTATTTTAGATGACATATTTAGTATAAATTATGTTATTGGTTATTTCTTATTTGATGTGGATAAAAGACCTTGAATAGCAGCATTTAAGTAACCAATCTGACCGTAAGCATATACAAGTTTGTCAAACCGTTCTGCTGGATCAGAAAAATATTGCAATGCCTTATACAAGCCGCGTACAAAGCGTTCGCTACCTCGTTGCAATTGAGCGATTCCGGCTTTACCAGCGAGTTCTTCTCGATAGCATTCACTGATACCCTGCCACCAGCCCCGGTTTAAAAACCACGAGCGTTGGAGGCGTTCTGGAGCAACATTGTGAGCAACCAGCGCTTCGGGAAGATAAGCGACTTGCCAATTACGCTGTAGGGCAAATTCAGTCATTTGCAGTTCTTCATTTGATAGTAGGTTTTTTCCCACTCGACCGAGATGAGGATCAAAACCGCCAATTTCTTCTAGGAAACTGCGGCGGATGGAGTAATTTAAGCCTCTAGGTGTTAAGCCAGGTTGCTCGATATAGATGATACTGTCACCCAAATCGTATGCACCGAGATTTGCAGCTAGCCCTGGAGATAGCCACCGTGGTTGTTCGATTTCTGGGGGCCATAGAAGAGTGACTTTGCCACCTGCGATCGCTAGTTTAGAATTATTGTAATAGGCAAAATATAAAACTTGTAGCCAGCCCTTGCTCGCAACGGCATCGTCATCTAAATAAGCAAGAATATCACCACTAGCTACTTTTGCACCTGTGTTGCGGGCGACAGATAAACCAATGGTGGGTTCAAACACATACTTCAGGCGCGGATTGTGGGATCTTTGTTCTACAACCTCACGGGTGCGATCGCTAGATCCATTATCAACCACTACAATTTCAAAGTCAGCAGCAAAATCCTGCGCTAAAAGACTATCAATTGCAGCCCCTAAATAGGTATCTCGATTGTGGGTACAGATAATGGCAGAGATTTGGGTATCTGGCATAGATTTTATTTTGGATTTGAGATTTGGGACTTCGGCTCCTTTCGACTTCGCTACCTCGGCTCCGCTCGGCACAAGTCAAGGCAAGTCGCTCAGTCGAACGATTTTAGATAAAAATCTTAAATCCAAGGCACACCTGCTGAGAGTTAATCTAAACTAAAAATTACCGACCCACCAACCGAGTTTCTTCGGAAATAATCTTTAAAACTTTACGTTTGTTGAATATGACTGTGTAAAACTACAAGTGTTTGGGCCAGTTGACTCAGGCGGGTTTCCAAAGATTGCTTGCGTCCTAACAGTTGACGTAACTTTTGGTAACGAGCGATCGCCATGCTAACATTGGGAATCTGATCTGCTGGACATGGGCGCGACCAGACTTTACCAGTATCGTCTATACCACAGAGACGGTAGCCAGTAATAGATGATTGATAAGATACTTTCTCACCAGTGGCGCAAATTTCTTCTACGTAGTTCATCAGGCGGTCAACTTCTGCATGGCGCAGTGTTGCAGTTCCTCCTGCTTCTGGTTCCTTGGGATTGGATTCTAACCAGCCATTGACAATTGGCCCTTCTAAGTAAATATCCTGAATTTGCTTCAAAATATTTTGCAGTTCTATTTGCCAACCAGCGACAGTTTCCTGAATTTCTTGCAATAAATTCATCGCCAATGCTGGATTCGCTCCGTGGCGATGGCTACTAAAGCTCGGAGTTTTCAACTTGGGTAGGCTGGGTGTTTTGCTACCATCCTCTTCTGCTTGAAAGGTCTGCACAGACTCATGGTGAGGAAAGAAATCTTGTTCAGCAGGATAATCTCTCTCAGTGTCAACTGTTTGTTCTTCCTGAGAGGATTGATTTTGTGTACTTTCTGTGGGTTCGTTGGCTCCGACACTGATTCTAAAGGAGAAAGGCCGTTTCGTTGTCGAATCACCAGCTTCGGCGGCAGAGGCAGTGCCGCGATTCCCTAAATCGTGTAGAGTTGCTTCTATGCGTTTTAAGCCTGCGTTCATAAAGATATCCTAAAGTTTGCTGTCCCCGATGGTGTTGGATAATTAAAAATGGGGTTGTTGGGATTTTCGGCTTTTGCCAATTGTGACATCAATGATGCTGGTGCTAATTTTATCTCTTAAAAGTTATTTGAAACTAAAAATTTTGCCGATGAAGTAAAAAACTGGGGTGATAAATTGCAATCGTAGGCATATTGTTAAAATATTCAGGAAACAACTTTGGGTAAAATCATCTTAGTAACAGGGCCAGCACGATCTGGTAAAAGTGAATGGGCGGAAAGTCTGGCCATGCAGTCAGGAAAACCTGTTGTTTACGTAGCAACAGCCACCGATAACCCAGATGACCAAGAATGGCATCAACGCATTTTAGAACATCAACAACGTCGCCCCCAAGACTGGGTAACTTTATCTGTACCTGTGGAACTGTCTGCTACCCTCGCCGATGCCAAACCTTCTACTTGTCTTTTAGTTGATTCTTTAGGAACTTGGGTTGCTAATCTTTTAGAAGAGGACGAATATAGCTGGGAAAACATTGTTGCAGAGTTGTTAGAGACGGTGGATCTGGTGGCTGCTGATATGCTGTTTGTAGCAGAAGAGGTAGGTTGGGGTGTGATACCAGCTTATCCCCTTGGGAGGGCGTTCCGCGATCGCCTGGGTTCTTTAGTGCGCCAGCTAGGTGTACTTAGCAATACTGTTTATTTAGTTACAGGTGGTCATGTTCTCAATCTCAGCAGGCTTGGTTATCCATTGCCAAATAGAGGGGATTCTGGAACATTCAGTATTGATTCAAATTAATCTAAAATCTAAAATTGTAATATAGCAACCAAACAAAAAGTTAGAGCATACCTTGCCTACTGGTTTGAGTTGGGTAAGAAAGTGATTATGAGCAACGGTAAGGCAAGCTTTTTGCCGCTATCGCTGCTAAATGGCGATCGCTTGTAGACAATCTTGGATTTTCTCAATCGTCTTTAGACGACTTTCGCTATTAGACTCAGAATTCATTCTGAGGCGGGCTAGATGAGAATGAAATAGCCCTGCTATAAACTGGTAGATAACTTATTATTAATTAAGATATTACGTCGGCGCAACTTAGGAGATTTAGCCAATTTCCAGACCGAATAATATTGATCGCTGTAAACAATATCTGTCTTTAAGTTATACTTTTTTTCGATTGCTTCGCGCCAAGTCTCTGAAGGATTGAGTAAAAATACATCAGCAAACCCATCAGGTATTTTGGGTATTTGTTGGTTGTTCACCAACAAAAATCGCACTTTTGGTTCCAAAAGATAGCTTAGAGAAAAAACATTCCCATAATTATTGCCCAAAGCATCACTAACCAAAAGTGGACTACTCGTCTGATTGATGATTTGGGCAACTTGTGGATTGCTATAGCTCATACCCTTATTCCACCAAGTTTCTGCCTGGGAACTCACCTTAGAAGAAATCAGTCCACAAATAATCACTAATGCCATGATTATCTGCCAAATGCTGCGGCGTGATATGCTTTCATTATATATTTGCGTAGCTAGTAAGTAAGCAACAGTTACTTGGATTCCTAAATAAGATGGTAGCAAATATGGTTCGGTAGATAATTGTATGCCACCATAACTTGACAGTATTAGAGGTAATGCTGGCACTAAAATCAATGTGATCAGAAAAAACCAAACTTTATAGTTAGTTGTTAGACAAAGAAAACAAACTGAATATCCTACAAGAATTAAAAATATTGGTGTAATTAAAGAGTTCAGAGGATTAGCTGGGCTAAGGTCTATATCAAAAAAAATTCGGCTTAACTGCATCAGCAAAAATTGAAATATAGGCATCGTAAATGCCTGATTTTTAGTTTTATCTGCTGAAAGCAAAAATTGAAAGAAGTCACCCATCACAATTGTTATCCAAGGCATGAAAGCTAAAAAACCTACCACGGATACTAATAGATAAGTTCTGACAGGTTCAGTCAATTGAAATTTTGCAGTTATCATTACATAAATTCCGTGAGCAAGTGCTACAAATGCACTCCAAATAAATGTATAAAGACTGATAGTTAAAGTTACTGCATAAATGCTCCAGATAGCGAATAAATCTGGTCTTTTTTGTTCTTTTACTGCCTCATCTTTATCTTGTGATTCCAGCCGCATTGCTCGCAACAGAGACGCACTGGATAGTAATATGGTCACTAACCAGAGAATATATTCTTGTGCTTCTTGGGCATAAACTAGTTGAATTGGAGAAATTGCCATGAGTGCGATCGCTACACCAGGAACCGATAATGGCACATTAAATAATTCTCGGCATAGCCAATAAACACAAGGAAAAACCAGCAAACTGATGCAGGCAGATAAACTTCTAATCGCCGTCACCGAATTACCAAAGATGTCCATCCACAATCTGGCTATTATGTAATAAAGCGGTGGATGGTAAGGATCTTCTTTTGCCAAATTCATGATTGTGTCATTTAAGCTTTTTTGTTGATTTGCACCTTGAAACTGGGCAAAGCTTTCTCCTGTAATGACACGATTATTAAAAATTTGTTGTTTTACTTCAGTTATTCTGTAACCAGAAATCCGCAATGAAGTATAAGTTTCATCATGCCAGTAAACTTTACCGTCAAGGTTAAAAAAGCGAAACAATATACCCATCGTCAATAAGAAAATAATTAAAAATCGCAACCAACTCGGAGCAAATTTGAGATGGCGCATAAGTAATTTTTCCCAATAATTTTTCTAAAATAATTCAGTCAAGCGGACTTTATTCCTGTAGCTGCGACTTCCATTCGTTAGCGCAAAAGATAATTTTTACAAAATTTGGTAACGCCATCTGGCAAACTCTGCAACATTAGATATAATTAAAAAATCAATAGTCTTAAACTGCCGATCAATAGCTGGAAGACTGCATATTTTAGCTCCAATGTTTAAGTATGCCTGCAAAATTTTCGGAATTTCAACATTGAAAGAATCTGGACATTTATGAGGTATTTTTAGACAAAATTGTGAATTTGGATAAACTAAAATATTTGGATGCATCAAGCCATTCTGTCGAAAATAATCATAAGCGCAAGTAGCTTGCCAACGACATTGTGTTAGTAATGATGCACAACCAAAGAAATATTGATTTTTACTCCAGATGAGATAATTTGCTAATCCTTCCCAGAGTAGTAAAAGTGCCTGACTATTGCGATATTCTTTAGCTATACATGCACGCCCAACTTCAACTGATGCCTGAAGCACAGAATTGGGAATCGCATTAAGATTAAATATATCGGCAGCATCAAAGCCTAGTCTTTGAGAAGCCATTGTATAGGTTTGCATCCGATAAGTTCCAATGGTTTTACCCGTTTTTTTGGAGATTAGGATTAAATGATGGCAAACCGCATCAAACTTATCTATATCCATCTGGGTAAAGTTAGAAGCAGAAAATCCTAAGCCTAGTTCAAGATTAAACACTTCAAAGCGCAACCGAAAAATTGATTCTAATTCTTCTTTGGTTGACGCCAGCCGTAGGGTATATTTTTCAGTTTGAAGGACGGGGAAATCTTCAAGAGTGAGAGGAGGATTCAGTGGGTAATTGATGTTGCGTCCAGAAACTTCCATCTATCTTCCTACTTAGATTTGCGAAAATATTCTACTAGGATTTAGGTACTATACAAATAGCTCACATTATGCATTAATGTGTCGAAGTGTGATTGAGACGGTTTTCGCCAAAATATCCTTTAGAAAGCTTTTTTACTTTCTTGGATTAGAGGTGGAGTGCTTTCATTATGGACATTAATTACTAAAAAATCTGGCAATAAGATACAAAATTTTCCTTTGATGTACGCTATAAATACAAGTCAGAAAAGAAAGTCTAAATTAGGGCAGAAAGCCCCTGGATAAATCCAGGGGCTTAAATAATTTTGGCTGCGATGCTTGCGGTGTTCTTGTTGCGATCGCAATCTGTGGTAAATGCACTCTAAAATACTTAATTAATTACGGTGATTATTGCTGTAGTGAACTCGTGTACCTGCCCAAAGCAACTTCTCCCGTAGCGTCTGATAGTAGGAATTGTTCTCGCGCAAAATAATAAATTTAGCCCGACAATCTGCCATCCGCACATCAACGCGGTGTCCTGGCCAAATAGAAGTCCCCAAAACCCCATCTGTCCACAGCTTAGTACTCAAATCGTAATCCCCCAAAGGCCAAATACTTACCACAGAACCAGGGGGTAAAACGAGAGGGCGACTAGAAAGGCTCATTGCACAAATGGGAGTGATAGTAATCGCCTCCATACCATCATGCATAATTGGCCCATTAGCAGAAACAGTGTAACCTGTGGAACCTGTGGGGGTGGAAATAATCAACCCGTCCCCGACGTACTGATCGACTACCTCACCGTCAATTTCCATTTCCAGAATTGAAGTAATCATCCGATCTGCGGAGGCGGGTTTGACACAAAATTCATTCAAAGCCAGGTAACGCTCACTCACTGGTTCCAAATTAGACCCATGACCCTCATACACCGCAGCTTGTAACATCATCCGCCGTTGGATAGCATAGCGATCCTCAAACAGTCGATCCCAAACTTTCTCAGTATCCTGAAATTCTTCCACTGACTCAGTTAAAAACCCCAGATGACCTCCCACATTCACTCCCAGAATAGGGATGCCTGCTGGGGCTAAATGTCTGGCACCAGTTAAAACAGTACCATCGCCACCGAGTACCAAGGCGAGATCGATTGGTTGAGCCGCCGAAGCCAAAAAGACAGGATAGGGGTTGTCTTTCGGCCCGCTAGGCCCCATCAACACCTGGCACTCGCGGCTTTCTAGTTGTTTAGCACAGATTTCTGCCCATTCTTTACTCCGGGCATCCCGCGCTTTATAAGCAATGATTACCTGCTTGAGTTGCACGCACAATTACCACTTCAGGAGATTAAACTGCTCCATATCGACGGTATCGCGGTTGCGATAAATGGCAAGCACGATCGCTAAACCCACCGCCGCCTCGGCCGCGGCCACGGTAATCACAAATACTGTGAAAACCTGACCCTTAATTAATGTTGAGTCGAGGAAGTTGGAAAATGCCATTAAATTCAGATTAACAGCGTTGAGCAGTAACTCAATTGACATGAGCACCCGCACAGCGTTGCGGCTGGTAATTAAACCGTAGATGCCGATACAGAATAAAGCTGCTGCTAGTAATAAAAAGTACTGGAGTTGCATGAATCTGAGTATCCCTCCTAAAAAAATTGGGCTGTATGTTTGCGACCAAAGTCGCAAATATTACTCTTTTGTTTCGCTGGTTGTTGATACTAGTTCTCTGGGGCGTTCTTGCAAAGTCAAAACAGTTTGCCCCACTTCGGATGTTGCCGATAGGTCTGGCAAATACTCGCGGCGTGCCAAAATAATTGCTCCTACCATTGCTATCAGCAGCAAAATGGAAGCCAGTTCAAAAGGCAGTAAAAAGTCAGTGAAGAAATGTTCTCCAATTAAAACTATAGAACTTTCACCACCCGCCACAGGAGCAGCTGAGTAAGCCCAAGGAGTAGCCAGCACCATCGTACTTAAAAGACCGAACAATCCTACACTGACTATACCTGTTAGTACTTTCCGCACCCAAGAGTTAGGAAATGGTACAAAATCCTCCCGCTTGTTCACCAACATAATGGCAAACAAAATCAACACGTTAACCGCCCCAACGTAAATCAGTATTTGTGCAGCTGCAACAAAATCAGCATTTAGCAACAGGTAGATTCCCGCTATGCTGATGAACACACCCCCCAGCAAAAAGGCAGAATAAACGATGTTGGAGAACAGCACCACACCAATGGCCGCCCCAATCATCATCACGCCTAGTATGCCAAGCGATACAAACTGTACTCCTTCCGCTAGATTCACTGTTTTTTGTCCTTAGTCAATCAATTTTGGATTTTAGATTGCGGATTTTAGATTTTTGTTTCAATCCAAAATCACAAATCACAAATTTGGATGGTCATTAGTCATTGATCATTGGTCATTAGTCAAATAACAAAGGACAAATGACATTATTTTTCCGTTTGTTCTACCAGGTCTTCTGGACGCGCACCAGGACGCGGGGCATCTGCGGGCAGTCCGTGGGGTTCGAGGACGCCCTTGGGTAGGTAGACTAGTTCGCGCAGTGGTGTAACCATTGGATCATCTGTTACCTTGTAGGGCAGACGACCTAGCGCTACGCTGTCATAATTCAATTCATGGCGATCGTAAGTGGCAAGCTCATACTCTTCTGTCATGGATAGACAGTTAGTGGGGCAAAATTCCACACAATTACCGCAAAAGATACAAACTCCAAAGTCAATGCTGTAGTGGTTGAGTTTTTTCTTTTTGCTAGTTTTGTCGAATTCCCAATCTACTACAGGCAGGTAAATCGGACAAACGCGAACACAAACTTCGCAGGCGATACACTTATCAAATTCAAAGTGAATTCTACCGCGAAACCTTTCGCCAGGAATCAGTTTTTCGTAAGGATACTGTACGGTAATCGGACGCCGCCGCATGTGGTCAAAGGTAACAGAAAGTCCCTGACCAATGTAACGCGCGGCTTGTACTGTTTCTTTGGCGTAATCACCAACTTGTTTCAGGAACTTTAGCATTTTGTGTCTCTCTCTTTTCAATTTTCAATTTTAAATTTTGGATTTTAGATTTCAGACTTAATCCAAAATCTAAAATCTAAAATCTAAAATTGGTTTACCCGCCGAAGGCGAAGGGAAAGGCTAGTTTCAGGGCGGCGGTTAATAGGAGATTAACCAAGCCAACTGGCAACAAAAACTTCCATCCTAAATCTAACAGTTGGTCAATCCGTACCCGTGGCACTGTCCAGCGCAACAGGATGGCGACAAACACTAGTAAATAGGCTTTGAAGACGGTCATGGTGATACCCAAAGCAGCAGTTATTATCTGAAACACGGGATTTAATTCACTGACTCCTACCCAACCAGCGATGAGGTTGAGGGGAATGGGAAAGTCCCAACCGCCCAGGTAGAGAATTGCTACTAGTAAGGAAGAAAGGATCAAGTTAACGTAAGAACCCAGGTAGAAAAGACCGAATTTCATCCCTGAGTATTCAGTTTGATAGCCTGCGACAATTTCTTCTTCCGCTTCGGGTAAGTCAAAGGGTAATCGTTCGCATTCAGCGAGGGCGGCTATCCAAAAGATCATAAAACCGATTGGTTGTCGCCAAATGTTCCAGCCCAGAATGCCGTAGCCAGACTGTTGATTGACAATATCAACGGTGTCGAGGCTATTAGACATCATAGCGATCGCTAACACCGCCAGCGACAAAGGAATTTCATAACTAATAGATTGCGCTGCTGCCCGCAACCCCCCTAAGAGGGAGTATTTATTATTAGATGCGTAGCCAGCCATTAACAAACCAATGGGTTGAATGCTTGACAAGGCAATCCACAAGAATACGCCCATGCCCACATTGGTAATTACGATGTTCTGCCCAAAGGGGACGATCAGGAATGACAGAAACACCGGAATCACAACAATAATTGGGCCAAGGGTAAACAGCCAGGGGTCAGATTTGGCTGGTACTATATCTTCTTTAAATACCAACTTCAAACCATCCGCTACAGGTACCAGCAACCCAAAAGGCCCCTGGTATTCTGGGCCAATTCGCTGCTGGGCGGCGGCGGAAATTTTTCGTTCTAGCCAAGTAGCAACTAATACCCCCACTGTTGCCCCAATCAGCATCAGTATCATTGGCAGGGGCATCCAAATCGCTTTGGCTGTTCCTGCTGGTAAACCTAAATCCCGGAGGGATTCAATAAAAGTTCCTTGGAGGTCAATTCCTGAGTTCATGTTTCCACTCTTTAAGACATCGAGTCATGGTGAATTACAACTATTAGTTGAATTAATACCTGTAAATTCACCCATTTTTAATTTTTGCCCAAATGACGCTTGATTGAAGATTTGTTGCTAATGCCCATGCCTAGTATATCCTTGGATGGTTTTAGCCCTCTGAAGCGAGATGAGAACTTCTACTTATGGTTGGCATTGAGATTGCTATTGAGGAGATGAGGGGATGAGGGAGCAGGGGAGCAAGAATTTTAGATTTTGGATTTTAGATTGAAATTTAATCCAAAATTTAAAATCCAAAATCCAAAATTGAATTGCCCCATGCCCATTTACCGTTGGTCAATGGGGGTATAAGTAACTTCGTGCCGACCGTTGTAAACCTGGGTAGGACGGAAAATCCGGTTTTCTGCTAGTTGTTCTTTCCAGTGGGCTAGCCAACCGGCAACGCGAGCGATCGCAAATATTGGCGTAAACAAGTCTGTGGGAATACCCATCTTCCTATACACCAAACCAGAGTAAAAGTCAATATTTGGATAAATTCCTTTGCTACCGAGTTTTTCTCCTACCACTTGTTCCATTTCTAGGGCAATATCATAGAATTTGTCATGCCCAAACTTCTCAAACAGCTGTTCTGCTAGACCTTGTAAAATTATGGCTCGTGGGTCTTTCACTTTGTAGACACGATGTCCAAAGCCCATAATCTTAGATTTAGTTTCTAGACAATGCTCTATGTAGGGACGGACATTTTCCACAGAGCCAATTTTTTCCAACATCTGAATTACTTCTTCATTGGCTCCACCATGCAAGGGCCCACCCAAGGTTCCCACGGCACTAGCAACCACAGCATAAGGATCAGTCAAGGTGGAAGCTGTCACCCTGGCACTGAAAGTGGAAGCATTCATTGTATGCTCGACCTGAAGTATCAAGCAGATATCAAAAATCCGCGCCATCAGAGGATCGGGTTCTTTCTCATCAAGCATGTATAGAAAGTTGGCGGAGTAATCTAAGTCATCACGGGGACGTACTGGGTCATTGCCTTTTCGCATCAGTTGGAACGCCGCCACCATTGTGGGAATGGTTGCTATCAGGCGCACCACTGAATCTCGAATGTAGACAGGATTATGTAAATCGCGGAGCGAATAAAACAAGCCTAAAGCAGCAGCAGAGGCTTGCAAGGCATCCATTGGGTGACCGCTTTCAGGAAAGCATTTCATCATGTCCCGAATGCGGTATTTTATCCGCCGGTGATAACGAACTTCATGCTCAAATGCTTTTAATTCTTCCTTGCTTGGCAGTTCGCCCCAGATTAAGAGATAAGCAGTTTCTAGGAATGTACTTTTCTCTGCTAGTTCCTCAATCCGGATGCCACGATATTCTAGTATTCCCTTTTGCCCATCAACATAGCTGATACTTGATTGGGCGGCGGGAATGCCTTCTAAACCAGGCTTGTATTCGCACACCATCATGGCACCACCATTCGCTTTGTGAAATATCTGATCAAGCTAACTTACCAGAAATTATTGTCGCTATAACAGTAGCCCTTCTAACAACAATTGGAAATGTTGAAAAACTGTTATAGCAGGTACTTGGGTGGTGTCAACCAAAACATCTGACTACGACCCAGAGGAGAACCTGTTTCTGGTAGTTTTATCCCAATCATACCTGCTTTTTTCAAGACTAAGCTTCCTTTGACTTCCCCCCATAGAAGAATTTCTGCCCAATTGGTCAAATCAGGTTCATGTCCAACCAGTGCCAGTTGGGTATTTTGGGAATAATTTCTTGGCTCTAACCAGTCTTTTAGCCAACTAGAAATTTGACCATCGGGGGCGAGGTGGCTAGATTCCTCTAACTGGGAGCTTAGTTTTTCTGCTATAAGGATTTCAGCCGTTTGGCGGGCCCGCACCAAGGGGCTGGTGAGAATCAAATCAAAGCTTAAACCCAATTTAACAAGTTTCTGGGCAACTTTCTCACTTTTTTGCCTTCCTTCTTTGGTAAGGCTGCGTTCCTCATCCTTGATGTCTAATGCCTTGTCTTCGGCGATGCCATGACGAATTAAATATAATTCCATACTTTCTTTGTATTATAAGTGATTAGTTAGGCTGCTCTTAGGCAATATTAGAACGCTATCCACCACTTAGCAATCTCTCATACTCTGAATGTGACCCAATCCAAAACCATCCAAAATTATCATCTTCTTTTACAGCAAGCGCCCGATAATGTATACCAATACGCACTGACCAAAACTGACCGACTTTTTTGAAATGCAATGATGGATATTTGGGATCTTCCCGAAGAAACTCGTAACATCGATCAGCAAGCTCTTGGATATCAATTGGTAACTGGCGATAGTAATACCAAAAATCTGGGGTTGCTTGATGTTTCACAGATCAGTACAACGCCCTTCTCGAAGATGTTTGAGTGCTTTCTCTGCTAATGCATCTAACCGGCCATGGGCTGCATCTTTTTCAATCTGTTTATCCCAGGCTGCTGCATCGAATTCCGCAAACCAGGCACGAAAAGCAGCTAGATCCTCTGGTGAAAGTTGACTAATAGCGAGTTCTACTTCCTTTAGGGTACTCATAATTTAGATAAATCAAGCTAGACAGGAACAATTTTTACCCATGTAAAAGTATTCAAGTTAGGTAGCGAAACACCGAGAGCAAGCCCTTGTGATATCTCAGAAGCCACACCAACCGGAATAATCACTTGACTATACAAATTAAATAACAAATCAAATAAGTTAAGCTGGTAAAGATACTGCACTACCGAAGTATCAGTTATCACATTAGGCACGAGCTAAATCCTCAATTAGTTCAGCCTCCGTGAGTTTGAAGGTGCTGATGCCATATTTTGCTAGTTGTGAAAGGAATACAACTTTGGGAATACCCGCTAAATTAGCTGCTGCTCCAGAAGAAAGTTTACCAATTTCGTATAACTTCATAGCAGCAGCGAGAAGAACTTCACCTTGTAGCTGTTCTGGTTTTATATTGAGAGCCAATACAATTTCTTCTGGAATAGTCAAAGTGAGTTGGTACATGATGATATATGCGCTGCTTTGTTTAGGATTATAATAACGCGCTCACATAACCGATTTTTGATCGCTCACAGGATAAAATTACGGTTATTGGGCAGCGTTAGGATAAAAATCTAAGTCTAAAATCTCATCGACAGAAAACGGACAAGCGATCGCAAAGTTATCCTCTGATAAACTAGTTTCCACCATTGCCTCTCGCCGCGCCCTTTGATAGGTAGTATTAATCCACTCGGCATCATTTAAAAAACGGCGCAAGCTGGGACTTTCTTGCAGTAATTCATCTATATTCAGTCGCTCACGGGTAATGGTCACTTCCCAACTGCGACTGCGGCGTTCGGGTTGATATTTCCAGTTCAGCAAATGCGACAACACCAACCGCAACGCACTTTGCAACGCCCGTTGTTGACTTTTACCCAAGTCCACCACTTCCTCAATTAAGTTTTCTAAATCCAGCGTGTCCCAGTGGTGCAATCGCAAAAGCTCTGCTGTCTGCTCTACCCAAGCATAAAAATCTTGCTCATACAGAGTTTGTAAGATTTGCAGTTCTATAGACTTCATGGCGCTCCTTCTTAGCAAATAAAATAGGTAGGTGCGAGTTAATTTTATTTGTGTCTACCGTACTTAGGAATAAGAATTAAATAACATACAATTTATGTCCCTGGCTTACCTCACCCTCAATCCCTCTCCTTATAAAGGAGAGGGAAGCTAGAGACAGGATAAAGTTTTGTATTTTATTTAATCCACGTTCCTTAACATTAGGCTCGAACTACATCCTCAATCAGTTCAGGCTCTGTGAAAAGACCAAAATTCCCGACCTTTTAGAAAAATCGGGAAATATGTTTATCACGAATGACTTAGGGATGCTATGCTAACAAACACTTTGACTCCAGCATGAGTTAGGAGTTCGCCTAATCTCTTTTCTTCTACTCCGATTGAATCGGGTTATCTTTGGGATTAACTAACCTCAGCAGTTTTTGCTTAATTTGAGCGTCGAATACTTCCCATTTCATTTTCGCATAGGGGGAATTTTCGTTGCTGCCAGATAAGAAGCCCATTGGAATTTCAAAGCCGCCTGCGCTTGTTCTTCCACCGCCGAAAAAGCGCCCTGTGCTATCTTGCCCAAAGGCTTCTTTGATGAATTCATCGGGGTCAAGGGTAAGTTTGCTGGTTCTCAGGGAACCAATGACTATTTCCAGTTCATCGTCTTCATCGTGAACAATGCCATAAACTACGGCGGTGTGGACGTTTTCTTCGGTAACGAGAAAATCAGCCGCTTGGGGGATGGCGTCACGGTCTTCATAGCGTAAGTAACCAACACCAGCGATGGAAAAGTTATTTTGGACGATGCGATTTTTTAGCGATCGCTCGATCACATCCATTACCCGCTTGGAACGATTCGCCTGTAAAATGGCGTTTAGCAGTTGGGCGTCATAAAATCGGCTTAAATACGCAGCTGCCATAAAGTCTTCTTCTTGCGCTTGCATTAGCCGATTTGTATCCGATCGCAAGCCGTGCATCAAGGCAGTAGCGCATTTGACGTGTTGATTTATGCTGGTATCTAATGCTAATAATCCCGTTTGCAGGTATTGAGTAAAAATTGTTGCTGTCGCTCTGACATAAGGACGGATATCCTCAAACTCTGAGTGGAGATCACCTTGGATACTGTGATGGTCGATGAGGACTACTAGGGGAATTCTAGCCTGCTGCACTGCTGACAGTAGCTGTGAAGTGGTTCCCTGGTTATCAATTAATACAAAACCTTGATAGCATGACAAATCCTTGGTTTTCAAGGTTTGCGGCGTCCAGCGTTGGATAGGTAAATTAGTCAGCCTCACTAAGGCAATATTTTCTTGATGACTTAATGCGCCAGCATAAATGATTTCACATTTGATATCATATTGCTGGGCAATTAACTGATAAGCCCAGGCACAGGAAAGGGCATCAGGATCAGGAAAATCTTGCAAAATTACGAGTTGGCGATCGTGTCGGTGTGCCAGAAGGGTTTTTTGCAGTTCTTCTGACTTTTGTTGTGCTAGAGAATTACCACGCTGACTGAGATATATAGCTCCTTCACTTACCGATGGCGGTAATGACGGAGTTTTAAATGAAACTTCCACTGGCGCTTTCTCTATTTCAGGTTCCTCTGGGTTTGGCTCTGTGGTCGATGACAAACTCTCAAACTGAGTAACGGGAGAATTCAAGTACATAGGGAACTTTTTTAAAGTGTGAGGCTCATTTAATTCAGAAATACTATGATCAGCAATTCACTGAATTCAGCCACATTATTTTGATCTTCGCAAAAATATCAGGACATTGCACTATACATCTAAGTATATTTTTGTCAGTTACAGCAGCGCTCAATAATGGTCAACAATGAACTAAATTCCACTAAACGGCGTATAGGTGCTGGAAACAAGGAAGTTTAGTATATAGGGCTGTATCTGAGAGCATAAATCTATTTGAGGAGCTTTTTTTGTCTTTCGTAAATTCAATTAGCGGGATTTGAATCTGGCTTAGGGTATACTCTCTATCTTATACTTTAGGGCTAGTCCTTGATATTTGAAATAGTCTTATGCTCAATACTCTCATTATTGTGACTATTGAGCAATTAACAATTATTTTTATTGAACAATACGTGTTTTTTATCCCCTTTGAAAATTCTGATAATTTAGAGCGAAGCCTAGTGCAAGAAGGCAGATCGCTTTTAGCCTCTCCCCTTGGGAGAAACCAGAGAGCAAAGAGCAAGCCCCATACACAAATGTAGAGGCTTGAGCGTTGAGGCATTACGCCTGTTTACGAGACGCGATCGCGTTTGTTGCAAGCAATATAGCTACCAATTTTTCAACAATCGATAACTAAAGTTGTTAGCTGTGTCGGAAAGCAAAAAGGTATTGTTTTCTTTCTCCTTTGCTCCTCTGCTTTTTTGCTCAAAGACCTATAACATATTTTTGCCACTCTGTATGCAGTCCACTCTTAAGATGTTTGCTGACCTCGAAATAGAGGCTGCTATAAGGTTGGCGAGGAGGATGACGTAAAGGCATGTGAGCTTCATTGGGAGTTCGACTGCCTTTTTTTACATTGCAACGCACACAAGCGGTAACAATGTTCTCCCAACTATCGCCCCCGCCGCGCGATCGCGGTATTACATGGTCTAGGGTCAACTCATCCCCTGTATAACTACAGTATTGACAGGCATGACCGTCACGGTGCAATATATTTCGGCGAGTCAGAGGAATTTCTTTATAAGGAACACGCACGTAATGACGCAACCGGATCACGGTCGGCAACGGAAAATCCGAGTACAGGAATTTACCGTTGTGTTCTACGCGTTCTGCTTTGCCCTTGATTAACAGAACCACAGCACGACGCCAACTCGTTATATTGAGAGGTTCGTAAGATGCGTTTAAGACTAAAACCTTCCCCATTTATCTGTGCTCAGGGTATTAGCTTTACATAAATGTTAACACAAGTACACCCTGCTAGGGAGATGAGAATAAATTATACTTTTGGGAGAATTCGGAGATTAAGTTAGATTACACTCCTATTTAATCTGATCTCGCTTTTAAGAGCGTGGATAGATAGATAACTTGCAAGTTTAGCCGTGGTGGGATAGGAGTCAGTACAAATGTTAAGTCGCAAACAAATCCCTAGTGTAGTTCCTAATCAGCAGTGCGACACCTACGCCTGGTTTTCGCAACGAGCCTGGGTAGAAATTGACTTAGGGGCGTTGTCGTACAATGTACAGCAATTGGTGCAGTTTTTATCGCCGCGTACTGAGTTGATGGCAGTAGTAAAAGCTGATGCCTATGGGCATGGAGCGGTGACAGTTGCCCAAACCGTAATTCAATCGGGAGCTAGTTGGCTGGGAGTCGCTACAGTTCCAGAAGCTATTCAATTGCGAGAAGGCGGGATTGAAGCACCCATTTTGATTTTAGGAGCAACTAATACACCAGAGCAGATTCATGCGATCGCCCATTGGAAACTTCAGCCCACACTGTGTAGCCCTAAACAAGCTTTAGTATTTTCCGATATCCTAGAATCCATGAATCATGGTTCTCCAGTGCCCGTACACATCAAATTAGACACGGGAATGTCTAGGTTGGGAACTGATTGGCGGCAAGCTGGTGAATTTGTGCAATTAGTGCAGCGCTTACCATATATTTCTATTGCCAGTATTTATTCTCATTTGGCAACAGCAGATGATCCTGATACTACGGTAATGGAAGAACAGCATAGACGATTTGAGGAAGCGATCGCTCAAATCAAAGCAATGGGAATTGAGCCACCTTGCTTGCACTTGGCAAACTCTGCGGCTGCACTGACAGATCCGGCATTGCATTATGACATTGTGCGAGTAGGTTTAGCTGTTTACGGACTCTACCCAGCGCTGCATTTACAAAATGCGATCGATCTCAAGCCGGTTTTGCAACTTAAGGCAAGAGTTACCCAAGTTAAAACAATTGCCGCAGGAACTGCTGTTAGTTACGGGCATAAATTTATTGCCCCGCGTGAACTTTGCCTCGCCGTCGTAGGAATTGGCTATGCTGACGGTGTGCCTCGTAATCTTTCCAACAAAATGCAGGTATTAATTCGCGGTCAGCGAGTTTCGCAAATCGGGGCAATTACAATGGATCAGTTGATGCTGGACGTGAGTGCCATACCCAATATCCAAGAAGGGGAAGTAGTCACCTTGCTAGGGAAACAGGGAAAAGAACAAATTTCAGCAGACGATTGGGCAGAACAACTAAACACTATTTCCTGGGAAATTCTCTGTGGGTTTAAGCATCGTCTGCCTCGTGTTGCGGTTATGTAATTGGGCATTGGGCATTGAAAAGAGGCAGAGAGGCTCTTAGCTAGGGGCAGAGGGGAAAACTTTTCTCCCTTGCTCCCTATTCCCCATTCCCTATTGCCAAAAATAATTTCTTATGGTATGATAGTAAACTGATGCGGATGTGGCGAAATTGGCAGACGCGCTAGATTTAGGTTCTAGTTCCGAAAGGAGTGAAGGTTCAAGTCCTTTCATCCGCACTTTTAGTAAATTAAATTGCCTTATAGCGCTTCCCAATTGCATGGAATACAGACCTAACCCCCAGCCCCTTCCCTTGAAGGGAAGGGGAGTAAGATTCAAAGCCTCTCTCCTTTTAGGAGAGAGGTTTGGAGAGAGGTCAAAACTGTACTGCACCCAGGCGAGAACCGCTTTATCTAGGCTGGTACTTAAACTTGAGTTAGAACTTTAGGGATAGTTACCAGCCTATTTAAATATTGCCTAAATAGGACTTACGCATAAGAGATCCTGCCCTTAAAAAGCTTGGCATTACCAACATCTTTATATAGCGGTTCTCAATTGCAACTCTCAATTACGAATTACAAATTACGTTAGCGAGTCTTCGAGCGTCATTACGAATTACGAATTATCTGTGACTCGTCCACTCAAATTTGCAATCATCAATACCAATTGAGTAAGGTCAATTGGTTTAGCTAGATGCATTTGGAAACCAGCATCAATCGCCTTTTGCCGCTCTTGCGCGGTGGCATAGGCAGTGATTGCTGCTGCTGGAATTTGTCCCCCAGCTTCAGCTTCAAGCGATCGCACTTGACGAATCAGGGAAAAACCATCTTCCTCTGGCATTCCAATATCTGCTAGAAGCACATCATATTTGCCAGGAGATTCAGTTAGAGCAGCGATCGCTTCTCTTGCGGATGTCACAACCACTACTTCAGCCCCGGAATCTTCTAACATCCACTCTAGCAAGTCGCGGCTATCCGCTTGATCATCTACAGCCAAGATGCATAACCCTTCAAGGGTAAAGGATGGATTTTTACCATTTAATGTGTCCTGAGTCTCTGACAAAACGCTCGGCTCTAAATCAGTTGGTGCAGTAATCTCCGGTGGTATTGAGCGCAGAGGCAGCCTGATAGTGATCGTGGTTCCTTTTCCCGCGCCTCGACTCTGTGCTTGAACTGTTCCACCGTGAAGTTCTATCAGATGACGGACGATTGACAAGCCTAATCCAATTCCCTGACTCGTTTTGCTGCTGCTGGAATCTCCTTGGCGGAAGCGATCGAACACATAAGGCAGCAAGTCTGCCGAGATGCCAATTCCTGTGTCGCTGACTTGAATTTGGGCGTGATTATCTAAAGCTTGGAGGATGATTCCCACTCGCCCGTCGGCTGGAGTGAACTTAATCGCGTTAGAAAGTAAATTCCACAGAACTTGCTGTAAGCGATCAAAATCTCCGACAACCATTGCTGAGTTCAACTGTGAAACAATTTGAATGCTTTTCGCCTCTGCGGACAATTGAATAGACTCTATCGCCACATTCACTACTGAAACTAGATCAATTAGATAAGTCTTTAAATGAAGCTTGCCACTCGTAATCCGTGAGACATCCAGCATATCATTGATTAACTGAGCTTGCACCCTAGCACTCCGCTCCACCACTTCCCAGGCACGAGTGACTGCTGAAGAATCTAAATCGCGGGTACGGAAAAGTTCCGCCCAGCCCAGTATAATATTAAGCGGGTTACGAAGCTCATGGGAGAGGTTTGACAGGAATTCGTCTTTGGCTCGGTTGGCGATTTGGGCTTCTTGACGGGCTGACTGCTCCTGTGCTAAGAGTTGCGATCGCTCTAACTCAAACTGCTTGCGATCGCTAATATCTTCAACCGCCAGCAAAATCCTTTCAGCATCTCCCGATTGAATAATTTTCCAACCATTAAGCAGCATAGTTTTCTTCCCAATCTGCTCAAAACTATGCTCTACTTCCCGGTTTTCAATACTGCTATCGTTGGCGAGAATGTCTTCTAAGAGCGATCGCAGTCCGGGCAGATTCCACTGACCGTTTCCTAGTTCAAAAATCAGAGATTGGGCTGTCTCTAATGGTGAAACCTGAAATTTTTCATAAAACGAGCGATTGGCTTTGTTCACCCGCAAATCAGAATCAAGCACAATTAACGGCACTTGTACGGTTTCCACAATCGCTTCAGCGTAATTCCGGGCTTCTTCTAAGGTTGCAGCACTGCGTTTAAGATCATCAATATCTACTAACACCAACACTACACCGTCAATCTTGTTTTCTGTGGTGCGATAAGGACGGATGCGGAGGTTGTACCAAATTCCTCCCAGAGTTTGGACTTCTAATTCTTTGATGGTGAGTGTGTCAAGTACCTCCAAAATTAGAGTTTCTAAGTCAGGAACATCGAGATTTGCTCTGATGTCGCTCAAAGGTCGTCCAGCATCGGCGGGAATTAAATTGAAAAGTCTCTGCGCCACTGGCGTAAAACGTCGAACCCGTAAGTCCGAAGTCAATATCAAAATCGGAATATTGATACTGGCAAGCAAATTCGTGAGATCGTTGTTAACTTGGTGTAATTCATGATTTCGACTATGAAGTTCTTCATTAGTTGTGTTGAGTTCTTCGTTGGTTGCTTGAATCTCTTCTTTGGCAGTTTCTAGTTCCTCATTGGTGCTTTGCAACTCTTCATTGCTCGACAGGATTTCTTCATTAGCAACTTTCAGGTCTTGATTGATGTCTTCTTGCTGTTGGATCACCGCTTGCAGATACTCTTGAGTTGCAGCCCGTTCTTGCATAGCGGTTGCAAGTTCTTGCGTGAGCCGAACAATCTCCTGCTGTAAGTCTGACTGCTCTTGGTTTGCAGGATTTACCGGACTGGGGTTGTTAACCGTGGGTGGGGCTTCTTCAAATAAAACTAGAAAGTAGAGTTCATCGTCAGTCCCAGGCTTGAATGGAATCACCTCAAGATTGATGATTTTTGAAATATCGCCCTCTTCAATCCGTAGCCCTTCTCTTCTAACTAGAATTTTTTCCCGTTGTGCCTGATAAATTGTCGCCCGTAGCTCGATGAGCAAGCCTTGGCGCACCATTTTAAATAAGTTAAGACTCGGTTTCCCAGGTGCAAGTTTTAGGTAGAGATCGATTTCTCCCCGAAATTGCAGCACGTCCATCTTGTCGTTGATCACCACACCCACTGGGGCATAGCGATTCAAGATTAGTTGGTCAGTTTTTCTCTCTAAGTCCAACTCATGCGATGGATTATGATTCCCAGGCTTTGGTTCGTCCACTTTTACTATCGGATACTTGCTGGTAATGAACGAAAAAGGTGGACGAATTCCAGTTAGCTTTTTGCTATAAATTTTATACTTTTTATCAATCTCAGTAAACAACTCTGAATATTTACCAGTGCTTTCTGAAGTCCCTAGCAGCAGAAAGCCAGTCGCGTTGAGACTGTAATGAAAGATGGGCAATATCCGTTTTTGCAACGTTTCGTTCAAGTAAATCAGTACATTCCGGCAGCTAATTAAATCTAAGTTAGAAAAAGGGGGATCGCTGCCCAAGTCTTGTCGGGCAAACACACATAGTTCGCGGACAGCTTTCTTAATTTGATATCCACCGCCCTCAAGGGCATTAAAAAATCTGTCGCGGATCTCTGGTGAGACTTCCACCATTTGATTCTCTGCATAAATGCCAGTTCTTGCTTTGTCAATCGCGTTCTCGCTGATGTCTGTGGCAAAAATCTGGATTGGCGGCTGGGTTACTTTATCCGCCAAAAATTCCAGCAAGGAGATAGCGATGGAATACACTTCTTCGCCCGTCGAACACCCAGCTACCCAAATCCGAATCGGCAACTCTGCTGATTTGTTTTGGATGATGGTGGGAAAGACTCGCTCTTTCAAGAGTTGAAATGCTTCGGGATCGCGCAAAAAATGGGTGACGTGGATCAGAATTTCTTGATAGAGTGCCTTGACTTCGCTGGGATTCTCTTGCAAATACTTGGCGTAATCCTCCAAGAGTTCTAGTTTATACAAGAGCATTCGGCGCTGGATTCGGCGATTAAGGGTGTTGGGCTTGTAGTGGCTGAAGTCAACGCCAGTTTGCGATCGCAATAATACAAATATAGTTGCCAGGGTATCTCCCTGTTCGGGCAACTTTTCAACCGTAATCAACGGTAATGAGTCAGAAATAAAAGGATGGTGACTGAGGTTTACCAGTTCCTCAGCGATTTGTTGAGGCGGTAGCACAAAATCCACATTCCCTGTGGCAACAGCAGTATTGGGCATACTCTCGAATTTTGCCGTGTCTTCACACTGAGCAAAAGTCACGCCTCCAGCTTCCTTGATTGCCGTCAGCCCTAGTGAACCGTCTCCATCCGCTCCAGATAGAACCACTGCGATCGCTTTATGCCCTCGCTCTGCTGCCAATGAAGTAAAGAAGGCATCAGCAGGCATATATTTCCCATGAATTTTCTCTCGCGGCGTGAGTCGCAACACCCCACCAGACAACATCATCTTAGTGTTAGGCGGAATAATGTAGACCTTATTAGGTTCTACAGTCACGCCGTCTTGCACTTGAGTGACGGGCATTTTAGTTGTTCTTCCCAGAATCTCGCTCAACAGACTCTTGTGGGTAGGATCTAAGTGTTGAATCAGCACAAATGCCATCCCTGTATCGGTAAGCAAATGTTTGAGTACCTGCGTAAATGCCTCTAACCCACCCGCAGAGGCAGCAATGCCAACGATGGGAAATAAAGCATCTGTATTGTCTTGCTGCTCTACGTCAAACACTTCATTAGCGGTAGATTCAGATACAGGTTGCTCAGAGAGTTTATCAGATGTCATAGGATAAAGTATAGCACCGCGATGCTTTGGCGGCTAAGGTTTGTATTTAACGCTAACTTATTTAATTTGGCTGTATTTGTAAGAGGTTACGTAGCAACTATTAAACAACATTTTTCCGGTTTAAGAATCATGATGCAACAATAGTAGAGTAAGCGCTCAATAGTTCGGGGTAAATCGTTAAACCAGTATTATTACTGTGGTCAAGTTGAAGTTACTCGACGCAAAGTAGCTTCATATAGTGCTTACCTGGTTAAAGACTAAATTTAACTTCAGTGTAAATACAGAAGTTCAAATATATTAATATCTACAAAATCAGTATTATTCCTGTGGTCAGATAGGGGTTACTCAATGGAAAGTGGCTTCATCTAGTCTTGACATTTTTATGTCTTATTGTCCAAAAATGTCTGCAAATCTCAGTAACAGAAAGTAAATTAATAACAATTTACGATTTTGCTGATATTTGATCATTTGAAAATAACGCTGTTTTCGTTGAGTTTCACCACAAAGTCTAGAGATAAGCTGATGTACTTGAAAATACAAAAGTTTGATGCTTTTTACTTGATTTAAATTGTGGAATAACTTTGTACGAATTTAGCTTACACGTATCGAATTTAGCTGAAGTAAAAGGAAAATGAGCACAACTCCTATAGGTAGCTACAAGTTGTTCCAGAAACTACATCCGCTATCTCTGTTGGCACAATTAACCAGTCGGCGTGTTACAGGGTGCTTAAGCATATTTACTGGAATAGTTTCTTGGTCAATTTATCTAGAGGACGGTAAACTTACTTATGCCTCCTATTCAGATAAACTGTTTGAGCGGCTTGACAGCCACTTGCGACGCTTAAGCCAGCAAATTCCTGCTCTCAACAGCGCCACTCGCGTGCAGATGCGGCTAATGTTTGAGACGAAGAATGAACATAAATCAATAGCCAATGCGGATTACCAAGCTATTTGTTGGTTAGTAAATCAGGATTATATTACTCCTGTGCAAGCAGCAAGCCTGATAGACGAATTAGCAAAAGAAGTATTGGAATCATTTCTGTGTTTAAAAGAAGGTAGCTATGAATTCAGTCCAGAAAGCTCTTTGGATGAACTACCAAAGTTCTGTCGCCTGGATTTGCGGTTACTTGTTGAACACTGCCAAAAGCAATTACGAAATCGGCAAAATATCCAGTCATCAATTCCGGCTGGTGGGGGTTCCCAAATTTTGTCTAAAATACAACCGTCTCAAGTTCAGCCACCACTGCAAATAAAACTTGGGCAAAAGTTAACGATACCAATCAATTTTGATATTGCTGAAAATAAGAAAAATACTCAGCTACCTGTTGGTAAAAAACTATATACAATTGCTTGCATTGATGATAGCCAAACAGTTTTGAATTCCATCAAACACTTTTTGGATGAAAACACATTTTCAGTTGTGATGGTCAACGATCCTGTGAAGGCTTTAATGCAAATTCTTCGGAGTAAACCCGATCTGATTTTGCTAGATGTTGAGATGCCAAGTTTAGATGGCTATGAACTATGTTCCTTATTACGGAAACATTCAGCTTTTAAACATACACCTATCATTATGGTGACTGGTAGAACAGGATTTATCGACAGGGCAAAGGCGAAAATAGTCAGATCGTCAGGATATTTGACTAAGCCTTTTACACAATCAGAATTGCTAAAAATGGTTTATAAACATCTTGGTTAATTTAGGAGTCAGAATTCAGGAGTTAGAAG
>Ga0209591_10000705_pt1 | contig 42701 bp, 36 predicted proteins | sample MAT01_FD_187207 | JGI IMG/M metagenome (GOLD analysis project Ga0209591, IMG submission 187207) | Freshwater microbial communities from Lake Fryxell liftoff mats and glacier meltwater in Antarctica - MAT-01 (SPAdes) (version 2) | ecosystem: Environmental > Aquatic > Freshwater > Ice > Liftoff...
GGTGAGTTTGGGTGTGGGTTTGGGTTTGGGTTTGGGTTTGGGTTTGGGTTTGGGTTTGGGTTTGGGCCAGCCGAACCATGGGCTCGGTCGCGCTCGGACTCACTCGGCACCACTTGGGGGGCAGGAAAGGTGCTCGCGCGGGCAATTTCTGCTTCGATCAGTTGGGTTGAGACGCGTACGGTGGCACCGGGCCCAGAAGCCAAGAAAGGCACGAGCGTTTCCTTGAATGCCGCGGCAGTTTGAAAGCGTTGCTCACGATTCAGGCTGAGCGCACGCATCACCATCGCTTCGAACGCTTTGGGCAAACCCGGTATGAGCTCCCCGATTGGGCGGATCTGCCCAGTCTGAACCGCTAGCAGGGTTGCTTCCAGGCTGGTTGGCTTCACAACAGTCTGGCCCGAGAGCATTTCGTAGATCAAGGCTCCCACCGAGTAGATATCCGCGCGCTGATCCACACTGGCGGCTTCCACGATCTGTTCGGGCGCCATGTATTCGGGGGTTCCGAGGATCATGCCTGCAGCGGTGAGCTTGTCGCCGTCAGCTTGCGGGAGTCGCAGCTTTGCAATGCCAAAGTCGATCAGCTTGAGCACCACGCCATCGCGTTCTTGAGTCGCGAACACGTTATCCGGCTTGAGATCTCGGTGAACGATCGAAAGCTCGTGCAGAGCTCCGAGGCCGATCAAGATCTGAACTGAGAAATCGACTGTTTGCGGTAGGCTGAGCCGCCGCTCACGATCCAAGAGTGCGCGCAGCGTTTCGCCGTGCAGAAGCTCCATCACCATGAAGGGGATCTGATCCGCTGTGAGGTCAACATCCCACACCGTTGCAACGTGAGGGTTGCGAATACTCGCGGCAAGCTGCGCCTCTTGAAGGAAGCGCGCCCCAAGCCCTGGCCGTTCTGCCAAATGTTTGTGCAGGAATTTGAGCGCCACCGAGGTCTTCAGGCGCTCATGGAGTCCCTCGTAGACGATGCCCATCGCGCCTTCCCCGAGCTTTCGCACAAGCCGGTATTTTTGAGCGATCAGATCACCGGGAGCGAGGGGCATCGAATACGGCGCGAGCCTAGCCGAACTCTCAGCTCAAGGCTTCCCGGATCGTTTCGTAGCCTTCTTGCCATGCCAGCAAATCGGCTTTAGTGGCGTCGGTGATCCGCAGGCCGAATCCAGGTGGGACGGTTGCCTGCTGCTGAGGCCCTAAGAGTCGGCGCCACGCGACTTGGCCCTCCAGGCGCACGCGGCGTTCGGTTCGGGGAGGGCTGAGCTCGATCCACACGGTGTCGTCCTCCGGTGGGAACAACGTCCGTACGTAGAGCCCACCGCTACTGATGTTGTAACTGTAGCCAAAATCATCGGCGTGCCTGCCAGCGCCGCGAAAGGCTACGGTGGTGCCGTACAGGATGCGTGCGCTCCCGCGTTGGTTGAAGCGATGACCGTTTTTCAGTTCATTGGAGATGAACAGAACATTTTCTGGTGGGGCGAAGCCATCTGCTGCAGCAACGCCCGTAAGATCTGCGAGCGCCAGATGGAGAGCTTTGAGATTTTTCGGAGGAGTATGGATCACGCACACGGCCAGAGACCCAGCCTCGCGCGCGCTCGCGACGAAAGCCGCGGGCTCCCCACAGAGCTCGGAATTCGAAACCACCACCTGGAGTTCAGGATTGGTCGCAAACGCGCAGGTATCTTCGGGAGTCACTGCGAAGGTGATCTCGTAGCCGGCGTTTCTCAGCACCCTACCGAGTAGGAGCCGCCGCACCGGATCATTTTCCGCAACGAGTGCGACACCTCGGCTGGCCACTGGCGAAACGGGGGCCTCGCGAGGGAGCCTGCGCAAGCGACCCACCACGGCTTGTTCATTGGTGCTCAGTACGAGATCGTCGGCGCCCCAGGCGAATGCCGTAGCGAATCCAAGGTCGCTGAGCTCGTGGCTCATTGCCAAAACAGGAACCTGTGCGTGCCTTGCCTCAGCGCGCGCGCGCATGGCTATCGTTTCGGGCTCGATGGAAGCGGTGTCAACCAACATGGCGTGCGGTTGGTTCTCGGCGAGCCAGCGTGTGGCCTCATTGGCGTCGTGGCAGGTGTGCAAGACGAAGGCGGACGCTTGGGCCGCACTCGTGAGGCGCGCTTCGTCGTCAGCGTTGAATTGACCCAGAGCCAGGGCGGGGCGATCTGCAAGCATGGGAACCGAAGATCCCAACGGCCCAAGCTTCCCGCGCTGAAGGCTTGGTGGTTAAGTGGCGAAAATTTGCTGGATTTCGGCCTCGATCGCGACCCGATCCACGCACTTCGCCAGGGCAAGCTCGTGAACTAAGAGGCTCCGAGCTTGGTCAAGCAGCCGGCGTTCCCCAAAAGACAGCGCCTTGTCGAATTTGAGGCGATACATGTCACGGAGCACCTGAGCGATCTGGTCCGGAGCGCCGCTCTTCAAGAGCTCAGTATAGGCCCGCAAACGTCGATTCCAGGGCTGGGCGTCAACGGCTACTTCCTTCGAGCGCAAGATATCCAGGATGCCTTCCGCAGCGCGCTTCTTCATGACGGCGCGCAGGCCCACGCGCTTCACTGCGCTCGTAGGGACCATGACCTTCAGGCCTGTGTCCACCATTTTGAGCACGTAGCACGTGTGCTTGCTCCCGCCGAAGTCGCGTCCTTCAAGCGCTATCACTTCTCCGACGCCGTGTCCCGGATGTACCGCTCTATCGCCGACCTTGAATGGGCGATCGTTGACAGAAAGTTGGGCGGAAGCTTCACCTGGTGATGTTGCTGTGGATTCCATTCCGCCTCTCCTGCTTAGCTGCGTTGCTCCGCACACGCTCACTTGATCTTCCGCCTCATAGTCCGATCGGCGCTCGCAGTCAATCCTGAGTAGGTCTGCTTGCCGGAAGCAGATCGCGTTCCGCGTCAACGCTGCTATTTTTCGGGTTCATCTCTAAGAATTGCCAAACCTCTGCGCCCACTGCCGCATAGAGCCCAGCGACGATGGGTGCTGTCCGCAGCGTCACGTCCAGACGAAGTGAATCCGCGAGTTGGGTGACACGTGGTGGAACAGTGGGTTCGTGTAGTCCAAGCAAATGCCCGAGCGAACTTTCCGAGACATCTTTCCAGCTCAGGAGCAGACGATCAGGAGCTGCCGGATCATGGTCGAAGCTGCCGGCGAGCGAGACGGAGAGCATGAGTTCCGACGCTTTTTGGAAATCGGCCTTAGCTCCAAGGGCAAGCGAGGCTTGAAAGAGCCCGAGAGCGCCACTCGCCCATTCTTCTTTGAACGGGCCAGGCGCAAAGAAGAGAAGCTTTCCGTTCAATAGGCTCAATGGCAGGCGGCCAAAGGCGGCCCCTTTAAACACGGAGGGCGATTTCTTGAGCCGACGGCGCGCGTAGGCCTCCACAGCTCGCGCAGGGGTAGGATCGCCGACCGAGATCGCCACCAGATGGTTGAGAAGGCGCACCATTCGCTGCGGGGCTCCACCTGCGATACCTGTAGTGGTGATGAGCTGCGGATGGGGGTGAGTGGTGAGCGGTTCGTGGCGCAGCCGTTCCATGAAGCGCGTTTCAATTTCCGAGTTGTCGCCCTCTGTTTCAACAACATAGAGCGTTGAATAATCGAATCCGGCGATAACCAAACGTTTAATACGCCCCAGTTCGAAGCCGCTGGCCTTCCCAAACAGCACCAGGCGCTCCTTCGGAACTACTGGCTCAAGCACTTCCAAAAGGTCCTTGCGGGCGGCTAGCTCAGCCACGTCGGCCGCGAATAACCAGCGTAAACCCGCCGCGGGCACGTACTCCTCCGCGCTACCCAGCAACAGGGGAGGTGACGGCAAACCGCTAGATGTGAGCGGAGGTTGAGCCGACCCCGTGCAACCGAACGCTGCCAGAAGCAGCGCTGCAGCCGAGCTGCGAACGCAGGTGTTCCTGAGCCACCCGTTAGGCGTTGGTTCGGAAGGCTTCACTTCGTGGACGGATTGTTATCGCCTGAGGCAGCGGCGGGGTTGCGCCCAGCGGGGGCTGGCGCGTCATCGTTCACGAGCTCCTTGAGCTCCTTGCCGACCTTAAAGAAAGGGAGGCGTTTGGCCGCGACCGGGACCGGCTCGCCAGTGCGCGGATTCCGCCCGTCGTACGGCTTATAAGGCCTCACCGAGAAGCTACCAAAGCCACGGATCTCGATGCCCTCTCCTGCCTGGAGGGCGTGCACCATCGAGTCAAAGATGCAATTGACAACCATTTCAGCGCGAGCTTTGGTGAGTTCGCCATTGGCTGAGATAACCTCAATCAGCTCGCTCTTGGTCATCTGTACGGAGCCTCCCTCGAAGACTTCCCGTACATGCTCCCCGTTCAAGGCTTGGATTGTCAACGACTTTTCGTTCCGGGCCGGGCCCGCCCCGGCCCTTTGGACAGCTTGGTCGGACGCTCGCCCAATTTTTATCGGGTTGTCTTCGTCACGCGCAGGCTATCTAGGAGTATTTCTGGCCCTGCTCTATCGAATTCTAGCCGCAGCGGCCCAGGGCTTCCCGGCAACCGGGTGGTGTCTACTCGGACCCTCAGCGTTTGACAGGACCCTGCGATGGTCGAAAAGTCATCCAGAAGGAGGCTTCGAGAGCCATTCGATACCAGGAATATGCTGAGTGTGCCCCCCGGGTCCCGAGCCAGATAGTTGAGCTCAAGCTCGCTCTTTGGGACAGCAAGCCTCGGAAGCTCGATCTGGACTACCGCTTCACCGTGTGGGGAAGGCAGGAGACGCAGTCCGCGCCCAAGCGAGATACAGGTTGCCCCCGAAAAAGAGGGCTTGGCCCAGCCAGCGACGCGCTTGAGAGGTGGCCATTCACGTTCTAGCTCGAATAGAAGTGAATCTGTAGTGTTGTTGGGGGGAGTGCGCGTGAGGTTAAGTACCTTCAGCACTGGCATCGCATTCGGGTGCCAAGCGTCGAATTCGTAGCGATAGGCGGGAGGTTCGCCCAGGCTTTTCCAAAGTGCATATTCGCGGTCATCTCGGGTCGTGCGGGCTACCAGGATGCCGGCTGCCGCCGATTGAAGACTGGGATCGAAGCCCAAATTGAATCCATGATCGGTGCCAACAAACACGAGTCCGTGCGTCACACGAGCCTCCGCCAGCACTTGCGCTTCATACATCGGTCGCCCTCCCTCCCGGTCACGCAAAGCCTGGTGCCCGTGGCTCACGTGGAATGCAAAACCGAAGAGCGCGGCAGGCATGAGCCAGCGCGTGAGCCCGAGCGTCAGCACGGCGTGGGCCAAAAGGATGTGTTCCAGAGGCAAGATGTCTGCAAATAGCCGGGCGCCGCCGCCTGGATAGTTGCCGTCGAAATAGAAGAGTGCGTATCCGGCGATTACCAACAGGATGGTGCCGAGCAGGGTCCGCGCCTTCGTGTTTCTGAAGCTCGAGAAGCCCGCCCAGGGTAACAACAGCGCCGCCGGGACAAAATTCGCCACATCACCTAAGTGCCAACCCAGCCGGCGCAGCGTAACCAGGCTGGCTTCAAGCGGGCCGTAGCCGTTGGGGAGCTCGCGTTGAACGAACTCTCCGTGTTCAAAACGACAGCCGATGCCACTGCCAAAGCCGAGCCGGAAGCAGTTTTCTGGGCCGTCTGACAGCGAATAATAGGCAAACTGAAGGGAGGTGAAATAGGAGCCTGTGTTTGCCTTCTGGTAAGCGATGAGCAAGGCCAACCCTGGCACCAGGCCCAAGAGCGCCGGCCAGCCTTTGGTGCGGATGAGCCAAGGCGCACACAAGACCAGCCCAACACCGCCCGTCACGGGTCGCGTTGCTAGCAGCCAACCCAGTGCCAGTCCGCTCATCAAACTTGCTGCCCGTGAACCACGGAAACTTCCAAGCAAGGCGAGCAGCAACAGCAGCGCCGAAAACCCATGCGACATGGTATCGGCGGTGTGGTAGCGGAGCGCCGCACACACCACAGACAGCACAGCAGCCACGAGCCCGAGCGCATGGCTCTGGAAGACTTCACGTCCGAGTGCGTAGCTGGCGACCACCAAACAGGCGGCAATGAGTGGTCCGATCAGCATGGGGGCCTTGAGCCAGAAGCCGAGCGCCAGCAGAGCCGGATAGCCTGGAGGGAAGATCACTGCTTGGGTCTGACCCTCCAGATTCGGCAACAGAAATCGACCGAGAAAGGAGCCGTTCGGCTCTGGCATTGCGAGGGCAAAGTGTCCGGCTGCAAACGTGCGGGCCTCAAGATAATAGCTCGTGGCATCAATGATGCGCGGGCCGCCGCGGAGATAATGGGCGACATAGCCGAGCGAAAGAACGCAGGCGAGTGCCGCCAGAATGGCCACGGAGAGCATTTTTCGCTCTTCTGAAACGAGGCTGAGCTTTAGGCGCCAGCGACTCTCTTTTCGGGATGCCCAGGCAATCAAGAGAGCGGTTCCGAGCGCCACCCAGGCCACCGGATCTTCGGGCAGCCCCATGGGTCCAAAAGGGGTGCTCAACGGGTCCTCACTGAACTAGCCAGAGATGATACCAAGTGATGGAGTGGGTTTTCGAGGTGAGTTTCACGTGGAGCGTGGGAGAGCTCGCCGTCTCGGGGATCGGGACCTCGACGTCTTGCCAGTGATCTGAAGCAACAAATGGCGGGGTGGGCAGCTCTTGGCCGTTGATGCTCAAGCCCCAATGCTCCTCGTGGAGCGGAGCCACGCGCACCACGATTCGTGCCGGCTTTTTGGCTTTTAGCCCCTGAAGCGTGAACTCAAGACGCTCGCCCACGTCCGCAATTCGCGCCGCATCCCAGACCGGAGTCTGACGTTCATCCGCGTAGGTCAGGATCTTCATGCTGACGTAGCCGGCACCCCGTGCCGGCGGCAGGTAGCCATGTGCCTTTTCATTCACCAGGTCAGCAAAATCGAGTGAATCTACCAGGGACTGTTCGGATGTTAGCCTGTGGGGTTGATCGCTGAGCCAAAGCGGCGACCAATCTGCCACGTACAGCACCTTGCTCGCGCCTCCCGCAATCACATTGCCACGCACCGGAACCTCGGCGATTTCCCGCCCAAAAAACAGCGGAAAATCTCCCCACCACGAAGGATAGATCGCCATCAGGTCGGGCCTCTCGGCGTTTGGTATACGCCCAATCAGCTCAATCGCCGCAGCCACACCGAGCCGAGTTGCCCTGGCAAATGGCAGATTCGAATATCCTCCAAGGCCGATGATATCGAGTGCAGGCCGATCCGACACGTACGGAATCGCCCCCGCATCGCCCACCAGAACTCGGCGCGGCTTGACCCTTTCACCGAGCAGGCGCCCAACACTCACGTGTTGGTCCCAAATGTTGCGCGACGCGCGGCCGAAGAACCATACCTGATCCCGAAAGCGAGCCACTTGAAAGATCCCGAAGATGGCGCTTGCCACGATGGAAAGGACACCCAACCCTACCCAGCGATATCTCCGTTCTTCCAGCCCTCGGACAGCTCGCGCCAACACCACACCAAGCCCGAGAGCCGCCAGCAGCAGCAGCCAAGCCACTGCCGGCATCGCGTAGCGTTCATTCTGCCAGCGCACCTGGCCGTTTAATCCCACCATGAACGCCCACAGGATCAGGCTCACCCAGAGCATCACAGCTACTCGTCGTGTGCTTCGAGGAATGAGCGGCACGGCTCCGAACAGCCAGACTAGCCAGCCGAGCCAGGGCACTTCCGAGAAGTGATACTCCGTGATGCGCCGCGCTTGGTACATCACGTTGGATCGCCACGCGTCCCACACTTGGTGGTACGTTAGATAGGGGTGGTGAAGCTCCAGCTTGGCGATCGCGCCAGCTGCAGCTGTTTCTCCGGTAAGAAAGTAGTTGGCTAGGCTCTGTGAAATCACGACGAGGGCTCCTGGGCCCGCGGTGAGCGCTAGGCCTCGGAGAGCGCCAGCGGGGCCCAAGCCTGAGCGACGGCTCCAAAGTGCGGTGACGCTCAGCACCGCAACCGTTGTCACCGCTTCGGGTCGCGTCGCAACGAGGAGCGCACCGGAAATACCGAGCCAGCCGAGAGATCGGTGCGGAACAGGGCCATTCGCCGGGGTACGACAAACTTCATCCCAAATCACGAAGCTAAGTCCCCAAAGCCCGATGAAGAGGGCTACCTCCATGCCACTGAAGAACGTCCAATCCAACGCGCCGATGCACAGCAGCACGATTGGCGCCAGGTAAGAAGTCCAGGTGGGCAGCGAACGGAAGAGCGAGCGCCCCGCGAGGAGTGCCCCAAAAATACTCACGCACGCAACGAGCGCTGCGAAGTACATGAGGTTTTCGTGGAAACCAAGTAGATAACCTATAGCGAGAACAAACGGATACAGGAGGCTTGTGTCCCCGCTCGAATAACCGTTCCCCACTGACCACTCGAACGGGTGCCCCCGCGCCGCTGATCTGGCAAAATCAAAGTGAATAAAGACATCGTCCAACGGGGCGGACCAAGGCCCAGCCTCGGGTTGAGCCGCGGTTCGGATCCACTCGCGATAGCTGTCGTCGGACCACGCGACCGAGTACAGGGTTTGCAGTCTCATTGAAGAGTAGAACCAACAGGCTGCTAGAAGCACTGAAAGCCCGGCAAAGAACGCGTACAAGTAGGCCTCGCCGGGGCTCTTTTTCAGCTGCTCTGTGAGCCAGTGTGCTGGCCTTAAAAGCCACGTCTTCATGAAGCGCACTCGCGTGTACCACGTCGCTTGCCCGCGAAAAAGCGCCGGGTCCAGAATGCACCTCAAATGTTTCGAGTACTCCGATCCAGCATCGTCTCGAAACGATTGCCGCGGGGTTGCAAAGCTCCCGTCCCGAGCCATTATCGGCCCAGGTTCCCATGCCCAAAAGTTCCATACCTCTGCCCGCCGCTGCCAGCGGGTCTCCTTCTCTTGAGGCTATGGCTCTGCCGGAGCACAGTTTGATGGCTCAGCGTGAGGTCGAGCCTTCCGCAAACGCGCCGCTCGCCTATCGAGAGTACGCGTACTTTGTAAACCCCGGCGGCAGTCTGAGCGATGCGGAGCGCCTGCTCTGGAGTAAGATCCAAGAGGTGATGCGGGCGCTGGAGAAGCAGCATGCCCGTAAGTTCGTACAGCTCGCAGTGTTCGACCACAAATTCACGACTGAGCCTGAGCGAGCACCGCTCGCGACGTTAGTCTGGAAGGATTGGAAGGGGGCGCCCGTGCTCATTTTTCCGTCCGATCCAGCACGCACCAGTCAATGGCCTTTTGGTAGCGCGGGGCTGCCCCAGGTTTCCGTCCCCCCGCTCAGTACGCTGCCGGCGGTAGCGGCTGATGCTGCGCGTGGGGCCCCAAGTGTTGCGGGCGGGTTGAATCGGTCTTCAGTGGCTCAGAGGTCCCGAGATCCAATCGCTGATCTTGTGTCAGAGCTTTTCGATAAGATGCACGAGCTCTCGTTTTGTCGAGGAGTCACGGAGGGTGCAGATTTTGTCCTGGAGGTGGCCTCCAAGATGATTCCTTCGAAGTACTGTTTGATTCACGTTTTTGACATCAACGTTGGGGATTTCGTGCTGGTTCGCGCCAAGGGTGAGAACCAGGAGCGCGTGCTGCTGTCCCGCATTCCCGACCGTGAGCCGTGGATTGCCACGATCATGCGGCGGCCAGTGCCCACGCGCTTGAAAGGAGATGTGGCCTCGCAGCCACGCTGGCGGACGTTGGGCGCTGTTCTTGCCCACGCGGTGGCTGTGCCGGTGCACGTGGGCGGCCGCTATCTGGGGCTCATTGAGCTTGCGGACCCAGCGGATGGGGGCGAGTTCTTCGAAAACGAGGTGAACGCGCTTGCTTACATTGCGGAGCGCTTCGCGGAATTCTTGACCAATCGCCCCATCGTTTTGGATCCAGAGGTCGTCTTGAGCAATCGTCCACTGGCGCGCTGAGATTTTCCTTTCCCGGGCTGGGTGCGTTAGCCGCGCCGCTTAGCTATCCTGCCGACCGTGGCGGAGCGAACCCAAGAACGGCACCTCACGTTCTTTCTCTTGCCTGCCATCGTGTTGGCGGAGCTCGTATTGATGGGCGTGATGTTTCGCAGCAGCTTCCAGTTGGAAAAGCTCCGGGAACAGTCCGTCGTGGAGGCAACGCTCGCGCTGGCCAACGAGCGGGCGGATCGGCTAGATAAGCGCATTATCGAGCAGGATAACGCAGTCAAATCGCTGCTGGATGTCGGCAGGCGAAAGGACTTCGGCGATCAATGGCTGGAGGTGGCCGGCATCCAAACTCCGACGATTCGCGCAGTTTTGCTCGTGGATCTCAGTTCGTCCAGTCGAGAGGTGGTGGCGTTCGCGTCGCGCGCGCCCGGTGTGGAAGATGAGCACTTTAGGCGACTCCTAGTAGGCAACATGTTCTCGGACATGAAGCTCGGAGCACCCGATAGCGACGAGCTTCGCCATCTGCACAAGACGTACAAGGGTCAGAGCTATCTTGTCAGCCACTGGGAACGTGAGGTAGCAGGGCGAACTTACTTGGTGGTGTTGTGGCACGACGTTCCGCGCGTGATCCACGAGCTTTTTCCGAGCCTATACCCGGAGTCAGATCAGCAGAGCCGCGTGAATGTGGTGGATGCCGACGGAAGAATTATTTATGGACCACCGCTTAGCCGTGGTGGACTGACGATTGGGCGTCAATTCGAAACCACGCTCTACAAATGGAGTCTCAATGTCACCATGACGTCCGCCGAAGAATTGGGTGCCGCAGTGGCCCGGCGCCGTATCGTTGAGATCGCGCTTGTTTCTCTTTCGGGTTTAGTGGTTATCGCGGGCGTGATTGTGATCCTGGTGGCGGCGGCTCGCGAGCGGAATCTCTCAAACCTCAAGAGCGATTTCGTGGCGAATGTATCGCACGAGTTGAAAACACCACTCTCCCTCGTGCGTATGTTCGGGGAGCTGTTGCAAAGCGGACGCGTTGAAAGTGACGAGAAGCGTGACCAGTATCTGCGCATTATTGTCAGTGAGAGTGAGCGCCTGGGGGCTCTGATCGAAAACGTTCTCGATTTTGCCAAAGTGGAGCGAGGTAAAGCCGCCTACGAATTCGTCGAGTGCCGCCCGGCGGAGGTGGTGCTCCGTGCAATAGAAGTGTGTCGATTGCGTGCCGAGCAGGAAGGTTTTGCTATCCACACGAATCTTGCCACCAATCTCCCCTCGGTACAGTTGGATGAGCGCTCGATCGAAATAGCGGTGATCAACCTAGTGGACAATGCGCTCAAGTACGCGGCAGACGGCAAGCAGGTCACCGTGAGCGTGCGTGAAGTGGACGCGTTCATCGAGATCCGTGTGGCGGACGAAGGCCCGGGTATTTTGCCAGAAGAACGCAAACGCATCTTCGAGCGGTTTGTGCGTGGCAAAGAAACGGCCCAGAAGCGCACGCGTGGCAGCGGCATTGGTCTGGCACTTGTTAAGCATATCGCCGAGGCGCACGGTGGGAAGGCTTGGGTTGAGCCAAGAGAGCCCAGGGGCAGCACCTTCTTATTCACGATTTCAACCAAGAATCGGCAGGATTGGAGCCCAACACCGAGCCCGGACGTGAGCGCTTAGGGATCGATTTGACCGTCCTCGGTGGCCGATTGGAGCTTCTGTAAATCAGTATCGTTGAGATAGATCACGTTCGGGCCAGAAGGAGGTGCTGCCTTCGCTGGCGGGGCGGCTTGTGCGCTTGGACTTGCCGGATTTGCCGGACTTGCCGGCGGATCAGCTACGCCCGAGCCGAGATCAGCTTCGTCAAACTGAGCGGCGGTTGCACTGGTGGGTGGTGCTTGAGTCCCAATCCCCTCGGGCGCGGTAGGGGCTACCGCCGTGGGGGGTAGGGCGGGGAGCGGAATATGGTCCAAAAGTGCGTCATATTTGCGGCGAATTTCCTCAAAAGCAGGCTGCTCAGCACTTGGCATCGTTGTTAATCCGTCGAGGTGAAGCGTGGCGGAGTCTACGAACACACCATTCTTCTTGACACTGAAATGCAGGTGAGGCCCTGTCGAGCGCCCCGTTGAGCCCACATACCCCACGAGCTGCTGTCGCTTCACTTTTTCCCCAACTTTTAGACCTTCAGCAAAGCGAGAAAGGTGAGCGTAGCCCGTCTCAATCCCGCCCGCATGCGTAAGCACTACCAGATTACCGCTTGGGCCCCCAGGACCAATCGATTTTACGGTACCGAAGGAGGCCGAGTAAACGGGCTCTCCCGTCGCGGCGCCGAAGTCGGTGCCCTGGTGCGGCATGATCTTGTGAAGAACCGGGTGCATGCGCTTCGGATTGAACAGAGAGGTAATGGGCGCTCCCGGGATCGGCTTGCGCCAGCCACCCTCGTGAAATGAGCGTCCTTTAGCGTCAAAATAGCCTTTGATGTTGTCGCCACGAAAATAATAGAGGCGGAGGAGTTCCCCGTCGGCCTGTTTGATTTCGGCCGCTTCAATCCCCGCGTAGCGCGAGAAGGCCCCTCGTACGGTGACCTCCTGGGCGACCACACGGATTGTGGCGGGGAATGTGAGCTCCGCAAGCCCTTCGTGGCCTTGCAGTGCGTCGGCAAGCACCGTGCGGAGGCTTGGGTCGAAGCCCGCTTGTTTGGCTGCTGCTGAAAAGTCCGAAGAGGTCAGCAATAAGGCCCCCTCTGTTTGCTCGCGTCGGATCTGAAGATCGAGTTTGACGCCCACCAAGTAGCCGTTCTCGTTGGCCTTGGCTTGGAATACGGTTTCTTTGTTTTCAAGGTATTCGAAAGCCTTGAGTGTGCCTGGTCCGCGCTGGACAAGTGCAATGAACTCGTGGTTGGGCCCACAACGGTTCAAGTTTCTGACATCCTTCAGCGCAGCCATGGCTCGATAAGCCTGCTTGGCGTCCAGGCCAGCAGCCTGAATAGCGCTGAGAAAGGGGCGGCTTTTGAACGTTCCGCGGATGATTCGAAGTGCGGGATCCCCCTTGGCGTCGTCAATTCGCCAGGGGCCTGGGGCTAGTGGCACGGCAGTCGTGGCTCTGGCCACGGGAGCTGCCAACGCAGCCGGTGCGCTTGGTGCGCTTGGTGCGCTTGGTGCGCTTAGACTCGGCGCAGGTTTCCCGAGCAAACTCAAGTTCTGTTCCTTATCCAGATTCATTGCCAAGGCCACGAGTGTCGCGATCACGGCAAGGCCCATGAGCGTGCCGAAGATGGCCCGCAGTGTCGGCGAGAGTTGCTGCGAGCGACGCTTGAGCCGTGGTCGCGCGGGAGCTCTTGGTTCCAACTGTCCGTTCGTGCTGCCGGCTCCTCGCGCACTCGCGTCGCGCGCTCGTTCTAAGAGTCGCTCGCGGACCGGATGGCGCGTAGACAAGTCGGATTCGGAGAGTTCTTCGGGCGCCTCAACGGCCAACGGATCGACGATCCTGCCGACATGAGTGGGCCCGCCCGATTCCGGTGACGTTGGCACAAGGCAGTCTGGTAGCAGCCGACCGGCGCGTGAGCAAGCGAGCGTGGTCGCCGGAGGGTGAGCAGGTGTTCACCTCGGGTCAGTTTCCGCTGTAGCTCCGCGGGGATGCCGCTTGGCGCGCCCGAGGTTTGGCGGCACAGTCCCCGGCGCCATGGACGAACATCTGAAGCAACTCCTTGCTCTCGCTCGCCAACACTTCGAGCAGAATGAGTACGATAAGGCAGAGTACTTGTTGCGGCAAGTCGTCGAACAGAACGACCGCTTCGCGGATGTTTACAATATGCTGGGCGTGATAGCTCACAGCAACGGCGACTTCGAGCGCGCTCAAAAAAACTTTGAGCGTGCCGTAGAGCTGAGCCCAAGCTACACAGAGGCGCGACTCAACCTGATGGTTGTTTGCAATGACCTCGGTCGTTACGACCAAGCCCGTGGCTTGTACGCCGCGCTCCGCGACACCGGGTCCGGTCACGCTCCGGATAGCTTTGCGATGGGCCGCATTGCGAACATGCACGCCGAAATAGCGCAGGCCTATTCGGACATTGGCATGCCTGGCGAAGCCGCACGCGAGCTTGAGAAAGCTGTGGCGTTGAGGCCGAGTTTTCTCGATCTTCGCACCAAATTAGCGGTTGTTTATCGCGACGCCGGCGATCTTTTGCGTGCCAAGGAGCATCTGCGCATCGCCCGCGAAACCGATGCGAACTTCGTGCAGGCACGCCTGGCGTTTGCCAGCATTCTGCTCCAGGAAGGGCAGCTCACGTCAGCCAAGGCCGAACTTGAAGAAGTGCTGCGCATCCAGCCCAACCATAAAATCGCACAAATGTACCTACGTACGGCTAAGATTGCGGAAGGCTCAGCTCACAACTGACGCGACGCGCTCAAAGTATTGGTTGAGCTGAAGCCCCTCTAGATCCCGCAGAGGACCCGTGGTCGATCGAAGGGCGAGCGCCAGCTGAGTCAGCCCGAGCTCGGCTGCGACCCGTGTCTCAGGGGCGACCCCCGAGAGTTCCTTGACGGACGTCACGCCGTATTCGCGGATCCCGCAGGGCACGATCAAGCTGAAGGAGCGCAAATCGATCGACAAGTTGAGCGCGAAACCGTGGAGCGTGACCCAGCGTGAAATGCGGACTCCAATGGCACCGATTTTCTTCGGGTCACCTGCGAATTCAGCCCCTTGCCAGCTGTGTGGGGCGTCGGCATCGACCCAAAGACCCACATAACCGGGGAGGGTGCCCGCGGCGATCCCAGAGGGCGAAATGATCGCCTGCATCACGTGCGTCAGCAAATTCACGTAGGCGCGAACATCCTGGCGATCGGGCGCTAGATCGACGATTGGGTAACAGACTAACTGCCCCGGAGCGTGCAGTGTCACGTCGCCGCCGCGGCCTGTCCTCACTAGTTCCACGCCGCGTTCTTCAAGCACGCCGGGAGACGCCAACAAATGAGCCTCCTTGCCGCCTCGTCCAAAGGTCACAACGGGGGTGTGCTCAAGGAAGAGAACGGAATCTCCGATGCGTTTTTGGCGGCGGGCCGCGTGGAGCTGCTCCTGCAACTCAAGAACCTCGGTGTAGGGGCGAGTTCCAAGCCAGTAGCCAGTGATCGTTCGCACGCTCATGCTCAACTAATTCGCGGGCACGCACTACTCTGGAATTTCGACGCCGGTCTCTTTGAGGTGTTCTCGCAAGTTTTCGATATTCTCGGTGAAGACACCGACCAGATCCGGGTCAAATTGCAGGGTAGAACAGCGTTCAATCTCATTGATCGTCACTTCGTGAGGCAGAGCTCGGCGGTAGGCGCGGTCGCTGGTCATCGCGTCATAGGTATCTGCCACAGAGATGATGCGTGCGATCAATGGAATGTTCTTTCCGGCGAGCCCGAGCGGGTAACCGCGGCCATCCCAGCGCTCGTGGTGCAGATGCACACCGGGGATGACGGGTTCAAGAAATCGAATCGGATCCAGGATTTCGCGTCCGTGCCCTGGGTGCTTCTTGAAAACCTCGTACTCATCTTGCGTCAGCTTGCCGGGCTTGTTGAGGTTCATCACGCAACCGATCTTTCCGATGTCGTGCATCAGTGCGGCTTGCCGAACCGTTTCAACTTCGACAGCATCGAGTCCGATCCATTGCGCGAGTTGCACGGCGTAGCGGGCAACTCGCTGGGAGTGGCCGGCGGTGTACCGATCCATCTTGTCGATCGTGTTCGCAAGGCTCTGAATGGTTTGCTGGAAGGTCGCTTGCAAGTCTTCGTACAGGCGCGCATTCGCGATCGCCGCGGCCGCGCGTGAAGCCGTGATGCTCAGCAGCTTTCGTTGCCCTTCCTCGAAACGCTTGCTGGGCGTTACCGACACTGCTGCAACGAATCCGAGCAGGCGCTGGTGCATTTTTAACGGCACAATCACCAGGCTGTGGGCGCCTCGCCTCGGTTGCACCTCAAACAAGGCCATGGCGCGAGGGCCTTGCGCGAGGATGAGCTCACTCTCGGTGAGGCGCCGGAGCACCTCTTTGCTATCAATCTGTCCAAGCACTTCGTCGGATGAATAGTCACTCGTGCACTTCACAGAACGCTCAAAGAATCCTCCCTTTCCGTCATCCAACCAAGTCAGCACGAGGTCGGCGCGCAATTCTTCGAGCGCGTTGGCCTCCAGTGTTGCTACGACTTCATCCAACGAAAGACTCGAAGCGATCGCCTCGGAAACTTTGTAGAGCGAGAGCGCTTCACGCAACCGGAGATTCTCGGCAGCAAGGCGCTGTTTTTCCAAACCACGCTCCGCGATGCGCAGGATCTCTTCGACTTTGAAGGGCTTCAGCACGTAGTCGTAAGCCCCCCTCTTCATGGCGTCGATAGCGGTTTCGACGGTGCCAAAACCGGTCATGATGATGGTGAGTGTGTCGGGGTAGCTGCGCGCGATCTCTTTCAGAAGGTCCAGACCTCCCATTTTGGGCATTTTGAGATCCGTGATCACCAGATCATATTTGGCCTTCTCAAGCTCTCGCACCGCGCCCGTGCCGTCTTCGGCCGTGCGGACCATGTAGCCTTCCATTCCGAGGAAGTCCGCCAAGATGTCCCGGATGAACTTTTCGTCGTCCACGACGAGGACACGAGGCCGCTCTTCGGGAGGCAACAGTGTTGGCAGGACAATCAGAGGAGCGGTCAATGGTTCCGGCAGGTGCGGGAAGCGAAATTGCTGACGGCCAGCTTACCATGAGTTGGCGGCGCCTCCGACGGGCTGATTTTTACCCTACATCTGCCCCAAAAGGCCGCCCAACTGGCGCCGCGCAGCGCCAGCATCATGACGCTTCAGAAAGGAGAGGTTAAAGCCATTGATCAGCGCGTGCGCGGCGATCGGCCCGAGCAACGAACCCGTCAGTTGAAAAATACTTCCGAGGCACGCCCCCATCAGTGCCGCCCATGCCACCCAAACCCACCGGCTCTTGCCAGGCACCTGGTGCACGAGACCGAACAGCAGAGCCTGCGGGAGCAGGCCTAGCCAAGGCTGAAGCAGTCCGCGAAACAAGAATTCCTCGCAGATGGCGCTGAGCAGCGCCAACCCAACTACGGCCATACCCGAAAGCCCGCGAGCGAACGGGCGCAGCGTCGAATGTAACTCCTTGGCCCAGCTGAGACGGAGGACCATCGGGCGCGTTATCAGCGCGACCAAGCATCCGAACGCGCAACCAATCAAGAGGCTATACGTGTGGCTGGCCGCTTCAGGCAGCTTGAGCCAGGCATCCTTGATGAGGAGTGGCGATCCATCCCGCAGTACGTAGAGCATCAACCCCGTTGGGATGGCTATATACGTGTACATCGCAGCTACACGGCTAAAGCGCGGCATCGTCCCCGGACTCTGACACGTTCGGCGCCAAAAAGCACTGAATGTGCGCCCAAGCAGCCGGATCGTGCCATTTCGAAAAAGGAAGAGAAGAGCCCGCCGCGCTGGGGTAGGGTCTAGGTCGACGTGGCCAAGGTTGTCGATTCGCCAGAGGTTCTCCAACGCTTCGAGCAGCAGCTCGTGCTGGTTGAGATCATTGTGCGGCAGCTCGCACGGACCTTAGGTGGGAGCATGGAGCTCGACGATCTGAGAAGCTTTGGCCGCGAGGGCTTGTTAGAGGCGGCTCGGCGTTTTGAGCCGGAGCGAGGCGTGCCATTCAAGGCCTATGCGAATTTCCGGGTGCGCGGAGCGGTGATTGATGGCGTGCGTGCAACGGGGCGTCTGCCACGGCGTGTGCACGCACGGCTCCACGCGCTTCAGGCAGCGAACCTCTACAGCGCGGGTAAGGCAGAGGATGCGCAGCTTGAGCCTCCACCTGGTAGTGCCTTAGCGCAAGCACACCAGGCCCTTGCCGATCACTTGGCTGCGATGGCAACGGCGATGGCAACCGGGCTCCTCAGCGAAACAGTGCGTGGCGAAGAAGGTGAACTCACTTCCGTCGCTCCGGATGAGTCACCCGAGGAGGCGCTGGGCAAGGCGCAGCTACTCCAATTGGTGACGCAAGCGATTGGTGAGCTTCCGGATCAAGAGGCCACCCTGGTGCGGCGGCATTACCTGGGTGGCGAGCGCTTTGATCACGTTGCCGAGGAGCTTGGGTTGAGCAAATCGTGGGCAAGCCGCCTGCATTCGCGGGCCATTGAGCGGTTGACCAAGCGTTTGCGTGCGCACGCGGCCTGAGCTCGGGCCAGGGGGTTTCGTTTTCGGGGAAGCTTTGCTCGATTTCAGCGGGTCGGACGACTAAGCTTTGGGCCGTGTCAACGCGCGTTTTGGTCGCCATGAGCGGAGGTGTCGATTCCTCTGTGGCGGCAGCGCTTTTGTTGCGCCAGGGGTTCGAGGTCGTGGGGGTCACACTCCACCTCTGGGATTACCCAGACGATGATTCCGTGCGGGGCCGTTGTTGCGCTCCCGAGGATGTTCACGACGCACGCCGTGTGGCCGATGTTTTGGGCTTCCCTCATTTTGCTTTTGATCGCCGCGAGTTGTTCCGAACCGAAGTCGTCGAACCTTTTGTCGATGGCTATCTCGGCGGGGTGACGCCGAGCCCCTGCGTGCGCTGCAATCGAGGCGTCAAGATGCGTGAGCTCTTGGGCCTGGCGAATCGCCTCGGAGCTGCGCAGATTGCAACGGGGCACTACGCTCGGATTGTCCAGGAAGGTGGCATGGCACGCCTGTATCGCGGGCGAGATCCCAAAAAGGATCAAAGCTATTTTTTACACATGCTCCCCCAAGAAATTCTCAGTCGGCTGGTGTTCCCCCTGGGCGAGGCTACGAAAGCCGAGGTCCGGCAAGAAGCTCTGAATTTGGACCTTCCCGGCGCTCAAAAGGGTGAGAGTCAGGAGTTGTGTTTTGTGCCAACCGGGCGTTATGACGCGTTTGTGGCCGAACGTGCCGGTGACCGATTGCGCCCCGGGACACTCGTGGATGCGGCGGGTCAATCAGTCGGTGAACACGCGGGAACTCACGGCTACACAGTGGGGCAGCGCCATAACCTAGGCGTAGCGCTCGGCTACCGTGCCTACGTCGTTGCCGTCGAGCCTGAGCAGGGGATCGTGCGGCTAGGTCGGCGCGAACAGCTGCTTTCAAGCGGAGCCAAGCTAGCCGAGGCCGTCCTGTCGGATGATTTCGCGCTACCAGGAGAAGCTGAAGTGGCGGTGCGGTATTCTCCGCATACGGTGCCGTGCCAGGTTTCGCGCACGTTGGAGGGAGCTCTCCAGGTGACGTTCAAGGAGCCGTTAGCTTCAGTGGTGCCGGGTCAATATGCGGTCTTTTACCGCGGTGAACGCGTGCTCGGTGGCGGGCTCATCGTCGAATCCGTACCGGTTAGCAACGCCCGCGAGCCAGTGGAGTCGTTGTCGTGAAGCGGCGTCTGGCGTGCGCGTTGGTCGGCGCGGCTGCGGTGTTCGTGGGCGGTTGCACCACGGGTCAAGGCACGGGTGACGTGCAGAGTGAGCAGTTGCTCTTGACGGGTTGCTGGAATGGGCCCTTCAATTTGGCGCCCACGTTTTTCGCGGCTCAAGGGTTTGACGAAAAATCGCTGATGATTCGTATTCAACGCGGGGACGATATCGCCGAGTTTTCGGACGGCCTCGTGATCGTGGTCTACGATCTTGAGCGCGCCCGCGCTTCGCTCGGACAGGATCTCGCTGTCGGGCTCCCGAATGGTGTGACGCCGCCCGGTGCCCCGCGCAGCCTCGGGGAGACGCCGATTGCGAGCCTCACGCTCTCTCTGCACAGCAGTTGTCGGGGCAGCAACGGCGCGGTCTATTCGATGGCCGGCAGCGTGAATTTCGACAAATTGTTCAGCGGGAATTCCAACGAGAAGGATTCGGACCAACGCCTCACGCGCGGCTCCTTCAGCGCTGACTTTGCCGATCCTCGTGAGTTGGTCGCGCACCCAGAGTTGGCAGAATCGATCAAGAGCAAAGTCACCGGTAATTTTGAGTTTTTCTTCCAGCGTGGGCAGCCCGCCCAGCCGTTCCCGTAAGTGAGCGCAGGTGATTACCCCGGTTGATCAACGTTTTATGGAAGAAGCGGAGCTCTATCGGCTGCGCTTTTCCTGCGAAGCTTGCGCCTATTTTGATGCCGAGAGTGGCCGCTGCGGAAACGGGTATCCGAATGCCGATCACAGATGGCGCAGTCTTAAGTTAACTCCACACGTTGTTTTCTGCAAGGAATTCGAGCTCGGTCAGTGAAAAGATGACGCGCTCGCATCCGCCGACGCTGTTCACGCTCGTGACGCGCACGTTGCGTGAAGAATGCCAGGTTGAGGCGGGTTCGAAGCTGCTGCTGGCTCTCTCGGGGGGCGGGGATTCCATGGCCCTCTTGCATGTGCTCTCGAGTTTGCGAACGAAGCTCAATTTTCAGCTCACGGCGTTGGCTGTTGATCACGGGCTCAGAGAGCAAGCCGCTCAAGAGCTCGATCTGGCGGAAGCCTTCGCTGGGCAATTGGGCGTTCATCTGAAGCGGGAAAAAATTCAACTGCACGCCGGTTCGAATCTGCAGGCGCGGGCACGCGAGGCGCGTTACGGATTGCTCCGTCGGGAGCTAGAGGCCGAGCAGGCGGACTTTCTGGTGACAGCCCACCACGCTGGCGACCGCGCGGAGACTGTCCTCGAACGTCTGTTGAGGGGCGCGGGCCCCCGCGGGTTGGCCGTGCTTGCCCCCCAGGATGGCAATCTGCTGCGGCCCATGATTCGTGCCGACAAGCCAACGGTGCTCAGCCACCTGGCGCGGCACCGGATCCCTTTCAGCAATGATCCTTCCAACGTCGATCCGCGATTTCTGCGGGTTCGCATCCGCAACGAACTCCTGCCGCTGCTCAGCCAGCTTTCTCCTGGGATAGTCGGCCACCTCAACGCTTTGGCCGACCAACTCGCGGCGGGTCCCCCGCCAGTGATTTTGGACGCAGGGGGGCAGCCTCTGCTGCTTGGGCGTTCCCAGCTCGGCCAAATCCAGCGGGCGAAACGCCTCGGACGAAGTGCCCTAAGCCTACGATTACGGGGAGATAGGGAGGTGCGTCTGGATGCTGCTTCCGGCCAGCTGGAGTCCGCGAAGCCGCTTGCGCGCCCAAAGAAAAGTAAGAAATCGAACAGCGCCTGAACTGTCAGGAGACGCCGGTCGTCCTACATATAAGAGAAGGCCGGTTTTCCTGGTGAGAGCCGGCTATAGTGGGAACCCCCGAGCCCCTTCGGGATCCTTTCCAACTTACGACCAATTGTTTGAGGTCCCACCGTGAAGCAACCGCAAAAGACCCTGCTGTTTTGGGTTGTCCTCGTAGTCCTGTTTTTTGGCGTCTGGAAGTTCTTCGGAGAGGAGGGGCCGCGCAGGAACGAGATCTCCTACACTGAATTCATGTCGCTCGCGTCGTCTCCCAAAGACCGGCGGCACATCAGTCAGGTTGAGGTCAAGGATCAGACCTACAACTTCAAGATCGAAGGCGGGACCAAGTCTGCCTCAACTCCTGGCTATGCAGTTGGACCGAAGGAGGGCGGGGGCGCGTTCCTGGAAAAGGTGAGCACCACCAACGGCGTTATCGTCAAGTATCTCGACAAAGAAGGCAGCCCGATCTGGGGCACAGCGCTCGGCATCGTGGTGCCGATGGTCTTCCTCTTGGTCATCTTTTATCTGTTCATGCGCCAGCTCCAATCGGGTGGCGGCAAAGCGATGAGTTTTGGCAAAAGCCGTGCGCGCTTGCTGAATGAAGCTCAGAATAAGATCACCTTCGCGGATGTGGCTGGCATTGACGAAGCCAAGGACGAAGTCGAAGAAATCATAGCCTTTTTGAAGGATCCCAAGAAATTTCAGAAGCTGGGCGGTCATATTCCGAAGGGCGTGCTGATGATGGGTCCGCCGGGAACCGGCAAGACGTTGTTGGCTCGAGCCATCGCTGGCGAAGCGGGTGTGCCCTTCTTCAGCATTTCAGGTTCTGATTTCGTAGAGATGTTTGTGGGTGTTGGCGCGAGCCGCGTGCGCGATCTTTTTGAGCAAGGCAAGAAGCACGCACCGTGCATCATTTTCATCGATGAGATCGATGCCGTGGGTCGACATCGTGGCGCAGGCATGGGTGGTGGGCACGACGAACGTGAGCAAACCCTGAATCAGCTCTTGGTGGAGATGGATGGTTTTGAGTCCAATGAGGGCGTGATCATCATTGCAGCCACCAATCGTCCCGACGTGCTCGATCCGGCCATCTTGCGCCCAGGTCGTTTTGATCGCCGCATCACGGTGCCCCGCCCCGACATCCGCGGGCGCGAAGGGATCCTGGGCGTGCACACCAAGAAGGTTCCGTTGGCCGGTGATGTCGATCTGCGTGTGATTGCAGCGGGAACGCCTGGTTTTGTGGGTGCGGACCTGGAAAATCTGGTGAATGAAGCGGCGCTCTTGGCAGCTCGGCAAGATAAGGACGCTGTGGCTATGATCGATTTCGAGCTCGCGAAAGATAAAGTGCTGATGGGCACTGAGCGACGCAGCATGGTGATGAGCGATCAGGAGCGGCGTACTGCGGCCTGGCATGAGGCTGGCCACACCATCGTGGGCTCGCTCACTCCCGGCAATGATCCGGTTCACAAGGTATCTATCATTCCGCGCGGCGCGGCGCTCGGCGTCACGATGTTCCTGCCTGCCGAAGATCGCCACCTTATGACGAAGACTCAGATGCTGGCCCGCATCTCGATGGCGCTCGGTGGGCGTGTTGCGGAAGAGGAAGTCTTTAACGAAACGACCACGGGCGCGCAAGACGACATCAAGCGCGCAACGCGCCTTGCCCGCTCCATGGTGTGTGAACTTGGGATGAGTTCTAAGCTCGGAACCGTCGCTTACGGCGAAAACGAAGAGAGTGTCTTTTTAGGCCGTGAAATGGCCTCGCGCCGCGAAGATTATTCCGAGGATACGGCGCGAGAGATTGATCAAGAAGTCCGTGCCATCGTCGAGGAGCAGTACACGCGCGCGCAGACTCTGATTCGTGAGAATCGCGACAAGCTCAACCGTCTCGCCGAAGGCCTGCTCGTACGGGAAACGCTCGACTCCGAGGAAATCTTGGCGGTGATCGAAGGCCGTGAAATGCCGGTTCGCGACAAAATTATCATCCCCACCTGGAGCGAAAAGCAAAAGGCTCGCACCGAGAAGAAGCGCCCAGCAAGCATCTTCGGCGCCCCGAAGCCTGCTGCAAGTTGATGAGCGAGTTGATGAGTTGTTGCCCACCCCGCTGCCGCTAGGCGCGGCAGCCGCCCCTCCCCGGCATCGCCCCGTCGCTGCGGGTCGCTGTGTGAGGGGGCACGAACGGCGATGTAGCTGGGATGTAGTTGAGAACTAGCTGGGATGTAGTTTCGGGGCCGCGCCGCAGGTGTCCCCGGTGAACCGGTTGGGTTCGGGGCGGCGCGGGGCTCAATGGCGGGCTCGGGCGCAGAAAAACATGCGTGTTGGTCGAATGGTGGCAAGGACCGCGCCCGCGCCCGCCATTCGAGCTCGTTTTTAGGATTTAAGGAACACATTCAGCGTGGGGGATGTTAATCTATAAAGATTACAGGAAGGCCAGAGCTTGCAAGGAATATTGCCCGGTGAGATCGCAGTTGCGGACATTGCCCCTTCGGGTCGCTTCGTTGCCAATGCCGCTTGGTACAGACTCTGCCTTTTGACCTAAAACACTCTGAGTGCCATGGGCTCCCTCGCGCTGCCTTCCAACTTTGCTTCTGACCGGCCCCAAAGGCTGCGTTTCGCCGTCTTCACTCTTGCCGGTTCCCTCAGCGAACACGGAGGAAAGCTCGTCCTCCGAACTGCACACTCCGCCGAAAGCTTGGTCCAACTCATCGCTGCCCCCGCAGTCGACTCGCCTTGCTCGTCGTGTGCCTCACCTGACGTGTCCCCCACTTCCTCAAACAGGCTGAATTTCTGGGCAAGGCGCATCTTGCTCCCCCGGCTTCAAACACCGTGTCCTCTATTCGCCTTGCCCAGAAATTCAGCGCCGTGCCCGGCTCGACTTCCCCAAAACTCAACTTGGCGCGGGCGCGGTGCCGACTCACCACCTTTGCTCACTCCAAATAGCACTCAAGATCTCAGCCGCTGCATCAGCGCATGATCCCGTCGGCCCGTCGGGCGCTGCTCTCGCCCCTCCCATGGCTCCCGAATGGGAGACGTCGGGGAGGAGGCGGCTGCCGCGCTTCGCGGCAGCGGGGTGGGCATGCCTGCCCGCTGCTTAGTGCCTGGTCCGGCCGCTGGTTCCTATCCCGCGCTGCTAGTGCGCGTTGAGCCCTGTTTTGCGGCCAAATACGGTGAGAAAGATGATCTGCAGATCCCACCAGACGTTCCAATTGTTGATGTAGTGGAGATCGTGTTCCACACGCCGCTCCATCTTCTCGACGGTATCCGTTTCACCGCGCCAGCCGTTCACCTGCGCCCAGCCGGTGATGCCTGGCTTCACTTTGTGACGCAACATGTAGCCGTGGATCTGAGAGCGATATTCTTCATTGTGCGCGACGGCGTGCGGCCGCGGACCGACGATTGACATTTCCCCGCCGAGCACGTTGAAGAACTGCGGCAACTCATCCAGCGATGTCTTGCGGAGAATGCGACCTAGCGGAGTCACTCGCGCATCTCCCTTGCGCGCCTGGCTGACGCTTGCGCCATCTTCGCACACGCTCATCGTGCGAAATTTCCAAACCCGAATCTCCCGGCCATTTAAGCCATAGCGCTTCTGCCTGAAGAAGATGGGCCCGTTGGAAGTGAGCTTGATCGCGAGCGCCACCAGCAACATCGGGATGCTCACGGTCAGAAGGAGCAGGCTGCCCAAGATCAGATCTTCCACCCGCTTCATCGAGCCGGAAGCTCCGCTGAACGGTGTGTCAAAAATACTGACCACCGGCAGATCCCCAAGATTGGACCAGCGCGCGTGCATGAGATCGAACACGAAGAAATCTGCCACCACAAAAACGGAGGTGGTGCTGTCAGCCAGCCGGCGAACGAGATGATTGATACGGGGCTCGGCTTTTAACGGGAGCGCCACATAAACGATATCAATCTTGCCCGCTCGTGCGTCAGTCACGAGTTGACTCAAGCCACCGATGAAGCCGCCGGAGCCTGGAGCGAGCTCGGCACGTCGGCCAGCGCCGCGATCATCGTAGTAGCCAACTACCTTCATACCGTATGAAGGATCCGAGTTGATACGTTGGGCAACTTGAATACCAAGCGGCGTCGCGCCCGCAATCGCAACTGTACGCTGATTGAAACCGCCACGGCGGAGCTCGTGGAGCGCCACGCGGACAGCCGAGCGCCAGGCCATGATCAGGCTGGGCGCCAAAACAAACCAGCTGGCGGTCACGAACCGCGAATAGGAAGCGGTGGTCTTCGTAGTGAATCCGAGAATGAGCAGCGCGGGCACAACGACCGCCCAGGTGCCGAAGATGCGCAGAAGCTCTTGCCTGAAGGGCGCCCCACGCCAGGGGCGATAGAGGCCAAAGGCTTCGGCGGACATGTGGAAGGCAACCACCGCCAAACAGGCAACGACGGTGTTCTGGGTGCCCCAGACTTGCCCATAGAACAGGCACGCTACGTACTGAGCGATCACTATCCATCCGGCGTCCGCCATGCGTTGTAGGAAGGAGACGGCGGAGGCATTCCCGCGCAATACCCCAGATTTTTCGGACGCTGCCATGTGGAACCCCGTGCTTGTTGCTGCGTGTGCGTGTTGGTTAGATGTTGAGTTGGAGTGAAACTAGCCCAAGCGTGAACCACCTATACAACAATGTATGCAGAAGTAAACGTGAGTATGTTCAGGGGTGTGGCTCTGCGTCGGGAGCTCACTTTGAGACGTTTTTGTGGCGCGCTCAGCAGGATTTGCCATGGGCGGTGAAATTCCAAAGAGCGCACAGATTATCGAACGATCTCAACTGGTTTCGATTGGAGTGCGTGCATGCCAAGCGGTCGCGATATAAGCGCGATATGAGAACGACGGTCTTTGGCATTGCAATTGACGTGGTGAGCCTGGCGATGGCGGCCGAACGTATCGTTATGTGGCTTTACGAAGACGCAATCGGCCGCGTGGTGATCACGCCCAACCTTGACCACGCTGTCCAGTTTGGAAAGAACCCCGCCTTGCGTCATGCGTACGAAAAGGCCGCGCTGGTGGTCGCAGATGGTGCGCCGCTCGTTTGGGCTTCGCGGCTGGGTGGCGGAGCGGAACTCCCAGAACGCGTCGCTGGGAGTGATCTCGCGCCCCTCGTCTTGAAGCTCGGAGCTTCACGGGGGTTTCAGTGTTCTTGTTGGGGGCGGGGCCCGGAGTCGCTGAGCGTGCGCGCGCGCAGATCGAAACAATCTATCCAGGCGTACAGGTTATCGGCGTTGAGAGCCCGCCCTTTGGGTTCGAGAAAGATCTGGCGTATTGCCGAGCTCTTGCCCAGCGGCTTTCCGCGCTCCGGCCCCAACTGTTGCTGGTGGGGCTTGGCGCGCCCAAGCAGGAGCTGTGGGCGACTGAATACGCGGAACAGCTGGGAGCGAAGGTGATTCTGTGTGTGGGGGCCACGATTGATTTTCTCGCAGGGGAAATTCCAAGAGCGCCGCTTTGGATGCAACGCCGTGGCTTGGAGTGGTTGTATCGGGCCTCCACGCAGCCCGGGCGGTTGGTTCCGCGCTATGCCCGCAACGCCTGGTATCTGCCGGGTCTTTTGTGGCAACAATCGCAGTCCGCCAAGGGCAGCCCGCAGAAGCGCTAGTCTCGGCGGTTCGCGACGGGCAGGCGTCCGGCTGATTCACGATCTTCTTTGAGCCGCTGCACGACGCGAAGCACGCTGACGGCCTCGACGTCATCCAAGTCGCTAATTTCAGAGCGCAAACGGGTGCGCGAGGCGGGCACCTCGCCGCCCTCACCTTCCAAAGGGAGCAGGCTGGGGCGAGCGCGCGTCATTCGCCCGATGATCAAGGAAGCGATCGAGGAGCCCAGCAGCACGAGGAGCACAATGCCAAGCGTGCTCATGATATTTCACGCTCGGGCACGCGCGAGGCACTTTGGGAGATCGGGTGGGGCCACTGCACTTCCAGGGACTCTTGCATTTGAAATTGCGATCAGCAACACACAATTTCTCGGATTGCCGCGCTCATTGGAATCCAGAATATACCGAAAATTCGGCTGATCAGTGCTGATGGCCACATTGCACCGATGTGAGACGAATGCCGCTAGGTCTGATTGGTTAGCAGGTATTCTTTCGCCAGTTGCAGCAACGTTTCGCGGTCATTGAGTGCCGGGTCGTCCACGACCTTGTCGAGCAGGGTGCGCAAGATTTCTCCAAGCTTCGGCCCTGGAGCAAGCCCGAGTGCGTCCATCAGGCCCCGCCCATCCACTTGAAGATCGCGTGCGGATAACACGGCGCCGGCCGCTAATAGTTCTGAGACGCGCTGCTCGAGTTCTCTTAGGTTCTTAACGTCTTCGCTCGCATCGCGCCCCTTCGCCGCCGCGTCTGCCGCGCCCAGCGCATACAGATCAGCCAACAGCTCGGGGGAGACGCGCCGGACCCAACGGCGCACGGCTGAATCCGACCAAGAGGGGTCGTAACAAATCAAGTGATGCCGAACGAGAGCGACAATTCGCTCGCGCTCTTCGTTGGAAAAGCGCAGACGTGAGAGCATCGGAGCCGCCATTTCAGCACCGATGCGTTCGTGTTCATAGAATGTGTAGTCGCCCGTCTTTTCGCTCTTTGCGCGGCTCTTCGGTTTTCCCACGTCGTGCAGTAGGCCAGCCATGCGTAGCGTTGGGGAGCGGGGGCAAGCGTCCAAGCAAGCCATCGCGTGCCCCCAGACATCAAAGGTGTGATAGCGATTCTGTTCGCAGCCCACTGAAGCTAGAAGCTCGGGTGCGGTGATGGCAAGCAGCCCGTGCTCGCGCATCACTTCAAAGGCGCGGCTCGGGTGCCTAGCTTTCATGGTCTTCACCCACTCGTCGCGGACGCGCTCCGCGCTCACCTTGCGGTAGGTATCGAGCGAGGGCGAAATGGCTCGCGCTGTCTTAGGATCGAGCTCAACCTCTAGCGTTGCCACAAAGCGTGCAGCCCGCAACACACGGAGCCCATCTTCATTGAAGCGCTCAAGCGGCTCGCCCACAGCACGCAAAATCCGGAGCTTGAGGTCCTCTTGGCCACCAAAGGGATCGATCAACTGTTCGGAAAGTGGGTCGAAGGCAATGGCGTTGATCGTAAAATCGCGCCGTGCCAAATCCGCCACGATATCGTCGACGAAGTGTACCGAATCAGGGCGCCGACCGTCGCTGTACGAAGTTTCCCCGCGGAGCGTAGTGACCTCGTAGCCGGTCCCATCCAAGAGTACGGTGACGGTTCCGTGTTCGATCCCGGTTGGGATCACTCGATTGAAGATAGCTTGTACTTGCTCGGGCCGAGCGTCCGTCGCAACGTCCCAGTCATTCTCGATTCGCGGTGCTGATTCTGAACCTGAAAGCAGTGAATCTCGTACCGAGCCACCCACCACCCAACCGCGAAAGCCACGTTCTGCCAGGCGGTTGCAGATTGCCCGCACAGCCTTGGGAGTGGTCCCTGAAAGACGCAGAGAATCAGCTGAGGGCATCGGCCACGTGTAGGGCGGAAAAGGCCTCGCCCGCAATATCGTGCGTGAACTTCAGTTCAGTCCCAGGGGTTGACGATTTCACCGCCGCCGATGACGGTCTTCTTCTTTGCCGGTGGATTGGCCCGTGGCGCCGCAGTAGGCGGTCGCGCTGGCGGCGAGGCGCTCTTGATCTTCTCTAAATTGAGGGACACCTTGCTGACGGAGCCATCGAGAACGAGTGCTCGGGCTGCGAAACCCCGGCGCTCTGCCCGTAGAGTCCTCGGTTGTCCCTCGGTGACGTTGATCATCACCGGGCTGGTTCCTAGGTCCCGCTCACCGTCAAAAACGTGGGCATCGAGTGGCTCCACTGCCAAAATAACCTCATGCACCGCGGGGACCACCTGCTGCGTGGCAGGGGCTTCAGCTGCTGCGGAAGTGGCTGGCACGGTTGTTGGTACAGCATTGACTGCGGGAGCCTGCTCGGCCGCGCTCAGGAGGCTGCTGGCGAAGATAGCCAGGACAATGCCGATTGCGGCGCAAATTCCGATAATTCCGGCGTACAGCGGCCAGGGAGTCGTCTTCAAGAATCCGGCAGGCGATGCGGGAATGGGCGCGGGCATTTCGCCTTTGGCCAAATAGTCACCAGGGACATTGAACCCCCCGCTCCGCGACATCATTTCCGGGACAGCTTCGGGAACGAGCCCGTCGCGCACGCGATCAAACTCTTCCACGAGCTCATCCATGGAATTGTAACGTTGCTCGGGGCGCTTCGAAAGGCACTTCAGGATAATGGCTTCCAAGCCAGGCGGCACATCTTGCGGCTGTGGCACGAGCGCCCGAATCGGCACGGGCGACTTGTACATGTGCTGCGTCAAGATCCCCATGAAGTTATCGGCATCGAACGGAACCTTGCCGCTCGCCATTTCATAGAGAATGACACCGAAGGAGTAGATATCACCCCGATGGTCGACGGGGGTGCCCGCTGCTTGCTCGGGTGACATATAGTGCGGTGTGCCAAACACGGTGCCGGCGCGTGTGAGCTTTCCTTGGCCAGCGCTCGAAACTTTGGCGATACCAAAATCCAAGATCTTTACGAAATCCTTCTGCTTCCCACGCGTGAGCAAGAAGATATTATCCGGCTTTAAATCCCGGTGAACGATGTCGGCGTTGTGTGCAGCGCTCAAGCCTTCGGCAAGCTGGCGGGCGATATTCAAAAGGCGCGCGATGGGAGTGGGCTGGCCTTCCGAAAACGCGGACGAAAGTGGGAGCCCATCCAAGAACTCCATGATGAAATAGGTTGAGCCATCCGGGAGGCGACCGAAATCGCTGATGTCAATGATATGAGGATTCCCGATGCCGGATGCCGACTTAGCCTCGTTCAAGAAGCGTTCGGTGACCTCGGAGTCGCGCGCGAGATCTGCACGCAAGACCTTCATCGCTACCAGCTTGCCGATGATCGTATGCCGGCACTGGTAAACGACGCCCATGCCCCCTTCGCCCAAGATCTTTTCAACCTTGTAGCGTTGGTCGACGATGCATCCGATATAAGGGTCCGCTTTGAACTCACTGGCGCTCAGCGAGTCTTCCGTATCGGGAATCGAGCCAGCAGGAGCGAGGCTGACCAACTTGAGCCCCTCCACTGCGCTCGGTGGCGCGCGCTCGGTGAGTCCCGAGCTGTACTCGCCCTCGTCGGCCGCGGCGTGACCCTCGCGATCGCGAGGTCCGCTGGAAGTGAGTTGCGGGCTCATCTCCTGGATAGTGGCACCTGGCTTATTGTGCGGCTCGCTCATCGGGGGGCTATTCAAGACGAAGAAGGAAGGGGGGCAGGCTGCGACTTAGACGCGCAATTGTGCTGCAAAACGTAGGCCTACTGCGTTCCAGTGTATACGGCCCGATTCCGAGGAGTTTTCAGGGGTGTGTGCCACTCTGGTGGACAAGAGCTACGCAAACGTTGCATAGCCGGGCGCCCAAACGGCCCACCAAGGTTTTGGAGCGAGCTCTAGCCCTGGCGGTCCCCACTGTGCATACCTGAACTTCAAGATGGGTTTCGCGCTCGAATTATCACTGCGTTACATGCGTTCCAAGCGGCGGGCGTTTGTCTCGGTTGGGACCATGTTTGCGATCCTGGGGGTCGCCTTGGGGGTGGCAGCCCTTGCAACCGTGATGAGTGTCACGGGCGGATTTCGTGGAGAGTTTCGCCAGAAAGTCTTAGGCGTTAATGCGCACGTGCTGATCTTGAAATACTCGAGCGACTTTCGCGAGTATCGTAAAGTGATGAAGTCGGTGCGGGGGCTGCCTGGCATCACTGGCGTTGCGCCGTTTGTGATCAACCCGATGATGGTCACGCACCGGCAACGTACTGTTACCGGCGTGCTCGTGAAGGGGGTCGACCCCAAGCTGATGGGGCAAGTGCTCGACTTGCCTCGCCATATTGTCGAGTGCCTGCATCCAACGCCCACGGGCTGTAACGGATCGATCGACGGTTTGCGCGTCGAAGGAGCGAAGCCTCCGGAGCGTCGACGAGTGAGGGCTGCGAGCGCACCCGCAGACCATGCCGACAAAGAATCCTTTGATGTAGCCCCGAAGCAGCCTTTCCTCGATCAAGTGAAGAAAGTGATCGCCGAGGAAGCCGCACGGGAGGCCCCGGGAGCCCCGACGAAAACCGCGGCAAGCCCTGTTGCCAAAGATCGGGATAAGGCAGCCGAAACGGAGGCTGAGGCTGAGGCTGAGGCTGAGGCTGAGGGAACGCCGGAAGCTTTGGCCGGCAACGCCGTCCCTCCGGGCGGATATGAGAGCGTTTTACCGGATGAGGACGTGCTGCCGAAGGAGCTCGATACCGATCCGTGTGCCGATCCGATCAAAGTGGCGCGCTTGCCGGGGATCGTGATTGGCAGTGCGCTGCGCCGAAATCTGGGTGTGAACATTGGTGGCTGCGTGCAGGTCACTTCGCCCACCATCGGGTTCTCCTATTCTCATGGATCGTTGCGTGCCCCCGTGGCCAAACAGTTCCGGGTGGTTGCCGTGTTTGATGCCGGCTTCGACCAATATGATTCGAAGCTCGTCTATACGGACCTGTTCGAAGCTCAGGCCTTTTCCGACACCGGTGACAGTGTCACGGGCATCGAGATGAAAGTGCAAGACATCGAGAAAGCTAAGGACGTTGCGCTCCTGATCGACGAAAAGCTCTCCAACGGCATTTACCACACGATGGATTGGGAAGAGCTGAATCACGGACTCTTCACCGCTCTCCGGATTCAGCAGATCTTGATGAGCCTAGTCTTGGCCCTTATCATTGTGGTTGCCGCGTTCACCGTGATTGCGACACTGATCATGGTGGTTTTGGACAAGAAGAAAGAGATCGCCGTGCTGAAAGCGATGGGAGCCTCCAACAGCATGTTGCTGCGAGGCTTTCTGTATCAGGGCGCCATCATTGGCGTCATCGGAACGGCCATCGGCATCACAGCTGGCTTTGCCGTGTGTCGTGGGCTCCTAATTTATGGCTTCCCGCTCGATCCCAAGGTCTATTTTATCTCGCGACTGCCCGTTCAAATCGAGCCTTGGGATTTCGTGATGGTGAGCGTATTCGCCATTCTGGTGTGCGTCTTGGCCACTTTGTGGCCCGCTGTTTACGCGGCAAGGCTCCGGCCGGCGGATGCGTTTCGCGGCTAGCGGTCTTGCTTAGCCGTTTAAGCTAGATCGATCAGCCCGGAAGAGCCGATGGCAGAGCGTTCCAGAGTCAAACACGCGTTAGCGTTTTTGCGGAGTGCGCTCGTAGGTGGCGAACAGGATTTCACGAGTGGCAGCCTGCGGGCGGCAGTGGCACGGCTGGCGATCCCCATGGTTCTCGAAATGGGGATGGAGTCCTTATTTGCCGTTGTGGATGTGTTCTTTGTGGCGAAGCTCGGCGCGCGTGCCGTAGCAGCCATCGGCCTCACTGAAGGGGCGCTCATGCTGCTCTACGCCTTCGCGCTTGGGCTGAGCATGCCGGCCACTGCCATGGTCGCGCGGCGTATCGGCGAAGGCCAACGAGCACTTGGGGCTCAGGCTGCAGTGCAGGCGCTCGTGTTGGCGCTCGCGATTGGCCTCTTGTTTGGGGCGGTAGGTGTGACCCACAGCCGCGATCTTTTGGAACTCATGGGCGGTGATAGTGCGGTGGTTGAGCTGGGTGCCAGCTATGCGCAGGTGACGCTGGGTTCGGCGCCGATCGTGATCTTGCTCATGGTTTTCGGAGCCGTGTTTCGAGGGGCTGGCGAAGCGAACCACGCTATGCGCGCGCTTTGGCTTGCCAATGGCTTGAACATCATCCTGGACCCCTGCCTGATTTTTGGCCTGGGTCCCTTTCCTGAGCTTGGACTGCTCGGGGCGGGGGTGGCGACCACAATTGGGCGCTCCGTGGGCGTTTTATACTTTCTCTTTCAGCTGCTGCGCGGCGTGGGGCCGCTCCGCATCAAGTTCGTTGATCTGAGGGTGGTGCCAAGTGTGCTCGTGGATTTGTGCAAGCTGAGCGTTGGGTCGATCGCTCAGTTTCTAGTCGAGACGTCGAGCTGGGTGATGTTAGTGAGGATTGTGGCGCTCTTCGGGAGCACCGCGGTCGCAGGATACACGGTGGCCATTCGCATCGTGATCTTTGCGTTGATGCCGGCCTGGGGATTCAGCAATGCGGCAGCCACCTTGGTGGGTCAAAACCTGGGAGCCAAGCAGCCTGAGCGCGCTCGAAAGTCCGTACTCCTGGCAGGCTCGTACAACATGGCGTTCCTTTCGCTGACCGCGCTCGTATTCCTGGTCTTCGCGCCGGCGATCATCGGTATCTTCACGGAGGAGCCTCCGGTGCTCGCCCTAGGTGTCACCTGTCTTCGGACAGTCAGTGTCGGCTTTGTGGCTTTTGCCTGGGGGATGGTTTGGCTCCAGGCTTTCAACGGCGCCGGGGACACCAAGACTCCTTTGCTCATCAACCTGGTGTGTTTTTGGGCGGTCAAACTGCCGCTCGCGTATGCCTTGGCAGTGCCGCTCGGGCTCGGCCCGTTTGGGGTGTTTTTGGCTGTTTCTGTGGCGTACACGCTGAGTGCACTGCTTGGGTTCTGGGTATTTCGTCGGGGGCGCTGGCAGGCGGTGCGGGTCTAGCGGGCTTCTTGCCGGAGCGCTGCCGCATCGACTAAGAATCGCGTTTCCGGGTTATCTCTACGCCAAATCACGCTGTCGATGAAGTAGTGGTGAATGTCAACGACGGTGAACAGCGCGGCAAAATAGGGTGTTGGCCCGAGCGCGGAATGTGCCGTGTGCCGTGCGACGAGCGCTGTATCCAGCAGCTCAAGCAAGCCGTGAAAGAGTGCCCAGCCAAGTGCCAGGGAGCCAAGCACCAAGATGCTCAAGCGTGGAAGTAGCGGAAAATGCGGGTCGCTGATCAGGTGTGCCGCGTGGAACATCAGGAAGCCCACTGCGAGTTCGGCACTGTCGAAACCTATGATGCTCTTTAGCAACCAGAGCAGCAGAATGAGAAGCGGGGTAGCCCCACCCACCATCAAGAACTCAAGTATTCGCAGAGAGACTCATGGGTCAACACGCCAGAGTGCCAGAGCGAGGCAGACGGCAAATAACCCGAGGAGAAAGAGCGATGAGCTGCCCTGCCCCAGGCCTATCGGCGGTAGGCCCCCCAGGAGATTTCTGAGGTGCCCACGAGGCACCAAGCTGGCGCCGAAAGTGCTGCCCAGGCCAAAGCCCCAGTCTAAGATTAGACCGATAAAACGCCCTCCACCGTTGCGACCAACGCTCGACCAAAACGCGAACCACGCCACATACGAAATCCCGCCGAGTGCCGCTATCCAGCTGGCAATGAGGCCATCGCCGAGCAGCTGGGGGCTTGGTGAGGAGCCTGCAATACCGAGCGCTACCCACACGTACAGCACGGAAAGGAGCGCGGTGAGAACACCCGCCACTCCGAGGGAGCCCGCCACCAGCGAGCGTCGGGAATGTCCGAAACGAGCCAGACGATCAAACCCGAAGGCTAAGCGCCTTTGGGAACAGATATCTGAAACGACAAGGAAAGCGGTCAGCGGTAACGCCCAGCCGAAGACGACGCCAAACAATGAGCGATCGAGCGCGCCGGAAGCGAGCTCGCTTCGCTCCAAGTGTGCGATGCACGCAACCAACGCGAGCATCAAGCCGGCACCCAGCCCCACCAGCCTGGAGCGGAGTTGCTCCCCCGCCGAGCGAGCACCTAAAGCGGTGGTGTTCATGGGCGAGACCCTCCAGCCTGTTCGGCATCGCGCAATCTTCTGGCACTGCGTACGGCCCGTACATTCGAACCCGTATCGAGAACAGCGTTCGCGATGGCTTGCGAGACCGCGAAAATGTCAGGACCGAGTGCTTCAACGATTCCTAAAGTGTGCTCTTCAAACCAACGAACGTCTGACACTCCAGGCTGTGTTGAGAGCGCCTGGGCTAAGCGTGCCGGATCGTCGCATTCGACCAAGAATCCAGCCTTGGCCTGGGGCTCGCGTACTTCATCCACGGGCACGGGACCCCGCAGAATACCCAACGAACTCAGGAAATAGAGCGTTCCTCCGAGCGCCGTCGCGTCGCGCGTGCTCGCGGTCACGCACACGACAGGCGTGCTCTCAGCGAGTTCAACTAGCGAGGCCAACACTTGCTCTCGAAAGGCAGGCTCCGAAAACATCAGCGGCTCGAATAATGCCAGAAGTTTGGGTGCGGGTGTGGCGAGAGCGATAGCAAGCGCGAGCTTGCGTCGTTGTTCGTAGCTGAGGAGCGTCGGTAGCGTGGAACGGTATTCTAAGAGATCTGCGGCCGCCAAGATTGCTGAAATGGCCACATCCGTGGCAAGTTGCGGAGCCAGTGCGCGCCCGAGCGCTGCATCCAGTCGCAGTCCGGGCAAGGTTTCCTCGTTCGCCAGCAGCGTGCCCAGATGACCCCGGATGGCAGGAGCCTGGTGTGGCGATTGCCCGGCCACGCGAATTGCGCCCCTCGTTGGTCGCTTCAGACCAGCCAGCAGGTTGATGAGCATGGCTCCGGGTGGCTCGGATTCGTACACGATCACGACGCAGCCACTGCCAGCGCGGAGGCTCACTCCCTGGAGCGGTGTGCACCAGACATTGGAGAGTTCCAGCTGGCGCACCGCTAAGCTCCCACTCTGAGCACTGCATGCTCCAGAAACCAACCGAATGCCGCGGGAAGACTGGGAAAGCTCGGCCAGATCCAGGTGGCAAGGTGCGGGATAAAGATGCTGCCCGCGAACAGTAGGCGAGCGTGACGCCCGGCACGTGCACCTAACCAGGTGCTGAGGCGTGCGAGCAATAAGCTGAGACCCCCAAAGTAGACCAGAATGAGCGCTAGCTGAAGTGATCGCAGCAGGAACTCTCTGAGCGTCTCGGAAAGCGCCGCGTGGGCAAAGCCAAGCGAACCACCTGCGAGCAGGACCGGCCAAAGCAATGTTTGCAAGGCTCCAACGAGCCAGGCTTGAGCTTCGCTGCCCTGGCGGATCCCGCGCAGGCGCCCGAGCGTTTCAAGCCCGGCGAGATCTCGGAGAGTTTGGCGATCGAGAGCGCAACCAAAGCCCATCAGGATCTGCGCCCAGCTGAGCCAGACCAAGCCCCCGCCGAGCGTCGCCAGTTGGAGCTTAGGCTCGACACTCTGCACCAAGAGCAGTGCCAGGATGGCGGTCACACCGATCCCAAAAGTCCACCACTTGCCAATCCGGACCCACCACACTTCGCCAAGAGCCCGTGCATAAAGACGACTGGTAGTTAACCAGAGTGTGGCTGGATGTGTTCGCTCGGGAGCACGCTGGAAGGCCGAGGCCGCTTCGTAGGTGTTCACGGGCACAGCGCGGGAGTGTAGCCTCAGGTTCCACGCGGCCCCAACCGCTCTTCTTCGGGGCTTCGCGGGAAAATCGAGCCCGGGGTTGAAAGCTCCCGCGGCTCTGGCAATGTGCGACGCCCATGGCGGACCAGCCTGAAGACGAACTCCCAACCACCCATGTCTCGGACGCACCCGCGCCCCCCGCAGCTGCGAAGCGAACCGCGCCGGGTAAGAAGCGCCGCGCTGGTCTGCCTCGTACTGAGGCTGAACTGAATCGCCCAGAGCCACAGACGCTGTGGATGCTTGGCGTGGTGTGCGTTGCGACCGTGGTCATGTGGGGTGCAGCCCGGGCTGAATGCAACTACCACCCGCCCCATGAGAGTCGCCGAGCTCGAGCCGTCACGCTGGCGGAGCTCACGGCTGACCCGAAGAACGCAGCTATCGAGGCCGTCCAGCGTTGGAGCACGAAGGATTTCGAGGGGGCCCTGGCGATCGCTACCGGCACGGCTCGCGCCCAGATCGAAGCCGATCAAAAAGCCTGCGACGAAACTTGTAAGTCCGCGGCCAAAGCGCTCAAGGCCAACGTCGTGACCACGGCAGAGCTGCTCGGCATTTCATCGGATCGCTCTTTGGTGCGCGTGCTGGTGACCGGCGCCGAACCTGCGCGGTCACTCTTGGAAGTGGTGCGGGAAGGTGCCGGCTGGAAAATCGCCGAACGAAAGAGTGATGACGGTAGCGCCAGTTCCGCCACATTTGGTGCGGCCGGCGCCCATCCGTGACGCGAGCTTAGCTCACGTCACGCTGGGTTGGTGTCGCCGTTGATGGGTGTCGCCTCTTAGATGAGCGACTTCAGATCCAACATCTCTTCCACATCGGGCATGAGCACGAGCTCGACGCGGCGATTTTGTTTGCGTCCTTCGTCCGTCGTGTTGGGTGATACAGGATCGGTTTCTCCGAAGCCCGCAGCGTGCAGGCGCTCGGAGCTCAGCCCGCCACCTTTTTCCTCGACCGAACCTACCAGGTGCACCAGCACCTCTCGGGCGCGCATCACGGAAAGTCCCCAGTTGTCCTTGAATCGTCCACCCTTCAGAGCTTTGTTGTCCGTGTGTCCCGCCACCTGAAAGTAGCGCTTGGTGAGCTGCTGATCGTTGCGAATCACATCCGCCACGGCGTCCAGCACCTTCAGGCCATCTTCCTTCAGCTTGTCTTCGCCTGAGGCAAAGAGCACGTCGCCGGGGAGGCGAATCACCATGCGATTCTTGCGAATCTCAACTTTGAGACCGAGATTCACCAGCTTTTGGAGCTTGCTGCGCAGAGCCTCGAAGCGCGCCTTCACCTGCTCCAGCTGCGCCGCTCGCCGCTTGTACTCTTCGAGTGCCTGCTTCAGCTGATCGAGGCTTGAAGCGAGTTCTTGCTTTTCGCTGCCGGCCTGTTGGAGCTGTGAATTCAGCGTGTCGAGATTGACGCCCATCTTCTGGAGCTCAGCCTGGAGCTGCGCCACGCGCGCCATCTCGGCATCAAGCTTTTGTTGGGCTTCAGAGTGCGCTTTTTGCTCCGATTGGTACTGGCCGTTGAGCTGGCCGTATTTAGCAAGCTGTGCTTGCCATTCATCCTCGGAGTAACCACAACCGCTGAGTGCCCAAAGGGCGACTAGAATTGAAAGAAATTGGCGTTTCATGATGTCAAGGTCCTTTGCCGGGAATAAGCGAACGAAATCGGCGGCGTGTCAAGGCGGTCTGGAGACTCGGCATCGCGTCCGGGCAGCAGTTGAGTATCCCCAAGTGCTCCCAAACTTGTCCGTGACAGCCATCTCAAAGTCGAACATGAGATAGTAAGCATGCTTACTATCTTCCAAGGAACGAACAGGGCCGCTCACCTAGCGCTCCCGCCGCGCCGCCCCGCCCCGCCCCGCAACCCTATCCCAGTCGTGCCCAGTCGTGCCCGGTCGTGCCCGGTCGTGCCCTTGATTTGCCCTATGGCTTCGCCCGGCGCAACTCATCACGATAGGCGCGAAGCGCCACGGGCTGATTCGGGTCTTCTGCAAAATGCGTGAGCCTCGCCAGATCCAGTTCGGGGATGATTTCACTCGTCTCAAGCGCTTCGTACGTCTCCCCGCGGAGAGTGAAGAGATTGAATGCGCCATTTCTGAACATCCACACTTCGCGGACTCCGAGGCCCCGGTAGACGTCGAGCTTGTCGAGCTTGGTCGGTGTATGAATCACCTCAAGCGCGATGTCTGGAACATCCTTATCTTGCCCGCGACAGTAGCATTCGTCCGGCTCAAGCCCCCGCGCCGCCTCTTCGCTGCGGAAGGTCGTGGACCCATAACCAAAGAGCGGAATATCGCGCTCCAAGCAGAACAGTTCCAAGAAGCGCGCTATCTGTTTCTTGTTCACTTCGTGTGCGCGCGATGGACTCATGATCTCCAGCCACCCCTCCAAGTAGGTCATGCGTAGCCCCGGCGTATCGAGGGTATCCCGTAACATCACGTAGACGTGCCAGGGCACGTCACCGAGCAGGAAATGCTGCTCGCCTGCATCGACAACAGGTTCGTAGAGTGGCGCGGCGGCGACCATGACCATGACGTGGGGCGTAACCTTAGCACGCGCTAGAGGTTGGTTGGAGCCCCGGCTCCGAGCTTCCGTTTCAAAGAGCCCGCTCTCAGCCCGGTCCTGCCCTTTGGCGGACTTCCGCGGAAAGCGCGGTCGGAGGTGACTCCAAGTGCATCCCCAGAAGCCGATTAGCATGAAAAAAGACGCTCCAGGCAGGGCTGTTGTCACGCGGCTGTCACCCGCTAAGGCTACTCCGGTAAAGAAATGGTCAGCATCCTGGTGGTCGAAGACGAGCAGGACCTGCGTGAGGTCCTCGAATACAACCTTAGCCAGGCTGGCTACGAGGTACGGACGGCTAGCACCGGGACCGAAGCGCTCGAGCTGATCCAGAAGGCTGAACCCAATCTCGTACTCCTCGATCTCATGTTGCCGGATATCTCGGGTACTGAGGTGTGCAAGACCTTGAAGGAAAGCCCACGCACGCGCGGTATTCCTATCATGATGCTCACCGCTCGGGGTGAGGAAATTGATCGCGTGGTGGGGTTTGAGTTGGGTGCAGATGATTACGTCGTCAAGCCCTTTAGTGTCAGAGAGCTGTTGTTGCGGATCAGCGCCGTCTTGCGCCGATCAAGTGCACCTCAAGCGGAGCGCAACAATGATGAAGTGCATTTCGGCTGCCTCAAGATTGATCGCGAGGCCCACCGAGTCTGGGTGGAGGCTCTCGAAATCGAGCTCACCGCCCTCGAATTCAAGCTCTTGCTCACGCTGTTTGATCGTCGGAATCGCGTCCAGACACGTACGACGCTGCTGGATGATGTTTGGGGAATTCAAGCCGATATCACCACGCGTACCGTGGATACGCACGTGAAGCGGTTGCGGGAGAAGCTTGAGGCTGCGCGCGCGTACATTGAAACGGTGCGAGGTGTGGGCTACCGCTTTGTCGGGACGCCAGATGAGGCCATGCCTTGAAGCTGGGAATTCGTGGCAAGCTCTTCATTGTTTTTCTCAGTTTGATCGCAACCTGCATTGGAATCGCCTATTTGGCGATGCGAAGCCAGCTGGAGCGCGGAGTCTTGGAGCGCATCCGGCGCGGCTTGGCGACGCACACAGCGATGGTGGCCAATCAGGTGGGCTCGCTCGGAACCTCGCCCGATGATTTCGACGCTTGGGATGCGCTAGCAGATCAAATTGGTCGAATCGGCTCTGTGCGCGTCACCTTCGTGCGTGCGGATGGCGTGGTGATCGGGGAATCCGACGTTCCACGCGGGGCGCTTGGGAAGCTTGAAAACCATGCTTCGCGCCCAGAAGTCCGCGCCGCCATGCTCACGGGAACCGGCCACGCCGAGCGCCTTTCTGCCACCGTGAAGGAGCCGATGGCCTACGCCGCGATCCGGGTGCGAAATGGTGCGGTGGGCGCAGCTCCCCTTCAGGCTGGCATGAGTCGCGGGACGTTTGACGGCGTCGTCAGGCTCGCCACGCCGCTTAGCGACATTGAGGCCTCCCTTACGGATCTACGGCGAGCGCTCGGCTTGGCGACCCTCCTCGCATTACTGATGGCGGTACTCCTCTCATCGCTTGCAGCGCAGCTTGCCTCACGCGGAATTCGAACACTGGTGGACGCGGCCGGGCGGATGGCGCGAGGAGATCTCAATGTGCGTACCGGCATGTCGGGCACCGATGAGTTCGCACAGCTGAGCCTAGCCTTGGATCAGCTGGCTCAAGGGCTTTCGAATACCGTCGTGGAGTTAAGCGAAGAACGTGACCGGCTCGGTGCGATTCTGCGGGGGATGCAAGAAGGGGTGTTGGTTCTTGATGTGAATGGGTCTGTCACGCTGACCAACCCGGCGCTCCGCGAGATGCTGTTGCTCGGGCACGACGCTATCGGGAGAACTGTGCTTGAGGTGGTTCGACACGCCGAGCTGAAGGAGCTGTTGGATAGAGCAGTCACCGCACAGGAGGCGGTTTCTGCTGTGATCGAAGTGGACGGCTTGAAACCGCGGGTGCTTCTCGTGCGAGCGGCGCGTCTTCGGACCGAAGAGGACGGCGTTTTCGCTGTGTTTGTCGACGTGACTGAAATGCGCCGACTGGAATCTTTGCGGCGTGATTTTGTCGCCAACGTGTCGCATGAGCTGCGCACACCGGTTGCCGCGATCCTATCGGCCACCGAAACCATCGAAGCCGCGTCCGAGCAAGATAACCAAGCGCGTCGGCGCTTTTTGCCAATCATCGCGCGCAATGCCCAACGTCTCGGTGAGCTGGTCGAAGATTTGCTCGAGATCTCGCGGATTGAGTCCCGGGAATTGAAGCTCAATCTTGAAGAGATCGATCTCTCGGTGGGCGTGGAGCACGCCGTCGCGTTGTTCTTGGAGCGCGCCGACAAACGAAGTCTGACGATCCACCAAGAAGTCGAGCCAGAGCGCTTCTGGGTGATAGCGGACAGGCGGGCGCTTGAGCATGTTCTTACCAACCTGATCGACAATGCCGTAAAATACACCAGGCAAGGCGGGACGATTCGCACCTTCGCGGAGGCATCCTCAGGTTTCATCCGATTCTCAGTTGAGGACTCCGGACCAGGAATTCCGAGCAAGCACCTGCCGCGCCTGTTTGAGCGTTTTTACCGCGTGGATGCCGGCCGCTCGCGGGAACTTGGCGGCACTGGCTTGGGTCTGGCCATCGTGAAGCACATGACCGAAGCGATGAAGGGCACGGTTTCAGTAGAATCCACCGAGAAAATAGGCACGACTTTCTCGGTTTCACTGCGCAGCGCAGCCGTGGGACCTCGCGCTTGAGAGAAGGCTCAGCCCTTAGAGCCAGCGCAGATTGCGACGAAGGTGTTGGGAGCGCACGAGCGCCTCGTCGAGCTTGGAGCAGATTTCAGCCATCGGTGTGGGCTTGGTGAGGGTCGCCCACAGCTTGCTGCGGAGTTCGGCTGGCATGCAGAGCACCTGGTTGGAATGCACGATGCAGGTGAGCTGAGGATCGATGCCGAGAGCCCGCTCTACCAGTTCTTCCCCGCGCATCTGCGGCATCTGAAGATCCGTAATCATGACATCGAAGCGTTCGGCGTTGAGCTTCTCCAGGGCGATCAACGCGTTGGGTGCCGCCACCACTTCGAGGTTCGGGCGCTGAACCTTCAACATGCGCGCAAGAGTCCGTAGGATCAAAGGCTCGTCATCAACCAGTAACAGCCTGGCGCAAGACGGCGGGGGCCCCTTCCAGCAAGTCTGAATACTGCTTAGGGGTGGTAGGCTTGGCTCTACTACCCGGAATGACGCCTCGGACTCAATGATTGAAGGCTGCGGCCAGCGTGCTTGTTGCTGAAGTTTCATCATGGCTCAAGGATGGTTTTGCAAGAAGCTCGCCATGTGCGCCGAAGAGCAAATACGCAGCGGTTCGCCATGGGCGCATGCAGCTGCAGGATATTCGAGTCCCAGTTTGAGCCACTCCACCTCAATCTGAGAATGGCTCACTCTGCACGATGATTTCGACCAAAGCGCGGGCTCGCACGAGAAGAGTGAGGCTTGGTGATCAGTGCCATTCGTTGGTCGGGAAAAATACCAGCTTCTTAAAGAGGATGTTTTTCGGCTGATTCAGGATGAAGCTCACCAGCGCCACCAGGTCTTGGGTGGTCATGGCCTCGCGGATATCGCCGGGGTAGCGAACTTCACCCTCACGCCAGAGCTCGGTGTCGATCCCACCCGGGCAGAGTGTGCTCACAAGCACGCCGTGGGGTCGCAGCTCCTGCGCCAGCGCGTCGGCGAAACCCACCATGGCATGCTTGGAAGCGCAATAAGTGGCCTGATTTTCAAGGCCGTGGGTTCCGGCTACCGAGGCAATATTGAGAATAGTTCCTTGCTTCCGGCTGATCAGGTGAGGTGCAAATGCCCGGGTCACGTAGAGTGTGCCCTTGAGATTGGTGTCGACGATTTGATCAATGATGTCCCAGGATTGCTCGGCAAACGGG
>Ga0209591_10000706_pt1 | contig 42690 bp, 41 predicted proteins | sample MAT01_FD_187207 | JGI IMG/M metagenome (GOLD analysis project Ga0209591, IMG submission 187207) | Freshwater microbial communities from Lake Fryxell liftoff mats and glacier meltwater in Antarctica - MAT-01 (SPAdes) (version 2) | ecosystem: Environmental > Aquatic > Freshwater > Ice > Liftoff...
TGGATACCAACGCGCCGTACCTGATGAACTTCGACTCCACCGATGGCGGCAAGACCAACTATGTGTGGATGCGGTGGGTCTCGCCGACCGGCGAACGCGGGCCCTGGAGCGAGCAGGCGCAGGCGACCATCGCGGCTTGAACGCTGCGCGGCGCGGCGTAAGTCTTCGTGCTGCGACAACTGAATAGGAAACACCGACGGCCCCGGCACACGCTAAGGCCGTTGTCGTTGGCGACGGACGAGCCTTGCGGCCCGTGAACTTCTCCCAGCGTGGGGGGCTGCACGATCACATCGCAGTAGAGCGTGTCGAGCTCCATGAGGAACGCACGCCGTGGGGGGGCGGTCATCTCCGCGCCGATGAGCGTGGAGCCGCTGCCGCCAAACAGATCGAGCACGTTCTCGCCGGGCCGCGATGAGAACTCGATGGCGCGGCGGGCCAACTCCACGGGCTTCTCCGTGAGGTGCACCATGCTCCGTGGGGGGGCGGGTTGACCTTCTTGATCGACCACCCCCCCACGTCCCGCACCTTGGCCGGGCCGAAGAAGCGGGGCGCGGCAAGCGAGATCCCGATGCGGGCCAAAGAGATGATCGCCGCGATGGAGGCCAAGGGCCTGTGGACGAGCCCCGGCGGCAAGACCCCCGAGGCCACGCTCTACGCCGCCATCATCCGCGAGATCGCCGTCAAGGGGACCGCCGCCCAGTTCAAGAAACACGACTAGGGCGTCTTCGTCGTCGGGAAGGGAGGATGAGCCACGCCCGCCACGTCTGCCCATCTCGAAGCCGTGCTCAGGGCCGCGAACAATCTGCTCGGCAGATGCCAAGACTAGACGGATGGTCACGATCGAGGAGCGGAGGTCTGGAGTCACCGTCGCGCCGGAGTCTTCAGAGCAGGGCGCGGTGTGAGCAAGAGGTGATTGCTAATACGTGCCCCTCAGTCCGGCTCGCCGCCCGCAGCGGCATTCCCGTCGGGGGCTTGGCCGTAACTAAGGTCGCTTGGCGTGAGCGACGCGCCGTAGCCTGCCCGCAGCAACGCACGGATCAACTGTGCAGGCCCGCACGACGACTCGTGGACGATCGTCGCCTGGGCTCGCCACAGGTCGACGTGCACGCTCCTGACGCCTTCGACTGTACCGATCGCGGCAGCAACATGGTCTCGGCAGGAGACGGCCCGCATCCCCGCGATCCAGAGGACTGTTGTATTCGCTCCCGGCGTCGATCGTGATCTTGCCTGTTCCTCGGTCTCTGTGTCGGGCTTTCTCATGGTCGGCTCGCGCTTAGTTCGACCCGCAGGGAGACGGTCTCTCGGCCAGTTGGGTTACGTAGCAAGGCGGCGGCGCGTTGCTCATTGCTGGCCCCGTTAGCTGCTCAGTCGGAACTCAGGATTCCTCGTCGGCTGCGCGCCCTGCTGATGGGCGCAGCATTGGTCAGAACGCATATCAGTCTTTGCACGCGGAGCCATGGGTAGCAGGACGACGCGTCGATCGGCGCGCGGTAGCTCGCCAAGGCTTCGAGCGACAGTTCGCTGAAGCTGGAGTTCCGCCGCAATCCAGTTGAACTGGTCATTTCCGTCGGTGCAGCCGCCACGGTTCCTGAGCGATCACCGCCAGTAGGGCGTCTGTCAGATCGATCTTGCTCGATTGATCCGCGATCGGGCGGAAGAGGACGCTCATGCCGACTGCCTGAACGTGAGAGATCGAAGTCAACGTGAAGAATATGGAGCGGACCTATCGGCGGCTCCAGGCGGAGGCGACGCCGTTCCGCGAGGGCAGTCCTCGGCGATCGCTTCACATGATCCCGAACGGGTTGGTCGGATACTTGGGATAGGCGTACCCGGCTCCCCAGTAGGGCGAGTGGCCGTAGTAGCCGTACACGCTGTCGAGGTACGGGCGGTCAATGATCTCTGGATTGTAGCGAGGTGCGTTCACGAACTTATCGCGCGCGTGGCTGATATGCACCGTCTTGCCGTCGACCCGACTGATCGCGTCCACGGGAACGAGGAACTTGGTCTTCCCCATCCCGAGGAAGCCACCGGAGGCGACGCGGATGAAGCGGACCTTCTTCTCCGCGGCATCGATCATGAGGTCGTCCACATCCCCGATGGTCTCTCCCTGCGCATCAAGCACCTTGCAGCCGCGGATGTCTTCCGCCGGAGTGGCCAGTCTCATGTCTGTATCGCCCAGAGTGAGGATATCGGGCAAGTTCGTCGTCGATCCGTGTGTTGTTGTCTTCATTTCTTGGTCTCCTTGTTTTATTGACCGAACCATCATGCTCCGGTCGCCGGACCGGGTCCATGCGGAAAGTTACCCAATAGGCGGAGGTGCTCGCATCGATGACGTTCACCGGCGCCGCACACACGTCGTGTCCGCAGAGAGCCTCGAACGGTTGCCCGCAACACTCGTTGGCGGCTGATACGCCATCCACCATTAAGTTCAGTGGGCGTCGAGAGGTAGGTTGTGCGTTTGCGGCACCATCGGATCCCGGCATGAATCAATCAGCTTTTTTGTTCGACCACCCCGGCGCAGAGATCGGTGTCGTGGGTTTGGTTTATTGCGGGCCGAGGAATGGGCGTAGACTGTTGCCATGTCCTTGCAAAAATCCACCCTGCGGAGGCCGCCTATCCGATCGCCGGATGAGGGTGCGGCAGAGGGTGCGATGCGCCGCCGACGAGGTAATCGGAATTCGGTGATGGAGCGAAAGGCGGTGGTCAGCCCTCAGCGGGCGCGGGTGGCCGAGAACTTGGCCGCAGGGCAGCGCTTCCTCGAATCGCTGCTCGCCCACATGCCAGTCGTCGTGTACCGGCTCGACCGCCGACTGCGGCACGTGTTCATTGGCGGCGCGGTCCAATGGATGAGCAGGTTGAAGCCCGCGCAGTTCATCGGCAAGACCGGGCGCGAGTTGGGCTTTCCGAGGGAGTTGTGCGACCGCTTCGAGGCCGTCTGCCGAGAGGTTCTCGTCACAGGCAAGCCCGGGCACCTCGAGTTCCAATTCGACCAGACGTGGATCTTCCACCGCATGATTCCCGAGCACTCTGCGGATGGATCAATCGAGACCATTCTGTGCTTGGCCGAGAACATTACCGATCGCAAGTCGATGGAGGCGGAGCACGCCCGTTACCGGAAACGCCTTATTGGCCTGGTCGAGAAGCGCGCCAGGGAGTTGCAGCGGGCCTATGAGCAGGCGCGCATCGCCGAGCGCATGTCCTCGATCGGTACGCTCGCCGCGGGGTTGGGGCACGATATGAACAACGTGCTGCTGCCGGTGCGGGCGCACCTGGAAGCCGCAAGCTCCTTGGCTCTGGTCCCCGAGGTTCGCCGGCACATCGACTCCGTCCAGACGAGCTTGGCCTACCTCCAGCATCTCGCGGATGGCCTGCACTTTTTGGCGCTTGACCCGGAAGAGGAGGTCTGCGAATCGACCACTACCGATTTGTCTGTGTGGTGGTCCCAGGCCGGGCCATTGCTGTCCAAGTCGGTCCCCAAATATGTGAACGTCGAGGTCTCGCTGCCGGCCGGATTGCCCGCGGTCGCCATGTCGAGTCACGGACTCACGCAGGTGGTCTTGAATCTGGTTGTGAATGCCGGCGAGGCGATTCCGCCCAATCGGAAGCGCCAGCACGGGCTGGTGCGCATCTGGGCGGAACTCGCGGATGACGGGGAAGGAGGGGGGGGTCGTGTCCGGCTCGGAATCACAGACAATGGCCGGGGAATGCCTCTCGAGGTTCAGCGAAGCGCGTTCGAGATGTTCTTCACCACCAAGCCGCGCGGGCTGGGCACGGGGCTTGGTCTTTCGATGGTCGCCAGGGTCGTTGGTCGGGCGCGCGGATCGATCCACATCGAGTCCAAACCAGGGAAGGGAACGACTGTGTCGGTGCTCCTGCCCAAGGCCGCTTGGACTGTCCGAGCGGCCAACGCCTTGAGCGGTGCCGTCTCGCTCAAGAACGGGCGCGCGGCCGATCTCGTCGCACAGATTCTTGAGTCGTCGGGCGTACGCGTTCTGTCGGGCGAAGAAACAGCGAAGTCCGACATCTGGGTCCTCGACGCCAGGAAGGGAGCGCTGGCCGACGCCACGGCCTGGCGCACGCGGCATCCCGATGGCGTTCTCGTCTTGTTCGGCGCAGCCAATGGGCCCTCAGCGCAGCGCTGGAGTTCGCTTCGTCCCATCCAGATCGAGAGCGGCGACGATTTGGAAGGAATCCGCACAGCGCTCGGGCGTGCGATCGCGGGGTTTTGATCGAAAGGGCTACTCACGATGCCAAAACTATCCGCCAGTACCAGAGCCCATGTCACCGAGCCCGGACCCCGAGCGGATCGTGTAATGCGAACCAGCAAGGGTGAACCGGCGCCGCCGAAGTCGTTGCGCGCTGCCTCCAAAACGAAATCGCCCGTATCGGCGTTTCCGGCCACAGTGCCCAGTTACGATGACGGCGCGGGCATCCGTGTCCTGTGCGTGGACGATCATGAGGTGCTCGTGGTGGGGCTCCGGGCGAAGTTCGCCGTCGAGAACCGGATCCGCATCGTCGGGAGCCTGGCGACCGCGGACCGGTTGCTTGAGGAAACAGCACGGCTGCGCCCGGACGTCATTCTGCTGGACATTGAGATGCCAGGGCCAGATGTTTTCGAGGTGGCCGATCGGCTGCGTCGCTCGCACCCCGGGGTGCGGTTCATCTTCCTCAGCGCCCTAGTCCGCGATGGCTACCTGGCGGCCGCGTACAAGTGCGGTGCTTGGGGATACTTCGCCAAGGGGGATGAACTCGACGAGATCGCCAAGGGTGTGCTCGAGGTTGCCCGCAGCCCGGCGGGCCGGTTCTTGATGGGACCGAAGGTGAAGGCCCGCTGCCACCCCGTGCCGATGGGGTCTGGCCGCGCCCATGGCCGGCGCACGATCACACTTCCCGAGAACGCGCCCGCGACCGCGCTGGCATCCCTTTCAGCCCGCGAGGTTGAGGTCCTCCATCTCATCGGCAAGGGCCTGTCGCGCACTGAGGTCGCGGCGGAGTTGAGCCGGAGCGCCAAGACGATCGATCGCCACCAGGAGCGCATGACCAAGAAGCTCGGGCTTTCCAGCCGCACGGACCTGGTCCGTTTCGCCATCCGCGAAGGCTTCGCGGAAGCGTGAGGTCCTTTGCCCCCGGCCCGTAATGAAAAAGGTATGGGTCGCTCGTGCCCCGCGGCGATTGGGGAAGTCTCCGCGTGGAGTTCGCTGCCTCCCGGCTCAACGCTCGTGTTGTCATGGATTCGTAGTGGCGGAGGCGGTCCGTGGTACATACGAGTCGGCCAGCACATCGGATCATCCGTGGTCCGCACCCGAGGAGCGATCAGCATGAAGACATCAACCATCACACGCGACGACACGAAGCACGTTAAGGAGCCGGTCATCCCGTCCGCCACGGGCGTGGTGCAGGGGTACGGGCACGCTCAGCGGCCGACGCTCGCGCTGGATGCGAATGCGGCGCTCGCCAGCGTGGACAGCGTGAACCAACTTCTCGCCGACACCATCACCATGCGCGACTTGTACAAGAAGCACCACTGGCAGGTATCCGGGCCGACGTTCTACATGTTGCACTTGCTCTTCGACAAGCACGCGGCGGAGCAGTCCGAGCTGATCGACCTTCTTGCCGAGCGGGTGCAGACGCTCGGCGGCGTCTCGATCGCCATGGCGGCGGATGTTGCGGAGGCCAGCTTGATTCCGCGGGCGCCCAAGGGCGAGGAAAACACCGCGGCCCAGTTGGCCCGGCTCCTTCACGCGCACGAGGTCATCCTGCTCGAGGCCCGGGCCATGGCCAGGGACACGGCGGCGTCGGGGGATGTCGGCACCAACGACATCGTCGTCTCGGATATCATCCGCACGAACGAACTGCAGGTGTGGTTTCTCGCCCAGCATCTGCGGTGATCTGCATTTTCGGCGAACCGGAGCTCGCGTGTGGGCCAGAAACAACAGTCCGCGGGCGAGCCGCTCGTTCCCGCTTCTCCCACAAGCGAGACCATCGAGGTCCGCGTCGCCGAGCTCCGGCAGCTCTTCAACTCGATGGACGCTTCTCCGTTCCGCGAGCGGGACTTGGACCCATCCGCGGAGGAGTTCATCGTCGGCTGGGCGCACGAGTCGCCACGCGGCGCGCATCTGGCCCTGCTGGTGCACCTCGACCGCGCTCGTCCCCCGCCAGGCATCATCGACGAGCCCGCAGCCCTGCGCGATGCCATCGGCGAGTTTTTCACCCACCGCGCCAAGGCCTCGCGGAGCCGGCTGCGGAAGTTGCTGGGGATCGGCCGGATCAGTCTGCTCGTCGGCCTGGTCTTCCTGTTCGTGGCCATCGGCCTAGGCGATTTCATCGGCACGGTGATGAAGGGCCAGCGGCTGGGCGAGCTGCTCAGAGAGGGTCTGGTGATCATCGGCTGGGTGGCCATGTGGCGCCCGGTCGAGATCTTCCTCTACGGCTGGTGGCCGATCCGCACCGAGGCCAAGCTCTACGACCGGCTGAGCGCGATGCCCGTCCGGATCGAGTACACCGGGAGAGGCGAAAGCGCTTCGGGCGATGCCTGGTGCCGCGATTGGCCCGCCGTGCCGCCGACGACCCCGCAGAAAACTCTGGCGCACACTCCGCCCGACGCGATTCCTGAGCGGGGGCCCGTCGAATCGGCGGTGATCGCACGGCCACCGCAGGCGTAATGGACGCAATGGAAAACGCCCCCGCACGATGCGAGGGCGTTCCAACTCACTCGGGATGTCGGACACGCTTACGCCGCAATCGTCGCCTGCGCCCGCATACGGCCAAGGCGCTCGACGCCAACCTCGCACCCGGCTCTACTTCCCGTGCCGCGCGATGTAGTCATTGGCCTTGGCCTCGAAGTCGGGGCTCTTGAGGCCCACGGTCTTGGCTTCGGCCAGCGCGGCATCCCAAGTGAGGCCGCCGTCGAGCACGCGGTGGGGCAGCCAGACCGCGCCCACGCGGTTGGCCGACGAGCAGTGCAGCAGGATCGGTCGCTCGGCGGTCTTCAGCAGTGCGCGGGACTGATCGAAGATCGCGTCGGTGAGTTCCTCCGGCCCGTTCCAGGGCAGGTTGATATAGGTTAGGCCCTGGGCTTCCACGACCTGCTTCTCGTCGAAGTCCGTGTTCTCGTCGGCGTGCCGGAGATTGATAACGGTCTTGACGCCGCCCTTTTTCGCCTGCGCGAAATCTTCGGCCTTGGGCTGGCTGGCGAGGAAGACCCCGCCCAGCGTGTGCAACTTGGTGATCGTGCCGCACTCGTAGGGTTCGAGTGTGTCGGTGGTGATGGCGGTGTGCGCAGCGGGCGCGCTGACCGCTGGCGGAGTGGCCGCAACGGGCAGCGTTGGCGCGGGGGTTGGCGCAGGGGTCGGCGCAGGGGTTGCCGCAGGCACGGGGGCGGCAACAGGCGACGCCGCTTGTCGTGTGCTCTTGGCGGGCGCGGTCGTTTGCGGCTTGTCCCGGTCGCACCCGGCGAGCAAGGCCAGCGCGAGCGAGAGGGCGGCGGCGAAGGTGGCATATTTCAAGGGCTGGTCTCCTGATGGCGGATGGGGTACAAGCGGATCGGTCATGGAATCGGCGGTGATGGCTGCGGTTCACTCGTGCTCGGCGAGCTCCAGGGCGGCACCGTTATTGCAGGATCGTCCGGCCCGCCGACCGCGCGATCCACGCGGAATCGTCCCCAATACACTACAGCGCCCGTGAGAACGGTTGGTAAGGGCGGCCACCCGCGCGTCATCGCGGCTCGAACGATTTGGATGACCTGCCGCGCTCGCAATGGGGGACGTTTCCCCATTGGCGTTGGCGGACGTTTTGCTACCCTCCCCTATGACGATGCCGCCGCCTGTTGTGCCCGGTGCCGAGCCGGTGTCCGCATGGGCGGCGGTCGTCAAGACGGTTCATGAGCGCGGGATGATGGGCATCGCGGGCGTGGCGCTCGTAGGGATCGCGGTGCATCTGGTGCTGCGGTTTGCCGTGCGGGCGGAGGTGCAGACGTACACCATCCCGCTGTGGGTCGTGCTGGTGGTCGGCGGCGTGCCGCTGGTGGGCCAGCTTGTCCGCAAGGTCTTCAAACTCCAGTTCGGGTCGGACCTGCTCGCGGGGATCTCGATCGTCACGGCGGTGCTGCTGCACGAGTATCTCGCGGGAGCGCTGGTGGTGCTCATGCTCTCGGGGGGAGAAGCGCTGGAGAGTTACGCGGTGCGGAGTGCCTCATCGGTGCTGCGGGCGCTGGCCAAGCGGATGCCGTCGATCGCGCACAAGCGCATCGGTGCTGAGGTGAAGGATGTGCCGCTGAGCGAGGTGGCCGTCGGCGACATCCTTTCGATCTTTCCGCACGACATCTGCCCGGTGGACGGCGTCGTCACCGAGGGCCGCGGCGTGATGGACGAGTCGTTCCTCACCGGCGAGCCCTTCGAGATGTCCAAGACGCCGGGGGCAGCGGTGATCTCCGGCGCGATCAACGGCGAGTCGGCCCTGACCATTCGGGCCACGGCTCCCGCGGCGGATTCACGCTACGCCAAGATCATGAAGGTGATGCAGGCGGCCGAAGAGAACAAGCCGAACATGCGCCGGCTCGCCGATCGCCTGGGCGCGTACTACACGCCGATCGCGGTCGCCATCGCGCTGCTCGCGTGGCTCATAAGCGGCGAGTCGGGCCGCTTCCTGGCGGTGCTGGTGGTGGCGACGCCATGCCCGCTGCTCATCGCGATCCCGGTGGCGATCATCGGGGCGATCTCACTGTGCGCCCGCCGCGGCATCATCGTGAAGAACCCGGCGGCGCTCGAGACCATCGCGACGTGTACGACGGCTATCTTCGACAAGACCGGGACGCTGACGTACGGCCGTCCGCGGTTGACTGATCAGTTGATCGCTCCGGGCAACGACGCGGAGCACGACGCCAAGCATGTGTTGGGCTTGGTTGCGAGTCTGGAGCGATACTCCAAGCATCCGCTGGCGCACGCGATTCTGGAGTCGGCCAAGGCCGCGAACATCGCGCTGCATGATGCCACGGAGATCAGCGAGCCTCCGGGCGAAGGCATGCGCGGCACCGTGGATGGACACAGCGTGCGCATCACCAGCCGCGGCGCGCTGGCAAAGTTGCCGGTCGCGGGCTCGGACCAGTTGCCGCCGCACGCCGGGGGCCTTGAGTGTTTCGTCGTGATCGACGATCGCTACGCCGCGGCGTACCGCTTCCGCGATGAGCCCCGCAGCGAGGGTGTGTCGTTCGTCAAGCACCTGATCCCGCGGCACGGGTTCAAGCGGCTGATGATCGTCTCGGGCGATCGCGAGTCGGAGGTACGCTACCTCGCCGAGCAGGTGGGCATCACCGAGGTCTTTGCGCAGAAGACGCCCGAGGAGAAGGTCGCGATCGTCAAGGCCGAGGCCGCCAAGGCCCGCACGTTGTATGTCGGCGACGGGATCAACGATGCCCCGGCGCTGATGTCGGCCACGGTAGGCATCGCCATCGGGCAGAACAGCGACATCACGACCGAGTCCGCGGGCGTTGTGATCATGGACAGCTCGCTGGAAAAGGTCGATGAGTTCATGCACATCAGCCGGCGCATGCGGCAGATCGCGCTGCAGAGCGCGATCGGCGGCATGGCCCTGAGTGTCGTGGGCATGGGCCTTGCCAGCGGGGGTCTGCTCGTCCCCGTGGCCGGCGCGGTGGCTCAGGAGATCATCGATGTGCTGGCGATCCTCAACGCCTTGCGTGCGGCGATGAGGCCCAAGCAGCTCACGGACTTTCCAGGTGCGACGAACGAAGGCGAACAGTCGGCTTGAGCTGGTATCGGTTCTGCGGTTGACATGGCCTGGGCACTGCCGTTGGTACTTCAGGCAACGTCTGCCGCGCAGGATGCAGTTCGCGTGGAGCCGCAGGGCGCATCGATCGGCGATTGGGGAAGTGTCCGCGTGGAGATTGTCGCGTCGGGCCCCCATGCTCTCTTTGTCACCGGATGGGATCGGTGGGGCGGGCCGAGTCGTGCAAACGCCGCCCCGCTCCGCAGGTTCGAGAGGCGTGGACCGCGACGAAAGGCAAGCCGACATCGCGCGGGATGACGGCCATTCATCATCGAAGGTCGATCAGCATGTCCAAGACAAACTCAGCCGTTGCAATCTTTGCCGCTCGGGAGCAAGCCGAGCACGCTATCAAGACGCTGAAAAATGCGGGGATGGATCTCAAGCAGATCTCGCTCACGGGGCGAGGAGTCCACAGCGAGGAGCACGTCACGGGGTACTACACGACCGGGGATCGCATGCAGGCATGGGGTGCGAGCGGAGCGTTCTGGGGCGGTATGTGGGGCTTGCTGTTCGGGTCCGCCTTCTTCTGGGTTCCGGGGTTGGGGCCGCTGATGATCGCCGGGCCGCTGGTGGCTTGGATCGTCGGAGCGCTCGAAGGCGCGGTCGTTGTCGGTGGGCTGAGCGCCTTGGGCGCAGCGCTCTACAGCGTCGGAATTCCCGAGGAAAGCATCCTGCAATACGAGACGGCGATCAAAGCCGACAAGATCGTGCTCATGGTGCACGGTCCGCCGGACGAGGTCACCAAGGCCCAGACGATCCTGACCGGATCGCCCGGCGCCACGACGAACATCCACATCATCGAGCCGGCATCGGCCGCTTCCGTCTGATTCCGCTGGCGCCGCAAAGGCTGAACTGCCGCCACACCATTGGAGAACTGTCATGTTTATCTGGATCCTTTGTCTCGTCCTGTTATTTGCGCTGATCGGCGCTGCGCCCGCTTGGCCCCACAGTAGACGCTGGGGTTACCGCCCGATCGGGATCGTCACACTGTTCCTAATCATCTTCCTATTCGTGTGGATGTTCGGCGGGTTCTCCACCTGGGGGCACCACGCCTGGTGGGGCGGCGGCCATACGCAGGGCGACTCCATGATGGGTCAATGAAACCGCCGACTGATCGAGCTGGTGATGAAGGTGTCGAGAAGAAAGCCGTAGCGTGGCAGCGTTGGTGGTATCGCGATTGATGAAGACTCGAAAACTTTTTACTTCAGAGGAGTTCGTACATGGATATGGCGACCAAGACAGATAAGACAATGAATCTTTCCATCGACGGCATGAGTTGCGGCAGTTGCGTGACTGCGGTCAACAAGGCGCTCTCAGCGGTGCCGGGGGTGAAGGTCCGGTCGGTGGCTGTGGGGAGCGCTGAGATCGAGGCCGGCGATGCGTCGGCAGCGAAAAAGGCGATCGCTGCGCTCGAAGTGGCCGGGTACTCGGCCCGGGCGACGGCCGAAGTGCCCACCTCGGCAACCAAGCTCGGGGGCGGGTGCTGCGGGGGTGCGAGCGCGGTTGAGAAGCCCGGCGTTGCAAAGGCGGGCGGATGCTGCGGGTGAGGGAGAGCTATGTGCCACGCCGACTCGCTGGATTGTCCAATCCTGCCGCTGGTAGAGAGTGGTGAGAGCTGGTTGAAGGCAGGAAACCCACCATGACAGAACACGAGCACGCCGCTAAAGCAAAGCCAAAAACCACACCGGCACGCGATGGGGTAGCCAAGAAGGCCTACGCGCTCTATGAACAGGAGGGGCGTCCGCAAGGTCACGCCAAGCAGAACTGGTTGGCGGCTGAAGCCGCGATGTCGGACCACGGCTTGGGTGAACACAAGAGTCACGCCGACGATCATGCTCACATGGCGGCAGATTTCCGAAGACGGTTCTGGATCTCGCTGGTCGTGAGCCTGCCGATTCTCGCTCTGTCGCCGATGCTCCAATCGCTGGTGGGGCTCCGCGAAGCGTTCCGCTTTACTGGCGACTTGTACGTGCTGTTTGGCCTCTCGTCTGCGGTCTTCTGGTACGGCGGCTGGCCGTTTCTCAAAGGGTTCTTTGAGGAAGTCAAATCGCTCCGTCCGGGGATGATGACGCTCATCTCCGTCGCCATCGCCACCGCTTATCTTTACAGCAGCGCCGTGGTGTTCGGTCTGACCGGCAAGATGTTCTTTTGGGAACTGGCCACGCTCGTGGACATCATGCTGCTCGGGCACTGGATTGAAATGAAATCGGTGATGGGTGCCTCGCGGGCGTTGGAAGAGTTGGCGAAACTCATGCCTTCCGACGCGCACAAACTCATGCCCGACGGCAGCGTAAAGGATGTAGGTCTCGGCGAACTGGCTGTCAATGACAAGGTTCTTATCAAGCCCGGTGAGAAAATCCCTGCCGACGGTGTCATCATTGCAGGCGAGAGCTCCGTCAACGAAGCGATGCTTACCGGGGAATCGGCTCCCGTTGCCAAAAAGACGGGCGGGAAAGTCATCGGCGGAGCCATCAACGGAGAAGGCTCGCTGACCATCGAGGTCAAAGGCACCGGCAAGGATTCGTTTCTCTCGCAGGTTATTGATCTCGTTAAACAGGCCCAGGACAGCAAATCAAAGACCCAGGAGCTCGCCGACACCGCGGCGATGTGGCTCACCATCGTTGCCTTGGGGGGCGGCGTGGTCACCTTCCTTGTCTGGCAGTTTCTCATGGGCAAGGACTTTGCGTTCGCCATCGAACGCACCGTCACGGTCATGGTGATCGCTTGTCCGCATGCTCTGGGCCTCGCTGTGCCGCTGGTCGTGGCTGTATCCACGGCCCTCGCGGCGAAGAACGGCCTTTTGATTCGCAGCCGCGTTGCGTTTGAGGGCGCGCGAAAGCTGGAAGCCATCATCTTCGACAAGACCGGCACGCTCACGGAAGGTCGCTTCGGCGTGACGGAGACGCTGCTGCTGTCGCAGGACATTGACGAAGACACGCTACGCCGCTACGCGGCTTCGGTGGATGCGAACTCTGAACATCCCATTGCCAAAGCGATTGCCGCCGCTTCCGAGAACAAGTCCCCCGTGGAAAACTTCAAAGGCCTTGCCGGCAAGGGCGCGGAAGGCCGGGTCGGGGGCAAGGATATCAAGGTGGTGAGTCCGGGCTTTCTGCGCGAACAGAACATCGCGATGACGGACGAACGCGTCGAACCACTGCAATCGCAAGGTAAGACGGTGGTGTTTGTCTTGGTGGATGGAACTTTGAAAGGAGCGATGGCGCTGGCCGACATCGTCCGGCCCGAGGCGAAGCAGGCCATCGATGCCCTGAAGGCCTTGAACATCCGCTGCATGATGCTCACTGGCGATAACAAAGCGACGGCCAAATGGGTTGCGGATCAAGTCGGAATGGATGAATACTTCGCTGAAGTTCTGCCCAAAGACAAGGCCGCCAAAGTGAAAGAGGTTCAATCCCGAGGCGTGCTGGTGGGTATGACCGGCGACGGCGTGAACGATGCCCCCGCGTTGGCACAGGCTGATTTGGGCATCGCGATTGGAGCGGGCTCGGATGTCGCGGTCGAAACCGCCGACGTCATTCTGGTGAGAAGCAATCCAGCGGACGTGGTGGCGATCGTGAAACTGTCCCACGCCACCTATCGGAAGATGATTCAGAACCTTGTTTGGGCCACGGGCTACAACGTCGTCGCCATTCCGCTGGCGGCCGGAGCGCTTTATGCGTGGGGTGTGCTGCTCACGCCCGCCGTGGGTGCGGTGTTGATGGCCGCGAGCACAGTGATTGTTGCGATCAACGCGCGACTGCTGAGAATCACAACCCACCCTCAGCAAGAAGTTGCAACAAAGGGCGCCCCGAGCAATGAGGAACCCGCAGCCCGGAAACCCCAAAGTGAAACGACGACCGCAATGGCAGCAACAACATCATGAAAGAATCGACATCGCTGCACAGGCTCGTCGCCGATGCGGTCAAGCTCATCGATCTGTTCACGCGGTCCACGAACAATCTGAACGTCTTTACCAAGACAGAGAGCCCTTCACGCGTCGGCACCCGTCCCTGACGCACCGTCCACGCAAACCCATTGAGCTGCAGGCCATTATCGAGTCGGCGGGGCGGTTCACCATGCCGTGTAAATGACTGCGTCGACCGCGTGGTTTGACTGAAGACTGCGGGCATGTTCGTTGAGCGGTGTCCGGCAATTGGGGAAGTGTTCGCGTAGCGGGTGGGTTGCGCGGACGCCACGATCTCGCAATGAACGGCTTCGGCAATGCCACGCGACGGTTAAGCTGCGCGCTGGCTCTTCGACGTCGGAAAGCGAGACTCAGACCATGCACACCACGACGGAACCGTCTATCCCCCCTGCCCCCTCCGCCCCCCTCGCGATGCGCACGCTCGCCCCCGACCTGCTCCACAAGATGGACGCCTACTGGCGGGCCGCGAACTACCTGTCGGTCGGGCAAATCTATCTGTTCGATAACCCGCTGCTGAAGCGGCCGCTCGCGCTCACCGACATCAAGCACATGCTGCTCGGACACTGGGGCACGACCCCCGGGCAGAACTTCATCTACGTGCATCTGAACCGGATCATCAAGAAGTACGACCTCGACATGATCTACGTCTGCGGCCCCGGGCACGGCGGGCCGGCGGTCGTGGGCAATACCTATCTTGAAGGAACCTACACCGAGGTTTATCCCGACATCAGCCAGGATGAGGCCGGCCTTCAGAAACTCTTCCTGCAGTTTTCGTTCCCAGGAGGCATTCCCAGCCACGCTTCGCCGGAATGCCCGGGCTCGATCCATGAAGGCGGTGAACTGGGCTATTCGCTCAGCCACTCGTTCGGAGCAGTGTTTGACAACCCGGATCTCATCGTTGCCTGCGTGGTCGGCGACGGCGAAGCGGAGACCGGACCGCTGGCCACCGCATGGCATTCCAACAAGTTTCTCAACCCGGCCACCGACGGCGCGGTGCTGCCGATACTGCATCTGAACGGATACAAGATCGCCAATCCGACGATTCTTGCACGTATCACTCGCGAGGAATTAGAACAGTTGCTCCGCGGCTACGGCTGGACGCCCTACTTCGTAGAGGGTCACGAGCCAGAGTTGATGCATGAGGCCATGGCCGCAACGCTCGACGCGGTCGTGGAGGAGATCAAGGGAATCCAGCAGGATGCCCGCGTTCGCGGCAACCTAGCGCGTCCGCGCTGGCCGATGATCGTCCTCAAGTCGCCGAAAGGCTGGACGGGACCGAAGGTGGTGAACGGCCTCCAGGTTGAAGGCACTTTTCGATCGCATCAGGTGCCGCTGCACCCGGATGCCCATCCCGAACACCTCGCGCTGTTGGAGGAGTGGATGAGAAGTTACCGGCCGGAGGAGCTCTTCGACAAAAAGGGTTGCTTGAAGCCGGAACTAGCCGACCTGGCACCCACGGGCGAACGGCGTATGGGCGCGAATCCCCACGCCAACGGCGGCATACTACTGCGTGACCTGCGGATGCCCGACTTCCGCGACTACGCGGAGGACGTTCCGTCGCCGGGGATCCTCGGCATTGGCGACACCCGTGTCCTCGGGCCCTTTTTACGCGATGTGGCGAAGCTAAACAGCGAGCAGCGGAACTTCCGGGTCTTCGGTCCCGACGAGACTCTTTCCAACGGCCTCGGGGCTCTCTTTGAAGCGACCGACCGCCAATGGGACGCCGCGACCGAGCCGAACGACGAGTTCCTCTCGCCCGCCGGACGCGTGCTGGACTCGATGCTCAGCGAACACCAATGCGAAGGCTGGCTCGAAGGCTACCTGCTTACCGGGCGGCATGGGCTTTTCAACAGCTACGAGGCATTCATCCACATCATCGGTTCGATGTACAACCAGCACGCCAAGTGGCTAGAAGTCACAGCCCACCTGTCGTGGCGGCGAAAGATCGCATCGCTGAACTACCTGCTGGCCTCGCATGTCTGGCGGCAGGATCACAACGGCTTCACGCACCAAGATCCGGGTTTCATCGACCACGTCATGAACAAGAAGGCCTCCGTGGTGCGGGTATACCTTCCACCGGATGCCAACTGCCTGCTCTCGGTTATGGATCACTGCCTGCGTAGCCGTCATTACGTCAACGTCGTAATCGCGGGGAAACACCCGGCACCGCAGTGGCTAACGATGGATGCCGCCGTCAAGCATTGCGCCGACGGCGTCGGCATCTGGCAGTGGGCCAGCAACGATCAAGGCGGCTCGCCGGATGTCGTCATGGCCTGTTGCGGCGACGTCCCCACACTCGAGACGCTCGCCGCCGTATCGATTATGCGTGAGCATCTCCCTAGCCTGAGAATTCGGGTTGTCAACGTCATCGACCTCATGAAGCTGCAGCCGCAGACCGAGCACCCGCACGGGTTGAGCGACCCGGACTTCGACGAGATCTTCACCAAGGACAAGCCGGTCATCTTTGCCTTCCATGCCTATCCGTGGCTAATCCACCGGTTGACCTACCGCCGCACCAATCACAGCAACATCCACGTACGGGGTTACAAGGAAGAAGGCACCATCACCACACCGTTCGATATGACGGTGTTGAACGACCTGGACCGCTTCCACCTCGTGTTGGACACCATCGACCGCCTTCCGCAGACCGGCGAAGAGGGCATCTTCCTCAAGCGACAGCTGAAGGGAAAGCTCATCGAGCACAAGCGGTACATCAACGAGCACGGCCAGGACATGCCGGAAATCCGCAACTGGAAATGGGGCCGCCCAGGATGAACGCCGACACCGCGTCCGACATTTCTCGTGCGACTCAACGACCCGACATCGACATCGGTACCGATACGTCATCGCTCGGCACGGTTGTGTCCGTCCGCGGCAGCGTCGTGGATGTGCGGTTTGATGCCAGGTTGCCCTCGATCTACACCGTATTGCACGCCGGGCCGGAGGGGCGCATCGTGATCGAGGTGCTGGCCCAGCGTGATGCGCGGCATGTACGAGGTATTGCGTTGACTCCAACGCAGGGTCTGGCTCGCGGTATGCCCGTGCAGGACACGGGGGGGCCGCTCAAGACCCCCGTCGGCAAGGGCATCCTCTCCCGCATGTTCGACGTGTTCGGCAACGCCATTGACCGTGGGGAGGCGTTGGCCGATGTTCAATGGCGTTCGGTGCATCGTGCTCCGCCGCCCCTGACGCAGCGGTCCACCAAGTCCGAGATCTTCGAAACGGGAATCAAGGTCATTGATGTGCTGGTGCCGCTGGAGCGGGGCGGCAAAGCCGGCCTGTTTGGCGGGGCTGGTGTGGGCAAGACCGTGTTGCTGACCGAGATGATCCACAACATGATCGGGCACCACGAGGGTCGCAGCATCTTCTGCGGCATCGGGGAGCGTTGCCGCGAGGGCGAAGAACTTTACCGCGACATGAAGGCGGCTGGCGTGCTGCCGAACATGGTCATGGTGTTTGGCCAGATGAACGAACCGCCTGGCAGTCGGTTCCGAGTGGGCCACGCCGCGCTGACGATGGCGGAGTACTTCCGTGATGATGAACACCGCGATGTGCTCCTGCTCATTGACAACATCTTCCGTTTCATTCAGGCGGGCATGGAGGTGTCCGGGCTGATGGGCCAGATGCCGTCGCGGCTGGGGTATCAACCCACGATGGGCACGGAGCTTTCGAGGCTCGAGGAGCGGATCGCCAACACCGAGACCGGGGCCATCACTTCGATCCAGGCCGTGTACGTGCCGGCGGACGATTTCACCGATCCGGCCGCGGTGCACACGTTCTCGCACCTTTCCGCATCGGTTGTGCTCTCGCGTAAGAAAGCAGGCGAGGGCCTGTATCCGGCGATTGATCCGCTCCAGTCCAGTTCCAAAATGGCGACGCCGGGCATCGTTGGCCAAAGGCACTACGACCTTGCGCAAGAGAGCCGCAAGACGCTTGCCCAGTACGCCGACCTCAAAGACATCATCGCGATGCTCGGGCTTGAACAGTTGTCGCCTGAGGACCGCAAGGTGGTTGCCCGAGCCCGCCGGTTGGAGCGGTTTCTGACCCAACCATTCTTTACCACCGAGCAGTTCACCGGTCTCAAGGGCAAGCTCGTGAGCCTCTTGGACGCGTTGGACGGATGCGAACGCATCCTGCACGACGAGTTCAAGGACTATCCCGAGAGCGCCCTGTACATGATCGGAAAGATCGACGAGGCGGAGAAGCCTGCCAAGCCCGGTCAGGCGGCCTCTCCAGCGAACACTGGATCCACGCCTACCGGAAAGGAAACGCCACCCTCCGCCGGAACGCTGGCGATCAAGGCCAAGCCCGGTTCGTCTGCCGCATCCCGCGCACACACCCAACCGGAGGTCGCCCATGCCGCTGACAAGCATTCATCTTAAGGTGCTCCTCCCGTTTCACATCTTTACCGAAAGGCCCGACGTGGCACGCATCGTGGCGGACACTCAAGCAGGCTCCTTCGGACTCCTGCCCCATCGCCTCGATTGTGTTGCGGCGCTTGGCCCAGGGATCCTGACTTACCAGACACAGTCTGACGACGAGACGCATGTGGCCATAGACGAAGGAGTGCTCGTGAAGATCGGCTCGGACGTATTCGTCTCGGTGCGCAGAGCGGTCGGCGGGACGGACCTTGGTCAACTTCGTGACACGGTCAAGCGGGAGTTTGCAGCCATAGACGAGCACGAGCGGGGCGTGCGCGCGGTCATGGCGAAACTGGAAGCAGGCCTATTGCATCGGCTCGCGAGTTTTCAGCATGAATGACCATTCCACCAAGGCCAACGACCAAGTTGGGCCAACCCTGGCCGACCAGGTCGGCGCCAAGGCGGCCCGCAAGCTCAAGGCTCGCAACTCGACACAGGGCGTCTGGTTCGGATTGGGGATGATGGGGCTGATCGGCTGGTCGGTGGTCGTTCCGACGCTTCTCGGCGCGGCCCTGGGCCAGTGGCTGGATAAGCACCACCCGGGCAGGCACGCCTGGACGCTGGCGCTTCTGGCGGCGGGGCTGATCCTCGGGTGTCTCAACGCATGGCACTGGGTCGCCAAGGAAGATAAAGCCATGCGGGATGACCAGGAGGATCACGATGACTGAGACGCTCGAAATCATCTTGGCAGGAGCGGCCGGAGCAGCGCTCGGAGCAGTGTTCTTCGGCGGGCTGTGGTGGACGGTTCAAAGAGGCGTCGCTTCGCGGAATCCGGCGCTGTGGTTCTTCGGCAGTCTGCTGCTACGGATGAGTATCGCGCTCGCAGGGTTCTACTTCGTGTCCGGCGGGCACTGGCATCGACTGCTCGCGTGCTTCGTCGGGTTTGTCATGGCCCGACTGCTGGTGACGTTGCTGACGCGCAAAGCGGTCGCTCTCCCTGGGCCGCCTTTACAGGAGGTGCAGAATGCGCATTACTCCTGATGAGTGGATCTTCTGGCAGTACGGAGCTGTCAAGCTCAACGCCACCGTTGTATTCACCTGGGCATTGATGCTGGTGCTGACGGCCGGGTCGGCACTGATCACGCGCCGCTTGACGAGTGATCTGAAGCGAGCGCGATGGCAGAACCTCCTCGAGATCATCATCCTCGGCATGCAGAAGCAGATTCGCGAGATCGGACTCCGCCATCCCGAGAAGTACCTGGGCTTTCTGGGCACTCTCTTCCTCTTTCTCGCCGCCGCCAGCATTTCCACGATCATTCCTGGATACGAACCGCCGACCGCCTCGCTCTCGACCACCGCGGCGCTCGCGATGTGCGTGTTCGTCGCCGTACCACTCTTCGGCATTGAAGAGCGCGGCTTCGGCGGCTACCTCAAGTCCTACGTAGAGCCGACGTTGATCATGCTGCCATTCAACATCATCAGCGAACTCTCGCGCACGCTTGCTCTGGCTGTTCGTCTGTTCGGCAACATGATGAGCGGGGCAATCATCGTCGGCATTCTTCTGACCATCACTCCGTTTGTGTTTCCCGTCGTCATGACGGCCCTTGGGCTGCTTACGGGCATGGTGCAGGCGTACATCTTCACAATTCTTGCTGCCGTGTACATCGCGGCGGCCATCAGCACACGCAGTGCCAAGCGCAAGCCGGAAGCGTCTGCGGCGGTCGCAGCACCATAAGAAAGGTCACCCCTTGGACAATATGACACTCATCGCAATGGCCTCGATCGTCACCGCCGGCATCACGACGGGCGTGGGATGCATGGCGCCGGCGTTGGGAGAGGGGAAGTCGGTCGCGACGGCTCTGACGGCCCTCGCCCAGCAGCCGGACGCCTCCGCCACCATCACCCGCACGCTGTTTGTCGGGCTGGCGATGATCGAGTCGACGGCCATCTACTGCTTTGTGGTATCGATGATCCTGATCTTTGCCAATCCGTTCTGGAATCACGTGATCGCCCAGGCCGCGGGCCAGGCCGCCGGGAAATAACCCATGCTGATCGACTGGTTCACCGTGGGTGCGCAAGCGCTAAACTTCCTGGTTCTGGTGTGGCTGCTCAGGCACTTTCTCTACAAGCCCATTCTCAAGGCCATCGACGCGAGAGAAGCTCGTATCGCCAATCAGCTTGCGGATGCGGCGGCCTCCAAAGCCGAGAGCGCCAAGCAGGGCGCCGAGCTGGGAGAAAAGACCCGAGCCTTCGACCAGGAGCGGGCCGGTCTCTTGAGCAAGGCGACGGACGAGGCGAACGTGGAACGGTTTCGGCTCATTAGCGAAGCGAAGAAGGCCGCCGACGTCCTGAGCGCCAAGCGCAACGAAGCGATGAAGAGCGAGGCCCAGAGCCTCAATCAGGCCATCGGCCGTCGAACCCAGCAGGAGGTGTTCGCCGTCGCGCGCAAGGCATTGACTGATCTCGCCACGACGAGTTTGGAGGAGCGCATGGGGGAGGTCTTCACCCGCCGACTGCGGACCATGGATGGGCAAGCGAAAGCGCGCCTCGGAGAGGCCCTGAAGACAGCGTCAGCGCCGTCGCTGGTGCGGAGCGCGTTCGACCTGCCTCCAGAGCATCGTGCGGCAATACAGAATGCGGTCAACGAGACATTCTCCGCAGACATCCCCCTTCGGTTTGAGGCCGCGCCGGAAGTTATCGGTGGAATCGAGCTCGTGGCGAATGGCCAAAGACTGGCGTGGAGCATCGCAAACTACCTCGGGTCGCTTGAGCGGGACGTCGGCGAGTTCATGAAGAGGACGGACAAGCCCACGGCCAAAGCCGTGCCGAAGCCCGAAGCCAAGGTGGAACCCGAGTCAAACGCAAACGTCGCGCCTGAGCCCGCAGCCAACGTTGAACGCGAGTCAGAAGCGACAATCGAGCCGAAGCGGGACGTCAAGGTCGAAGCCGAGCCCAAAACAGAGGTCAAGCCGACATCCGATGCGAACGTCGAGCCCGAGCTCGAGGCCGCGGTCAAGTCGACGCCCGACACACTCAAGCCAGAAGCAACCAGCCAATGAACACGGCATCTGAAAGCCTGCAGAGAGCCCTCGACCGCACGTTCGCCGGAATCCGGGCGTCGTTGGATGACTTCACCGCACAACTGACGCCGCATGAGGTGGGCACGATCACAAGCGTCACCACCGGCGTCGCCAAGATCTCGGGCCTTCCTGGCGTCGGATCCGAGGAGCTGGTGAGTTTTCCGGGGGATGTGCTAGGCATCGCGTTCAACGTGGATGAGGATGAGATCGGAGTCGTGCTGCTCGGCGATTACTGGCACCTTCACGCGGGCGCCGAGGTCGAGCGAACGGGCCGGGTGATGGATGTAGGTGTGGGCGACGAGTTGCTCGGTCGCGTCGTCGATCCGCTCGGTCGGCCGCTGGACGACAGCGGGCCGGTGCGCACCAGTGGACGCCTTCCCATCGAGCGCCTCGCCGCGGCCATCATGGATCGGTCCCCCGTGACGGTTCCACTCCAGACCGGTCTCATGGTCGTCGATGCGCTGATCCCCATCGGGCTGGGCCAACGGGAGCTGATCCTCGGGGATCGCCAGACCGGCAAGACGGCGATCGCGATCGACACCATCCTTAACCAGCGCGGGAAGAATGTGCTCTGCGTGTATTGCGCCATCGGGCGGCGCGCTTCCGCTGTAGCCAAGGTCGTCGCCGACCTCCGCGAGCAGGGCGCGATGGAGTACACCGTGGTCGTCGTCGCCAAAGGGAACGAGCCGCCCGGCCTTGTCTACATCGCGCCGTACGCAGCGACCAGCATCGCGGAGCACTTCATGGAGGCCGGTCGCGACGTGCTTATCGTGTACGACGACCTGACGCAGCACGCGCGCGCATACCGCGAGCTCTCTCTCCTGCTCCGGCGTCCGCCCGGCCGCGAGGCCTTTCCCGGCGACATCTTCTATATCCACTCCCGGCTCCTCGAACGGGCGACACACCTGTGCAAGGAGCGAGGAGGCGGCTCGCTCACCGCGCTGCCCATCATCGAGACCGAAGCCCAGGACATCTCCGCCTACATCCCCACCAACCTGATCTCGATCACCGACGGGCAGATCTACCTCTCGCCGTCTCTGTTCGAGCTCGGTGTTCTGCCGGCGGTCGATGTCGGAAAGTCCGTGTCACGCGTGGGCGGCAAGGCGCAGCGTGCGGCCTACCGCACGGTGGCGGGGGACCTCAAGCTCGCCTATGCGCAGTTCGAAGAACTCGAAGCCTTCGCCCGCTTCGGAGCCCGACTGGATGACCATACCCGCAAGGTCATCGAACATGGCAAACGCATCCGGGCCTGCCTCAAGCAGCAGGAACTCGCCCCGGTATCGGCACATGCACAGATCGCAATCCTGCTGGCGCTCACCGCGGAACTCTTCGATACGGTTCCGATGGATCGCATGATGGACGCCAAACTGGCGGTGCTTCAGGCCGCGGAGCATCTCCCGACCGGCATCGCCTTACGGCTTGATACCGCAGACAAGCTATCCGATGAGGATCATCAGGCGATCATCGAGGTCGCGCACACCGCGCTCGCTCCTTTTCAGCCTAAGGCGGACCTGAAGAAGAGTGCGGTGCCGAGACCCGGGGACACGCCTGTTCACGCGCCCTCGCCCCAGACAGACGCGGAGCCGAAGGTCACGCGCGAAACCGGGTCGAAAGTGTCGCCCGTGCCGAAGACTGAGGGGACGAGCATCCCCGAGTCCGACCCGGGTGCTGGTTCAGCGGCCGCGACGAAACCCGAGTCGGATACCGAGGAACCTTCTCAGCCGGCGACGAAGGAGGCACCATGAGCGACAGTGCCGTGAGCCTGCGCCGCAAGATCAGCAGCGCCGGTGAGCTCCAATCGGTCGTGCGCACCATGAAGGCTCTGGCCGCATCCAGCATCGGCCAATATGAACGTTCCGTACTGGCGCTCGCCGATTATTCGCGAACGGTGGAACTAGGTCTGGGCGTCTGCTTTCGCGAGCGCAAACCAGCGGCCGCAGCCGTCGAGCAAAGGCGGGATTCAGAATCGGTCACGATCGGCGTAGTTGTGTTCGGGTCCGACCAAGGGCTGGTGGGCCAGTTCAACGAGATCGTGGCCGAGTATGCCAGACAGAAGCTCGCGGCTCTGCCCGGCAAGCACCGAGTGTGGGCGGTCGGCGAGCGTGTGCACGATCGCCTCGCGGACGCCGGCGTTCCGCCCGTCGGCCTGTTCGACGTGCCGAGTTCCGTTGAGGCCATCACGCCGCTCGTTGGGAAGATTCTGGTGGCGACCGAGTCGCACGCACACGGCGAAGAAGCCGCCGAGGTTCATCTCATCTACAACCGCCCCACGCCCAGGGGAGGAGAAGCAACGGGTGGACCGTATTCGCCCTTCGATCAGCGGCTGCTTCCTCTGGACGAACAGTGGCTGAACAACCTGGCCGCGACGCACTGGCCTGCAAAGAACCTGCCTGAGGTCATGGGTGACGGCGCCACAACCCTGCGGGGATTCATCCGGGAGTACCTGTTCGTCTCGCTCTTCCGGGCGTGCGCCGAGTCCCTTGCGAGCGAGAACGCCAGCCGATTGGCGGCGATGCAGCGTGCAGACAAGAACATCGACGACCTGTTGGAGGGATTCAAGGGAACGTTTCATCGCGTGCGGCAGGCCGGCATCGACGAGGAACTGTTCGACGTCATTGCCGGGTTCGAGGCGCTCTCATCGGAGTACGCGGTCCGGCACGGAACGGGCGTGCGAAAGGAGTACACATGAAGAAGATCAACTCCAGCGATTTCCGAGTCTCTGTGAGCAAGAGGGTCCATTTGAACAAGTGGCCGACGCTCGTGAAGCCGGTCTACAAGTCCAAGAAACAGTACAACAACCTTCTCCAAAGCCAGGTGGAGGAGCTGAGCGAGCTGCAGCGCCGTCATTACGCGTCCGACCGCTACGCGGTGCTTGTGATCTTCCAGGCGATGGACGCCGCGGGCAAGGACGGGGCCATTCGCCACGTAATGTCGGGGGTCAATCCGCAGGGTTGCCAGGTGTTCAGCTTCACACACCCTAGCGCGACCGAACTCGACCACGACTTCCTGTGGCGGACGACCCGAAGCCTTCCTGAGCGCGGCCGCATCGGCATCTTCAACCGATCCTACTACGAAGAAGTCCTTATCGTGCGAGTTCACCCCGAGATCCTTCAGAGTGAGCAGCTCCCCGACGCGGTGCTGAAGGACAAGGACATCTGGAAGGCCCGCTACCGCTCCATCGTCGACCTCGAAGCGCATCTGCACCGAAACGGCACGCGCGTGGTCAAGATCTTCCTGCACCTTTCCAAAGAGGAGCAGCGCACGCGCTTCCTCGCCCGCATCGACGAGCCCGACAAGAACTGGAAGTTCGGTCTTGACGACATGAAAGAGCGCGGCTGCTGGACACAGTACATGGAAGCGTACGAAGAGTGCATGAGCGCCACCAGCACGAGCGAAGCCCCGTGGTACATCGTGCCCGCAGACGACAAGGAGAACGCCCGGCTCATCGTCTCCGAAGTGATTCTCGATACGTTCCGCGGGCTCGATATGTCATACCCCAAGATCAGCCCGGACCGCTTGCGAGAGCTCCAGACGATCCGCAAGCAGTTGGTGAAAGAAGGTAAGGAGTGAGCGACCAACCACACCTTGACCCGCCAGCACGCGGCCGCCCCAAAGAGCATTCCATGCGTGTCGGCATCGCAGCGGATCACGGCGGCTTCGCGCTCAAAGCCCAGCTCGCCGCGGCGCTCGCGGCCTCCGGATACATCGTCACGGACTTCGGCGCTTCGCACCTCGCGCCAGGCGACGACTACCCCGACTACGTGGTGCCGCTCGCGCAAGCCATCGCCGGCGGCACGATTGACCGCGGCGTTGCCGTGTGCGGCAGCGGGGTCGGCGCGTGCATCGCCGCCAACAAAGTTCTCGGCGTGCGGGCATCGCTCATCTCGGATTGCTACTCCGCCCGCCAAGGGGTGGATGACGACAACATGAACGTGATGTGCCTCGGCGGCGGCGTCATAGGCGAAGCCTTGGCGTGGGAGCTGGTTCAAGCGTTCCTGAATGCTTGCTTCAAAGGCAATAAACGCTTCCGCCGACGCCTCGCCAAAGTCGAAGCGTTGGAAACTGACCAGTGCTCGTAACCCGAATCCCGCCCGCATGCATCCACACGATCTCATCAACACTGCACACGCAATGGTCGCCGACGGCAAGGGCCTGCTGGCGATGGACGAAAGCACGCCCACGTGTAACAAACGCTTTGAAACGGTCGGAATACCGCAGACCGTGGAAGCCCGCCGCGCGTACCGCGAGTTGCTTGTGACCACGCCCGGCCTCAGCCAGTTCATCAGCGGCGCGATCCTGTATGACGAGACGATCCGTCAGAAGCTCAAGAGCGGGACTTCGTTCGTTGAGGTCCTCGTTGGAGCGGGCATCATCCCGGGTATCAAAGTGGATATTGGCGCGAAACCGCTCGCCGGGTTTCCCGGTGAGGAGGTGACTGAGGGCCTCGATGGCCTACCCGAACGCGTCCGCGAGTACGCCGCGATGGGGGCCCGCTTCGCCAAGTGGCGGGCGGTGATCGCGATCGACGCGGATGCCCCCGACGATTCCTCGCCTTCGCTCCCGACGCCAAGCTGCATCGACGCCAACGCCCACGCGCTGGCGCGATACGCGGCGATCTGTCAGGAAACAGGGCTGGTCCCCATCGTCGAGCCCGAGGTGCTCATGGAGGGATCGCACACTCTGCAACGCTGCGCCGAAGTCACCGAGCAGGTCCTGGCCGCGGTCTTCACACAACTGCGGACACAGCGCGTGATGCTCGAAGGCATGATCCTCAAGCCCAATATGGTGCTGCCGGGAGCGGAGTGCCCGCAACAGGAGACCGCGGACGAAATCGCGGACGCCACGGTGACGTGCCTGCTCCGCGTGGTCCCGGCTGCGGTTCCGGGTATCGCATTCCTGTCCGGTGGCCAGGCAGGCCCGCTCGCCTCGGCCCGTCTGAACGCGATGAACGTGCGGTTCGCGGGCAAGATGCCATGGGCCCTGACGTTCTCGTTCGCTCGCGCGATCCAGCACCCGGCCCTGGAGATCTGGTCCGGCCGTGATGCCAACGTGGCAGCAGCCCAGCATTCCCTCCTGCACCGCGCCCGTTGCAGCAGCGCCGCACGGCGTGGCGTGTACGATACGAGTGTTGAGAATGGTTAATCAACGCCGAGCGTAAGCAAACCTCCCCCGGCTCATCCCCCGCGAGGTCCGCATTCCCTGGTAGTCTCTACGGTCGAGCCTCCGGTTTGTGCCCGGGTGGTCGCGGTATTCACCACACGAGCCCGACGATCAGGTAGAGAACTGCCGCGACTCCAGCGGCCGCGAAGTTGTATGGGGCCGCGTAGCGCAGGTACTTGTCATGGTCCGCGCGGGCGACGTTTGACGACATGTTTGTCATTCCCGCGACAGGGGAGGTGACATCGCCGAACGTGCCGCCGGTGATCACGGCGGCAACGCAGAGTGGGACACTGGCGCCGACAGTCACCGCCAAGGGAATGGCAAACGGCATGATGAGGGATGCGGCTCCCCAGCCGGAACCGATGAAGTAGGTGACTGTGGCCGAGAGGATGAAGATCGTCACCGCCACGCTCCAGACGGGCAGAGAACTTCCCACGAGCTGCTGGATGAACAGGTTCAGCCCGAGCTTCTGCGCGACCGCGGCCAGCGGCCAGGCGAGGGCAAGGATCACCAGTGTCGGCATGATCTCGTTGGCCCCGGAGATGAAGTCCGGGATCATGTCCTTGAAGCCGTACTTCTGGAACGCGTAGAAGATCACCGTCACGAAGACCGAGACGAACAGCGCGACGAGCATGGCCCTGTTCGGTTCGGTATTGGCGATCGCCGCGAGTAGAGATGCATCCTTCGACCGCTGAAACCCGAAGAGCCAGAAAAAAAGGATGCTCAGCCCGATGACCGTGAGCATGGGCACGATGAGATTCACGATCCGCGGCGTGATCACGCACGCCGTAGCGTCCATGGCCATGCCCATCTTGGCGGGAGGCGCATGGGGCGTCGATGCAGTGTGCGGGTCACTTCGGCCGGCGCGGAACATCGAGAGAAACGTGATGCCGATCACGGCGATGCTGAAGAACTCAAGAGGAATGGCCCTGAGCCAGACGGAATAGGCGGTGGTCTGATCGGCCACGCCGGCGCTCTTCAAGCCCAGACCAATGATCGCAAGGTTGAAGCCCACATAGGTGGTCGCGATCGGGATGAGTTCGACGACCGGGCTGGCGGAGTTGTTGAGCATGAAGGCGAGTCGCTCGCTGGCGATCCCCTTCTTCTCCGCGAGCGGGCGCGTGATCGAGCCTGCGCCGATGATCCGAAAGCCGCAGTCGATGAAGGTCACCGGGATGAGCGCCCAGAGCAGGTAGAACACACCTTTCTGGGTTTTCACACGTTTCTCGGCCAGCGCGGAGAACGCCTGGATGCCCCCAGACTTCTTGATGATTCCGATGAGACCGCTGAACAGGTACAGGAACAGGAGCACCTGTAGACTGTCCTTGTCCGTGAGCGTGGCGACGATCTGGTCCACGGCCGTCTCGAAACCACCGGTGATTCGGTGGTCGAGCAGATACCCGCCCAGCAGTAGACCAACAAGGAGGGAGGGGATGATCCGCTTGGACCAGATCGCGATGGCGATCGTGAGAAGCGGGGGCAGGATGGAGAGCCACGGTGTGGTGGTCACTGGTGAGCACTTGAGTGGCTCTTCGGATCTGAATGAGTGTCGGTCGTGCTCCGCTCAGGTAACGGCGGTGGCAACTTGTGCGGCCGCAGCGCCCCCTCTGGCGGCATGGGCGCGCCGGAGCCATCTTCCGCAACCCCCGCTGCCCGCAACGCCGCATCGGTTGCGGGGAGCGCGAGCGTGCCCGCTGGCGGCGCGTACCACCCCGGGTCCACAACATCCGGCGCGAGCGATTCTCGCACCTTGAAGATCGTGAACATTCCGCCCATGGTGATCTCGTCGTAGGGGCCGATGCCGCCGACCATCGGCGTGCTGTTGGCGGGCACGGCCATGCCCATCTCCGTCATGCCCGCCATGCCCTCCTGGCCCATCGTCATATAGCCGGGGAGGAGTTTGCGTACCTGGGTATCGAGCCCCCTCGCGTCCACGCCGATGGTGTTGGGGAGGCCGTGCCCCATCTGCGTCATCACATGGTGCGTCATGTGGCAGTGCATGGCCCAGTCGCCGGGGTTGTCGGCGACGAGTTCGATCGTGCGCGTGCTGCCGACAGGAACGAGCACGGTCGTCTCGGGCCTGCGCGCCGACTCGGGAATCACACCCCCATCGGTCTCGGTGATGGTGAAGGAGTATCCGTGCAGATGGATCGGGTGGTGGTCCATCGGCGAGAGGTTGCCGATGCGGATGCGCACGCGCTCGCCGACCTGCGCTACCAGCGGGGCCGTCGCCGGGAAGACTTTGCCGTTGATCGTGAGGACGTTAAAGTCCAACATCACGTTGGGATTGGGGCGCGATTCCCCTACCGCCAGCGCCCACTCGTGGAGCATGAGCGCGTAGTCTCGATCGGGCCGTTCGCTGGCCTTCGTGCGAGCGTGAATGACGAACAAGCCCGTCATCCCCAGGCCAATCTGCGTCATCTCGTCGTGGTGTGCGTGGTACATGCACGTCCCGTGCTGGCGCAGCGTGAACTCGTACATAAACGTCTCGCCCGGCTTGATGGCCCGCTGGCTCAACCCGCCCACACCGTCCATCCCCGACGGGAGCAACACGCCGTGCCAGTGCGTGGTCGTGAGCGCCTTCAACCTGTTGGTCATGAAGATACGGATGCGGTCCCCCTCGCACGCCTCGATCACCGGCCCATGAACTGAACCGTTGTATCCCCAGCACGTGGCCTTCAACCCTTCGGCGAACTCGTGCTCGACCTCTTCGGCGACAAGGTGAAAGACCTTCACGCCGTCCACCACCGTGTACGGCAGCGTCCACCCGTTGGGGACGATCACGGGCGTGTAGTGGTTTCCGGCTTCGCCGGGTGTGAGATTGTCATGCGGCCCGGCGGCCGGGGACGGGGTCGCGTGCTGATCGTGGGCAGTGTGCGCGGCGTCGGGCTGCGGATCGATTACGGGCTGGGCGGCAGCGCGCCGGGCAAGGAACAGCGAGCCACCCGCGACAGCGCCTGCTTGTAACAAACCACGCCGCGTGAGTATGTTCGGAGCGAGTCGGACGGTCACTCGGTCGTTGGGGGTACCCATTTCAGTGGCCTCCTGCGCGGCCGCTTCCCGATGAAGCGCCGGTATTCATGTTCGAATCGCCTGTGGGCGGGGACATTGGCGGCATGCGGCCGCTGAGGATGAGTTCGAGTTTCGCGCGGGCGAGCCAGTAGGTCCGCAGGGCTTCGACATACTGCACACCCCCTTCCACCTGATCGCGCTTGGCTTGCAGGAGTTGGAAGGCGCTGACCTGCATGGCGTTGTACTGGAGCTGGCTCTCCTCGATGATCTTCTCGCGGAGCGGGAGGACGACCTTTTCGATGTAAACGGCACGCTCTCGTGCCGCGATCACTGCCGCGTGCGCCGCGCGAACGCGGGCGCGAAGCGTGACGGCGGTCGCGTAGTAGCGTTGCGCGCCCTGCCGGAGCCGGGCCTTCGCCGCCCCGATCTCGCCCTGTCCCTGGTCGAAGAGCGGGATGGGCAAGGACCACGACGGACCGACCGACCACGAGCCATCGAAGTCCTTTTCGGAGGCGACACCGGTGTTGAGTCCCTGGAGCAGCGCGAAGGGTTTGACGATCCCCAGCGAGTGGGCCGCGACCTCGACCTCGCGCCGGGCGAGTTCAAGGTCGCCGCTGCGCTCGACGGCCCGGGCTTCCAGCCCTTCACCGGGGATTTCGTCCGCCGGGATCGGGGGCAAACGTCCGGCGATCCGCCAGCCGAGGGAATCGCCCCACAGGCCCATGAGTTCGTTCAGGTGTTCGCGGCGTTGGACCACGTCGGACTCGGATGTTGCGAGGTCGAGTTTGGATTGTTCGTAGAGGGCCCGCTCGTTGGACAGGTCCAGTTCGCGGGTGTTTCCGGCGGCTCGGAGGCGCTTGACGAACTCATACGAGGCCGCCATTCCCTCGGCGACAGTGCCGCGGAGTTCGCGCAGTTGCTCAGCGGCTTGCAGTTCGTGATAGGCAACGCGGGTTTCGCCCGCCAGGTCGAGGACTGCGGCGGTCACGCGGATCTTGGCGGCCTCGAACTGGGCCGCCGCACGCCCCTTGCGCAGGGGCATGGAGAGGAGACTTACGAAGTCCTGCGACAGATCGAGGACGACGCTCGTTCCTCCCCCGCTGGTAGCGAAGCGCACTTCGCCGCCGAAGACCGGGTTCTTTAACAGTCCGGCCTGCACAAGGTCGGCTTGCGCGAGGTTCAGATCTTCGTACACCGCTTGCTGGTTGCGATTGTTCAGCAGGGCGATCTGCACTGCGCCATCGGCGGTGAGTTCATCCGCGAGCAGGGCGCGCACGGCGTCGCGAGTTTGCGAGTCCTCGGGCGAGCCGTTGTCCCAGTGGACCTTCTGCCCGGTGCGCTCGGAGACGGAGCGCTGCACATCGTCAAACCCCATGCCGGGCTTCATGCTCGCACAGCCGCCCACCCACAGGCCCACCGCTGCGATGGGAAGGAAAAAGAAATGTCGTTGAAGGAGTGGAGTTCTCATTCGTGCCCGCCCTCATTCTGCTTGGGGACGAGTTTCATGTTGCACTTGGGGCAACGCCCCGGTTCCTTCGAGACGACCTCGGGGTGCATGGGGCAGGTGTAGAGCGCGGTGTCGGGAATGTTGCCCTCGGGCGCGGGGTGTACGTGGCCTTCGTGCCCCGACGGCGCGGCCATGTCCCGCATGGGCAAGGACATGGGCGTCGGCATGGGGATTTGCGCGGGCATCGCCGCGAGAGGATCGGCCTTCGTCAGGTCGAGCGTGCCCCAACGCTCCGGCATCGGCGACGCCGTGGCCTTCGCGCTGGCGGGATGGGTGTCTGGCAGATTCGGTTCGGTGTACTGAGCAGCGCATCCGGCAAAGAGCAAGGTGAGCATGATCAGCGAAACGGATGAGGCGAACAACGGCGTTGGAGTGTTCATGCGGATGTTCCTTGGCTGGCTGTCAAAGCGCAGCGAGAGCTTCGGCCCGCGCTGCGCGACGGACTACTTGCCCTCGTCCTTCTTGTCGTGGTCCGCGTCGGGCCTCGCGGCCTTTGGGTCCTTGGCTTTGCGAGCCTCATCGACCAACGCGATGAACTTCGCGGGGTCCTTCTCCACATCCTCCTTGCAGCCCTTGCAGCAGAGTCGAACGAGCCGCCCGGCGACCACCATGTCCACGGGCTTGCCCATGTCGCCGCCGAGCTCCTCCTTACTCACCGGGCACGTCTTGAGCGGGTAGTCCTTGCCCTGCTGCTCGACAACGGCCTTGTCGAGCGCGGCGAGGTGCTTGGTCGCATCCTTGATGAAGTCCGCCTTCTCGCCCTCGGCCCCGAGACGGATGAGGCGGTTGCCGTGCACGAACTCGTAGGGCTTTACGGGCAGATCCTTACCCGTCACGAGGGACGTCTTGAGCGGATAGAGCGCGGCCTGATCCTTGATGATCTTTCCATCGATCTTGGCGAGGTTGGCGGCTTGGTCTTTCTCGAACTTGGGCGGGCAGGCCGGGCAGCAGAAGCGGACCTCGCGCCCGTCGTAGACCTTCGTCACGGGGTCGCCCATCGTGCCCAGCTTCTTCGCTGTGATCGGGCAGGTATCGAGTGGGTAAGGGTCGCCGACGCGCTTACCAGGTTCGGCAGCCGTGGTCGCGGGAGCGGCGGGCGTTGGCCCATGCTGCGTTTGCGCGGCGGCGAAGCCGATGACGAGCAGGGAGAGCGCGACGATGGTCGCGTGGAGAACGACGCGTCGATTCATGTTCATTGCGAAAACTCCTCCCAGCATAGTGCCGGGGGTTTAGGGTCATGCCGGAGGGCACGTGCACACTCACGCGAGCGGCGAACCGGCGAGTGCGAGCCATAGACCCAGGTTACACACCCGGGTACGGCACGATTATGGATGTCGGGGATCGCTACGTGATGAACTTCACTTCCGCCGACGGCGGACGGACGAACTGCGTGTGGATGCGCCGGGTCTCGCCGACGGGCGAACGCGGGCCGTAGGGCGAGCTGGCTTAGGCGATCATCGCTGCCTGATCGCTCTGCGGTGCCGTCTAATTGCTCCGCCGCGCGGTGTGAGCCTCGTTGACAATCCGAGTTACTTGGAGCGCCCTCGCGTAGCGCGGGAGCGCGTTCGTGTTCGCATCCCGCTACGCGAGAAGCGTATGGGCTCCCGAGGATCATCGCTGCCACAGGACGCGATCTCCCTCCAGCGGGATCGACAGCTCCCCGGAAGTGAGTGCGATGGCGGAGCGCTGCACCACCCGCGCGGTGTAGTCCGTCGATGGGCGGGTCGCCGGTACATCCGCCGTGTACACCAAGCCGCCTCCCCCAATTTCTCCCATCGTGAGCCCCGCCATCGCCAGATATCTTCGCGGCGGCGGGGGCGGCTGAGCCGTTCTCCAGCCGCAGCAACTTACCATCCGGCGTGCGCACGGGTGTGATCGGGAGTTGCTCAGGATCATTGTGTGGATACAGCGCCTCTTGGCCGCCGTCCTTGTCGATCACCTGGCGGAAGTAGCCCTGCTGGCAGAGAAGCCCGATGCCGACCACCGGAACGCCCAGGTCGCAGGCGGCCTTGAGCTGATCGCCAGCGACATTAACGAGCCCGCCCGAGTAGATGGGCAACGACTCGCTGAGCATGAACTCCATGCTGAAGTACGCGACGCGGGTGAGGGCCGTCTTGGGATGTTCCTGCTGGAACCAGGCGGGCGCGGACATCCTTTGACGCCGAGCTTTCGCCAGAGCGTCCATATCCTTGCGGAACGCCGGATCGGCCAATAGGCGCGCGATCTGGTCCTGCGATGCTGCATTCAGCACTGCCCAGGGATTGTGGGTCGATGTCCACAGGTCCGGATCAATCGTCCGCCACACCTTGTCGGCCGCGTGATTCCAGCATGATCGCAGGTCGAGCGCCATCTCCTTTAGGAAAGCGACGCCTTCGGTATCCGTCGGAGTCACGACGGCAACTGGGGGGCTGGAAGCGGGCGCGGGGAGATTGGCGGGGGTTGGAGAGTTTTTGCTCATGAGTTGTCTTTCGAGGATGGTGAGTTCAGAGCGCCGGCAACGATGGCCTGACCCTCCTCGACGATGCGCTGCAAGTGTGCGGACCCTTTGAAACTCTCGGCATAGATCTTGTAGATGCTCTCGGTGCCGGACGGGCGGGCCGCAAACCACCCGCTCTTGGCGACCACCTTTAATCCGCCGATAGGGGCATCATTGCCGGGCGCCCGCGTCAGCTTGGCGGCTATGGCCTCGCCCGCGAGCGTCGATTCCTTCACGGCATCGGGGGAGAGCTTGGCGAGCCGCGCCCGTTGCTCGGCGGTCGCGGGGGCATCGATCCGCGTGTAGTCCGATGCGCCGAACTCGGCCGTCAGGTCGCGGAAGTGCTCGCCCGGGTCTTTGCCGGTGCGTGCGGTCATCTCAGCGGCGAGCAGGTCCATGATCGGCCCGTCCTTGTCCGTCGTCCACACGGTGCCATCCAGGCGCAGGAAGCTCGCCCCGGCGCTCTCTTCCCCCCCGAAGCACATCGAGCTGTCGAACAACCCCGGCGCGAACCACTTGAAGCCTACAGGGACTTCACAGAGGTTGCGGCCGAGCTTCTTGACCACCACGTCGATGAGACTGCTGCTGACTACCGTCTTGCCGATGGCGGTATTCGCGGGCCACCGCGGACGGTGGGTGAGCAGGTACCCGATCGCAACGGCAAGGTAGTGGTTGGGCTGCATCAACCCGGCGGCGGACGTGACGATACCGTGCCTGTCAGCGTCGGGGTCGTTGGCGAACGCCAGGCGATACTGGTCCTTGAGCTTGATCAGGCGCGCCATTGCATACGGGCTAGAACAGTCCATCCGGATCTTGCCGTCGTGGTCCGCCGTCATGAACGAGAACGTCGGATCAAGTTTCGGATTCACATCCGTGATATCCAGTTTGTAGATGGAGCTGATTGGCTCCCAGTAGGGCTGGGAAGCGCCCCCGAGCGGGTCCACCCCCAGCTTCAGACCGGCGTGCCGGATCACGTCCATGTCCACGACGTTGCGAAGATCGTTCACATACGGCAGTATGAAGTCTTCCGCGTGCGTGGACGACGCCTTGAGCGCGGCGGCGATCGGCATTCGCTTGACCTCCTTGTTGCCTCCTCGTAGCAGCTCGTTGGCGCGATCCTGCACCCACCGGGTGATGTCGGTGTCGGCCGCGCCGCCATTGGTTGAGTTGTACTTGAACCCGCCGTCCTCGGGCGGATTGTGCGACGGTGTAACGACGATGCCATCGGCAACGCCGGGATCGCCTTCGCCCCGCCCGCGATTATGGACAATGATGGCGCGCGAGATAACGGGCGTCGGCGTAACGCCGTCCGCTGGCTGGATGAACGTCTCCACGCCATTGGCGGCGAGCACCTCCAGCGCGGTGCGCTGCGCCGGCGTAGAGAGGGCGTGTGTGTCCTTGCCCATGTAGAGCGGACCGGAGATGCCCTTGGAGCTGCGATACTGACAGATCGCCTGCGTGATCGCGAGGATGTGCGACTCGGTAAACGTGCCGTGCAGAGATGAGCCACGGTGTCCGCTTGTGCCAAAGTTGACCAGTTGGGTCGGGTCACCCAGGTCCGGAATCCGCTGGTAATACTCCTGTTCAAGCTGAGCAAGGTCCACCAGCAAGTCCTTAGGGGCTAGTTTGCCCGCGAGCGGCGAGAGCGTCGAGTTCCCGGCGTGCGATGGCTTGCTGTGGTCCATTACCACCGGGCTTCTTCTGGAACTGGTTTGGTGGTCAGGGCTCATCGTCTTTCCTCTTGGGCGAGTTCTCTGGTCGTGCGTTTCCAAGCCCGGCTGGGCGTGCCATCATGTTTTGAGGAATTTCAGCACCCGAGCGGCACATGGGGCAAGGTCAAAGTCCAGGACGGGCCTGTCCCAGACCATCTTTTCGCCGCTCAACAACTCAAGGCTTGGATGCGGTCCCGTCTTGCCAAGTAAAGACGAGAGATCGATACTGATGTGCTGCGGGCCGTGAATATCGAAGTTGCACACTACCAGGAAGCCAGATGTCTGATGTCCATGGTCGGAGCGTAACGCCGCAAGCACCGCGGGATGCCCGCCATCAACAAACCGGCAGTTGTTGCCGCACCGGAACGCCGGATACTCCGCGAGGATCGCGTTCACCCGACCGATGAACTCGGCAAACCGCGGCTGGTCGGGAAACCGCATCCGGTCTTTCTTCCCGATGAAATCAATCCGCTCACTCTCCCCGAGCTCGACCCCTTGCGGCATTCCGGTGGCCCCGGTGCCCAGGAGCGCCGCGGCGACATAGCGTGGAACCGTCGAATCTGCCGTGCCAAACTCCTGTGCTGGCGCCCCGGAGTCGTGCGATGTGATCGGCATGAAGTACCGGACGTGCTCGGAGACGCGGTGAAGGTAGTTGAGGTACTCGCGGAGCTGCGGCACGAACTTGTAGTTCCACGGCGTTGCGAGAACGAGATTCAGGCCCCATTGCGGCCCGGTTCGGAGCATTGTCTGCTCGTCCGTGAAGTACTCGGCAAGCACGCCGACGCCGGGGTACTCCGTGTGAAGGGCGGTCGTGACCGCTTGGATGAAGTCGGGGTTGCTGCTGTGCAGGTTGTCAAAGCGGACAAATCCACCCGTGTCGCTCGCGTACTTCGCCCAGAAAAGGGCGTAGTCAGTCATGTACGCCCAGATCTCGGAACGGACCGCTTCCGATGGGTGCTCGTAGTCGATCAGGACAAGGTCGTCCCAGGTCCGCCATCCATCGCCGGACCAGTACCGGGCGCGGCGGAGTCCGTCGGGCCGGGTCTCATCAGGAACGATCCAATCGGGCGCGCGATGCGCCATCTTGCTGTGTACCCCCACGTGGTTGAGTACAAGGTCAAAGCACAGGCGGATCTTGAGCGCCCTGGCTTCCGCGACATACTTCTCGAACGCCTCAAGCCCGTCATGTGACGAGTTGCCGGCGAGGTAACGAGGATCAATGCCGAACAGATCTCCCGCCGCGTACGGACTTTCCGAAGCCTCCAACGTCGTGATGGGCAGCAGGTGGACCGCGTTGAAGCCCATGGCACCGATCCGCTTCAGGTCGGCCTTCCAGTCCGATATCGTTCCGGAAACGTTGGGGATGAGAACGTAGACACGCAGCCCGTCTACCTGAGGCGGATCGATCAGAATCCAGGCGTCAGGGACTGTGTCCGCTACCCACGAGGCGCCTCCATCCAGCGAGAACTCAGCCCGAAAGGACTTGAGACCGGGGCGTCCTGATGGCATGCGACACACCAACGTGCGAGGGTCGGTCTGCACAAAGGGAAGCGTGGCCCAGTCGTTGAGTCCGTTGGAGTTCGGTGTGGACACGATCCTTGCCTGTACGCGGGATGGGAGGGGATCTTGTGTGGTGATGGTCAAAGACACAACGTCGACTGCGCATGCGCGCGCGACATTCTGGCGTCCAACTGGATAGGAGCGGGTTACCCGGCCCGAGATCGGATGGGCTCTGGGGCGCTCAGGGAGAATCGGGATTTGGCGGTGGTGGGTCATCACTTCTGGCTGGTGCAAGGCGTCAACTCCCTCGAACTCCGCTGGCAACCTTCTCCGTCAGGAGAAACGCGGTGTGCCTGGCGATCATCGAGTCCTCGTCGGTTTGCAAGACGCGCACGGTGGTCGCTGCGCCGGCGACGGAGATGATGCCCGCGTTCGAGGTGTTGCGTTCGGAGTCGATCCGGATGCCCAAGAACTCCAGCCCATCGCAGATTCGCGAGCGGATGTGGGCCGCACGCTCGCCGATGCCGCCGGTGAAGACCAGCGTGTCCAGCCCGCCCAGCGGGGCTGTCAGCGAGCACAGCTGCTTCCTGGCGAGGTAGCAGAACAGGGCGATGGCTTCAGCGGCATGCGCGTTCGTGGATTCCTGATCGAGGAGGTCCCGCATGTCCGAGCTGATGCCAGACACTCCAAGGAGCCCGGACTCGTGGTTGATCATCCTGCTGAGCGCAGCTGGCCTTGCGCTCGCCGGGGTCTGAGACATCAGGTACAGCAGGATGCCCGGATCAAGGTCGCCCGGGCGAGTGCCCATCATGAGCCCACCAGCGGGCGTGAAGCCCATGGTGGTATCGATGCCGATCCCGCCGCGGACCGCGGCCATGCTCGCGCCGTTGCCGAGGTGCGCGACAATGATGCGCCCCGCCGCCTCGGCCGGGGCGATGCCACCGAGTTGGTGGAGAATGGATTCGTAGGAGAGGCCGTGGAAACCGTACCGAACAAGGCCACCTGTTCCGCTCCCGTCCCCATCCCCCACCGGCTCCCACAGGCGCCTGGGAAGCGGATACATTCTCGCGATGCGTGGCATGTGCCTATGAAAAGCGGTGTCAAAGCACGCTACCTGAGGCAGGTTGGGGTACGCCCGTGCCGCACCCTCGATGGCTCGGATGGCTTGCGGCAGATGGTCCGGCGCGATCGGCACCAAGCCTTTCAGTGCGGCGATCATCTCAGGCGTGATGCGCTCGGGTTCGGAGTGGTGCGGGCCGCCTTGCACCACCCGGTGCCCCACTGCACCGAATGCCAGGTCCGAGCGATTGCTTTTCAGCCACGAGAGCACATCGTCCAGCGCGATGCCGTGATCCGCGAACGCGCTTTCGCGATCCACCAGTACTGTTCCGCTGGCATCGGTGAGGCGCATGCGACCCGCGGCCTCGCCGATCCGTGCGATATCCCCCGACAACAGCCTTGCCTCACCCCGGCCCTCTTCGTAGACAGCAACCTTGAGGCTCGATGAACCCGTGTTGATTGTCAGGATCTGAATCATGAGCCGCTCTCGATGCCGCGACGCGATACCACGTCCACCATTGCGGCGCCCCTGAGCGCGGCCACGTCATACTCCAGGAGATCACCGATGTGTTCGATCGTGACATCCGGGCTCGGGTAGCGGGCGACCGATTCAAGGTCGTGGGCGTAGTGCCCCTGGCGGGGGAACACCGTGGTGACGCGAGGACCCCAGACCTTCTTGACCGCCGCCAGAATCCGCGGCTTGTCGTCAACGAAGATGTAGTGGTCGCTCGGATACCGCGCCTCGACATCCTCCAGTTCCTGCTCCTTGTGAATGTACAAGAGGATGTGACCCGAGAAGGCGTGGAACAGCCCGGAGCGCTCGATCTTGCGTGGCTGCAAGACCACATCGCCATCGGACACGATGACCGTCGGACCTCGGGTCCGAAGCATCGCCACCAAGTCGAGTGCTCTGGGGTAAAGAAGCTCCGCGAACGGGTAGTCCAGCAGAAAGGTTGAAATCCGCAGGCAGTGCTGGTCGCGAGGGTTGTTGATCCGGTACCGTTGCAGCGCGTCGAGATAGTCCACGTATCCGAGTTCTACACGCCACGCCTCGAAGATTGTCCAATACTGCCCAAGGTCGTCGTCCTCGAACGCCGTCCGTAGATTGCGCTTCAAGTCCGCGACCAGCCGGTCGCCATCGACCAGCGTGTTATCGACATCGAGAAGGAACACGACAGCGGCTTTGCGAGCCATCGCGACGCCTCCATGGGTTTGGGGTTGTGCCAAAAACCGTTGTCATGGGTGAGCGTTTTGATCTCTCTGGGCCCCCGGCCGCCGCGCTCGCCATCTCGGCTTCACTTCTCAACAGTTCGCATGAGCTCGCCACCTGCCAACTCCCGCTCGGCCTGATTCCAGTCCGCCTGCGGATTACCCGGCCCGCCATTGCGGGTCTGACAGATCTCGTACGCTCTGTGACGGATCTGGTCAGGCGTTGCCTGACAGCGTGGGGCGTCGGCCATGCTCGCATTTGGCTTTGCGCTGGCGGTGACAGGGTGAGACTCGTGAGCCTTTTCGCGATGCTTGTGGTGTGACATGCGGTTCTCTTTCCTTGAAAGCGGACGAATGGGCCTTACGCCCCGAGGTTCCGGACACACTCCGGCGGGGGTGGGTGGGAGACAGTGCGTCTTCTTTGAGTCCCGAAATCATGGCACGGCCGCGCCATCGTCTCTACGCGGAGACTTCCCCAATCCCACGACAGGAACACTGCCTTCACGAACCCATCGGGATCGAATGGATGTCTGTCGCGATGACGGCCTCGAGAACGCGGTTTCCGCCCGTCCCCGTTAAAAACCCGTGTCGATCGCACACCCATCGGGCCACCCCGAGAGTGGTCCGCCAACCCTCCGAGACGGTCTTGTAGAGGGAATTCAAGGCCCCCGTCAAACGTGACGGGGGCCTTGTCGTTTACAGACGATGAGGATGTCCCAATCCACGTCGCGTTCTCCAGCGGTCAACTTGCCCGCCCGGCGTGCTCTGGCCCACATCGCGGCGGCATCCAGAAAGTTCCTTGCAGACACCTGTTGCACGCCGATTTCAACGCCGAGTTGATTAAGGCGTTGCAGTGCCTTGCGCTCGTCGTCCTTTCGATGCAGTTCGGAGAGGTAGCCACGGCGGAGTTCGTAGTCGGCGACCGCCGAGATCAGGATGTCCACGTTGCGAGCGCGTCCTGCATGGTCCAGCCATCCCTGAAGCCATGCCTTCACGTCGAGGTTGCCTTTGGGGTAGCAGACCCGCTTCAAGAGATTGGTGTCCAAGAGCAGTTGCATCATGGCTTCGGGAAGTGTCTCGGGGCTGAATCTCGAAGGAACTTGTCAACGATGGGTTCCACGCGCGCATCGAAGTCGCCGTCTTCGCTCGCCCACTTGTCGAGGAGCGCGGAGGCCCGGGCGTAGCGGGCGGGTTTGTCGTCACCCTCCCCGAAGGACCGCGCCGCTTCCCGCAGCCCGGCGGCCACGCTCGCCGACTCGCCCGGCTTCATCCGATCCGCCACCGCGTTGATGGTCGAGCCGCGATACTCGTCCGCGATGTACTTGTGCAGCGGCACGAGGGACTTGAAATTGGCGGGGTAGTAGTCGCCGAAGGTGCAGCCGACGCCCTTGCGCTCGGCCCCGTTGAAGAGGTCGAGCAACTGCCGTTCGAGGCGGGCGGGCAAGTTGTACGCGCGGAGCACGGCGGCATCCATCGCGAGCAGCGCGGCCCGGACTTCGGCATCGGTCGGCACGGGGGCGGTTGAAGAGGCCTTCTGGTTGAACAGATCGTTGGTACCGGGCTTCGCTGCCGCCTTGGCGATGGCCAACTCGCGGTGTCGCGTCGCCGCCTGCTTGATCGCGGCTTCGTGCATCGGCGAACGCGCGGGCACGGGCATCGTGCGCATGGTTCCGACGAGGATGTCGCGCTTGCCTAACTTGTCGTAGGCAAAGGCATTGGCGACGGGCGAGTTGAGCAAGGCCCAGAGATACAACGCACTCGGGCCACCGTCGCGCGGGCGGATGGCGGAGAAGCGGCTGGTGAGCGCGTGCCCCTTCGCGTCGAGCGTGGCCTTCAACTTCCAGGGCTTCCGGGCGACCGGTGCGTAGTTGAGCAGCACCTGTGGCCGTCCATAGGGCAACCCGAACCGGACATGAAGCAAAACATCGTCGGCAACGTTGATGCCAACGAGCGCAGGCAAAGCCACAATGGTCAAGTCATCCGAGATTCCAGAGAACCCCAAAGTGTCGCCGCGCTTCGCTGGTTCATGAATCGTCCACGAACCATTGGGCAGGTCGCGGCCCTTGTGAGCTAGACCCTGGCCGATCGTCGCGTAGTCATCAAGCGTTGGCCCCGCCGACAAGTACACCCACACATCGTCCAGTTCCGGCACCCGCAGGTCCGCATCATCGCCCTGCGCGAACCGGCTCTGCAACACCTCGCGCTCCCACGAGAACGCCAGCCGCTCCTTGAAGGCCGTCATGCCCCCCTCGCGTACGCGGCGGTACATTAGCGAGGGCGGCGTGCTCCGCGGCTTCTTCTTGCGGCCCATGAGCACCGCTACCTCGTGGTCGCCGTGCTCGAAGAGGTTGTCGGCGAAGACGCTGATTTCGGAAAGGTCAAAGCCCTTGAGCAGGTCTTCGCGGACGGTCTTAGATTCCTTGTCGTGCAGCACGCCCACGGGCATCACCACGCCAAAGACGCCGCCCGCCGGAAGGTGTGGCAGCGTCCGCTTGAGCATCTCGACGGCCTTGGTGTTCGCGGTGACTTCCTCGCCGAGTTTCTCATACTGAGCGCGGTCGCCGTCGGTGAACGCTTCGTAAGGCGGATTCGACAAAAAGATGCGTGTTTTCTTGGCGGCCGTGGTCAGCACCTGCGACGCGAACATGTCGCCACTTTGCAAGTCCCAGCCGTTGGGATTGGGAATGTCCGCGAGCGTGAGCGAGAGCCGGGCGATCTCGCGGGCGAAGTCATCGATCTCGACGCCGTGGATGTGATCTTTCAAGTAGGCGTGGACGGCCCTGTCGGTCTTGCCGTGCATCTCCATGCGGAGCAGCCGCATCATCGAAAGGAGGAACGGCGCGTGCCCGCACGCAGGCTCGAAGACGTGGCGGTCGTCGATTGGAATCTCTCGCACCCAGTCGTACAACTGCCAGACCATGTAGTCCACGAGCCAGGGAGGCGTCGCGTGGATGCCGAGCTTCTTGCGCAGTTCCTTGGTGACGAGCGTGTGCTCGTAGACATACGCGAGCGATTCGGGCGAGACAACCGCGAAGTTCGGAGCATCGGCCAGCAGCGCCGCCGCGTCCTTCAGATTGTCATAGCCCGATGCTGGCTTCGCCGGTGCCGTGTTCGTTGTATCGTAATGCTTAGCGACAGCGTGTAACACCGCCCTGGGCTTCTTCAAGTCCAGATCGGTAAACTCGCCGATCCGCTTGTCCTTGAGAATCTTTCCCGCGAGCATCCGAAAGACCGAGGTGAACACATCGCGCAGCGCGTCCTTGCTCGGATTCGAGCGCTTCATCGCCTTCAGCGTCGCCGCGATCATCGACTCCACGGTGTCATGGAGTTTCTTGCCCGCCTCCTCACGTCGCAGCGGCAACAACCTAGCATCCACGAAGTCGAGTTGCTTGGCCGGGTTGATCCGCGCCAGCGTCCGGCCCTGATAGATGCTGATCGGGTCAAGTTTGTTCTTGTACTGCCGAACAAGGGCGGCGAACTGAGCGACGGGTTTACTGTCAAAGCGCGTGGGCGTGCCGTGCCGCTGAACCCACCAATCCACCGAGCCGTTGTGCCGGACCCATACGATGGGCGCGGCCAACTCGTAGCACGACCGCACCGCCGCCTCGGGGTTGTCGCCGCCATCCACCACCGCGATGCAGGCCGAGTCCATGTCGCGCTCGCCCGAAGCGAACCCGACGAGCGGAATCTCAAAGTCGCCCAGCCTGTACTTAAGCTGCAAGCGCGCGCCGGTGTACCCGCACTCTTCCAAGAGCGGCTTCAGCGAGGCCGCAGACTGGGCGGACGGTGGCACGGCGGCGGTTTCCTCCTTGAAATCGCCGGGTTCGGAACCGGACGACGGCTCCTTATCGGCTTACGGAGGCATTGTACGGGAATCGGAGGGGTCGGGCGCGCTCGCGGGGCAGACATGGG
>Ga0209591_10000707_pt1 | contig 42679 bp, 41 predicted proteins | sample MAT01_FD_187207 | JGI IMG/M metagenome (GOLD analysis project Ga0209591, IMG submission 187207) | Freshwater microbial communities from Lake Fryxell liftoff mats and glacier meltwater in Antarctica - MAT-01 (SPAdes) (version 2) | ecosystem: Environmental > Aquatic > Freshwater > Ice > Liftoff...
AAAACAATCCCGGGAGCATCGATTCGGGAAGTGACCGCACTTCAGGCATGCTGTGTGCCCGGATTCCTGTCACTTCCCCCGACTGCCGCCCGGCCAGGGCCGCCGGGGGTCCCGGGAGGGCGGGGGATCGGCCAGGGGCCTCCCGGAACGGTGGGTTGTGGCAGGAGATCCCCCGGAAAACCCGGCGGCCCACCGGCCCTCGGGTCCGGGTCAGCTTTCGTCGAGCAGGGCGTGGGCGAAGTCGTCCGGGTCGAAGGGCCGGAGATCCTCGAGCTTCTCCCCCACCCCGATCAGCTTCACCGGGATACCCAGTTCGGTGGCAATCGCAAGGGTGATTCCGCCCTTGGCCGTGCCGTCCAGCTTGGTCAAAACAACTCCATCGAGGGCGGTCACCTCGGCGAAGGCCTGCGCCTGGCGGAGACCGTTCTGGCCGGTGGTCGCGTCGATCGAGATCAGGGTCTCGTGAGGTGCGCCGGGAAGCTGCTTCTCGATCACCCGGCGGACTTTGCCGAGTTCGTCCATCAGGTTCGACTGGGTGTGGAGCCGCCCTGCGGTGTCGATGATCACAACATCGGAACCGCGCGCTTTGGCGGCGCTGATCGTGTCGAAGGCGACCGAGCCGGGGTCGGCACCCTCGTTGGAGCGAACGATTCCGGCACCGGAGCGCTCGGCCCAGGTCGTCAGCTGTTCGGCGGCGGCGGCCCGGTAGGTGTCAGCGGCGCCCAGCAGTACCGAGAGCCCGAACTCCTTCTGCAGATGCCAGGCGATCTTGCCGATGGTGGTCGTCTTGCCCGTGCCGTTGACCCCGATCATCAGCAGCACGGCGGGCTCGGCGCTGAGATTGATCGGGGCGCGGTTGCTCGACGCGATTTCGGCGAGGATCTCGACCAGTCTGGCCTTGATCGCCTCGCCGTCAGCCGGGACCTCGCCGGCGTCGACTTCATGCTCGAGCCTCTCGACCACCCTGGCGGTGGTCGTGACGCCGGCGTCGGCATAGATCAGAGCCTCCTCCAGCCGTTCCCAGGTTTCGTCGTCGATCCGGTCGAACAGACTCGAGCTGATTTCCTCGGTCAGGGCCCGACGGCTCCTCGAAAGGCTCTCACGGAGACGGCCGAAGGCCCCGCTTCGTTTCGGGGAGTCCTCTTCTGTGGCTTGCTGTGGAACCTCGCGGGGGGCGCGGTCGCCGAGGTCGAGGATGTCGTTCCATGAGGTGCTCACGGAGCGGATCCTGACGGATCCGGACGAGTCAGGCGGCTTCGTCCACTTCTCCGTCGCCGACGGCCTCGAGCTCACGCGGAAGGCGTCGCGAGACGACCTTGGTCACGCCGTCTCCGCCCATGCTGACGCCGTAGAGCACGTCGGCCGCGTCCATGGTCAGCTTCTGGTGGGTGATGATGATGAACTGGGTCCGGTCCGAGAACCTCCTGACCATCTCGAGGAAGCGGGTGATGTTGGCGTCGTCGAGGGCTGCTTCGACCTCGTCGAGGATGTAGAAGGGACACGGCCGGGCCAGAAAGACAGCGAAGACGAAAGCCAGGGCGGTCATCGCTTTCTCTCCGCCGGAGAGAAGCTTCATCTGGCGCATGCGCTTGCCGGCGGGAGTTACTTCGAGTTCGACGCCGAGATCCGACTGGATCTCGTCTTCCTGGGAATCGACCTCCTCCTCGCCGCCCTCCCCTTCTTCCCCGTCGTCGCCGGCCACGGACACCGGCCGCAGATCGACCGAGCGCAGCCGGCCGCTGCCGCCCGGGAACAGGTGGCTGATCATCTCTTCGAAGTTCTCGGCCGTGGCGGCGAAGGTCTCGTCGAAGGAGCGGGTTATCTCCGCGTCGATATCGCGGATGATCCCTTCGAGCTCGCGCAACGCCCGCTCCGTGTCCTCACGCTGGGCCAGCATCTGCTCGAGGTGCTCGAGCGCCTCCTCGTACTCGCGCTGGGCCAGCGGGTTGACCGGCCCCAGCCGCTCCCTGCGCAGCCGCAGGTTGCTGAGCCGGCGCTCGATGGTCTGGCGCTCTTCTTCTTCAAGTGCCTGCTCGGCCTCGGGGATCTCCTGGCCCAGCTTCTCGGCGATCCGGCCCAGTTCCGCGGCAGCATCGGCCCGGCGGTCCCCGAGATGGGCGGCCTCCACCTCGGCGGCGGTCACCTTCTCTGCCACCCCGCGCAGCTTCGACTGGATCTCGATCTCCTGGTCGGAGCAGAGCTTCAGCTCGGCGGCGATCTCGTCGGCGTCCCCCTGATCGCCGATCACCGTGCGCTCGGCACGGGACACCCTTTCCCGGACGGCCGCGGCGACGGATTCGCCGGCAAACCTGAGCTCGGCGATCAGTGCCATCAGGCCCTCGACCTCGGCCATGCGCTCACCGAGTCGCTCGCGGTGGCGCTCACCGAGCAGACCTTCAGCCCGGAGGGCATGACGGGTCGCCCGCTCGGCTCCGGTGTGAACGTCGGCCAACGACTCCAGCCGCCTGGCTTCCGGCCCTTCGTCGCGGGCCTGGCGCAAACCTTCGGAGGCGATCTGAAGTCCGGCGTCCACCTCGGACAGCTCCTCGACCAGACGGCGCGAACGCTCGCTGGCGGTTCCGCTGCTGCCGAGATCGAAGGTCAGCGGAGCGAGTTCGACCCGCAGGGCCTCCAACCGGGACTCGAGCGAACGGCTTCTTTCGGACACAGCCGAGGTGTTGATCGCGATCTTTTCCTGACCGGATCTCAGCGAGTTCAGCACGCCCCAGATCGCGGTCCGTTCGCGGTCGCGCTCGGCGAAGCGTTCTTCGGCCGCCCGGCGACGCAGGGAGACTCCAGACAGGCTTTCTTCGAGCTTCGTCCGTTCCTTGCGCGCGGCGGCGGCCGCTTGCCGGGCGGCCTTGAGGCGATCCTCGCCGAAGCGCAGTTCTTCGGCGACAAGCTGGGCCTGCAGGCCGAGCTCCTCCCGCTCGATCCGGGCCCCGATCTCGGCCGCGTTTGCCTGCTGCTTGAGCGGGCGCAGCGCCCGGCGGGCCTCGCGCTCGACATCAACGGCACGATCGAGGTTGTCGCGGGTGGCCTTGAGCTTGAGCTCGGCTCGACGCCGGCGCTTGCGGAACTTGCCGAGGCCGGCGGCTTCCTCGATCAGCAGGCGGCGCTCGCGCGGCTTCGAATGGACGATTGAATCGACCCGGCCCTGGCTGATGACCGAGTGCATCTCTTTGCCGAGATTGGCATCGGAGAGGATCTCGGCGATGTCGACCAGCCGGCAGCGGGCTCCGTTGAGGCGGTACTCACCCTCGCCTGAGCGGTCCAGCCTGCGGGTGATCGCGATCTCGGTGAAATCGGAGTTGATGCCGGCGTCGGAGTTGTCGATCACAACCTCCACCTCGGCCGAAGAACGTGCACCGATGTTCTTGCCGCCGACCGAGATCACATCCTGCATCGAAGCGCCGCGGACCGCGCCCGGACTCTGCTCACCGAGCGCCCAGAGCACCGCGTCGGTGATGTTCGACTTGCCGGAACCGTTGGGGCCGACGACCACGCTCACCCCAGGGGTGAAACGCAGTTCCGTCTTCTCCGGGAAGGACTTGAAGCCCTTCATGGTCACAGATTGCAGGAACATGGCCCTCTAAGGCTGCCGCTTGGGTCGGACGCCACCGGTATCAGCCATCAAGCGCCTCCAGGCCGCGCTCGGCGGCCGCCTGACCGGCGGCCTTCTTGCTCCGGCCCTCACCCCGGCCTATCTCCTCGCCCTGGAGCCTGACCACGACTTCGTAGGTGCGCTGGTGGGCGGGTCCCCGGGCATCAACCACCTCGTATTCGACCACCCCGCCGCCGCGGGCGGCAGACTCCTGGAGCGCCGACTTGAAGTCCGTCCGCGTGCTCTGGACGGTCTCGATCCTCGAGCCGAAGGCCTGCTTCACCGCGGCCGCAGTGCGCTCAAAGCCGAACTCCAGGAAGCAGGCACCGATCATCGCCTCGGTTATTTCCGGCAATGGCCTCTCCCCCTCGAGCAGGAGGCGGGCCGGGGTCCTGGTCCCTTCCTGGCCACCCGGATCGGCCTCGAGCAGCATCTCGGGGATGCCGATCTCCCGGCCGACTGCCGCGCAGGAGGTGCCGCTGACGGTCTGGTTGAGGATCTTGCTCAGCTCGCCGGCGCCCAGTTCCGGGTGGTCCCGGTAAAGCTGGTCGGCCACAGAAAGGCCGAGCACGCTGTCACCGAGCAGGGCGAGGCGCTCGTAGGAACCGATCCGGTCGCCGGCCCATGAGGAGTGGGTCAGCGCGGCCAGCCGGGCCTCCTCCGGGAGCTGGTCGATCAGAGAGCGAAGTGGCTCGCCGGCGGCCGGGCCATCGGCCCGACGCTCACGAGCCCGCTTTAGCCAGGACAAAGTCAACGGCATCCTTGACGGTCACGATCTCACTCGCCTCTTTCTCCGAAACAGAGATTCCGTACTGGTCTTCAAGCTCCATGACCAGTTCGTAGAGGTCGAGAGAATCGGCGTCGAAGTCCTCCTTGAAACGTGCCTCCGGCTTGATCTCCTCCGGGCTCAGCTCCAGTTCTGTCACCAGGTGCTCGCGCACCAGGTCCATCACTTCATCCCTCGTCATGGCCCATTTCCTATCACGCCTGAGCGCCGCGGTTCAGCCCGACACGGTGGAGCATCTCCTCGGTGAGCCCGGGGGCGTCGACCGCGGCGCCGCGGGCGGCAACCCTGATCGCGTTGGCAACGCCTTCGGGTCCGGAACTGCCGTGTCCGACGACCGCCACTCTGCGAAGACCGAGCAGGATCGCGCCGCCGGCCGTATCAGGATGGAGATCCCTCTTCAGCCCGCTGAGCGCAGGCCTGAGGATCAAACCTCCCGCTGCCGAAAACGGGTTGCTCCGGGCGGCGTCGGAGATCGCCCCGGTTACCAGCTTGACCACTCCCTCCATGGCCTTGACCACGATGTTGCCCGAGAAACCGTCGGTCACGATCACATCCGCCCTCGCGCCCGGAACGTCACGCCCCTCGACGTTGCCGATGAAGTTGATCTCCGCCGATTCGCTCAGGACCCGATGCGCCTCGATTTCGACATCCCGGCCCTTGCCTGACTCTTCGCCGACCGAGAGCAGGCCCACCTCGGGTGAATCGACCCCCATGACGGCCTTCGAGAAAGCAGCGCCGAGGTACGCGAACTGGATCAGATGCTGGGCCCGCACCTCGACGTTGGCCCCGATGTCGAGAAAGAGGACCGACCTGCCCGGCAGGGGTACGACCCCGGCCAGCGCCGGGCGCTTCACGCCACGCAGGCGTTTCAGGCCGAAAGTCGAGGCTGCCATCATCGCGCCGGTCGAGCCGAGGCTCACCACGGCCTGTGAACTGCCGTCGCGGGTGTCGGCCACGGCGCGCACCACCGAGGCCCCGGGGCGGCTGCGCACGGAAGGAACGGGGTCGTCTTCGTTGGTGATCTGCTCCCGGACGTCGATCAGCTCGGCGCCGGAGACACCGTCCAGATCAATCCGGTCGGCCGGCCCGAACACACGGACACCGATGCCGTCCGCCGCGGCCTGGCGGACACCGGCCTCGAGCACGTCGAAACCTTTCTCAACACCGAAACCGTCGAGCGCGACCGTGGTCCCGCCGAGGTCCAACTAATTGCCCGTAGGGGGAAGCCCGTCCATGCCCGGCCTGCGCTGGGCTATGACTTCACGACCGGCATAATCGCCGCAGGAAGGGCAGATCCGATGCGGCAGCTTGGGTGAATGGCACTTGACGCAGTGGTTCACCCGGGCCTTGGCGGCCTTGTGGGTCGCGCGACGCTTGTCGCGGCGGGTGCGTGAGGTTCGTTTCTTGGGTACGGCCATAACGACGGCGCAGTCTAGAGAACTCACCGCCCGGGCGCATTTCCACCGGAAGTCGGGACAGAGTCAGCCCAGTTCGCGCAACCTGGACCAGCGCGGGTCCACTTTCTGGCCGTGATCGTGGGCGTCCGGCTCGGCCCCGTTCAGGCTCTCACCACAGTAGGCACACAGGCCGAGGCAGTCCGGCCGGCAGACGATCTGGTTCGGCAGCGAGAGGATCAGAGCGTCGTGGGTCCAGGCCGCCAGGTTCAGGATTCCGTTCTCCACATACGGACTCTCCAGCTCGGCGGCGCTGATTTCGTCCTCTTCAGCCTCCTCGGCCGCAGTCCGGGCCGGCATCGGCTCGGGCGGCTGGTCCACCTCGCGGGCGTCGACATCGACGCGGACCGTCGCGGGTTCCAGGCAGCGATAACACGGCCCGGCCAGGCCGACCTCGAAACGCAGCCTCAGGGCGAAACCGGTGCTGGTCCGCGAGACATCAAGGCGGAATCCGGCTTTCTCCGGCCGGGGGCTGTAGGCCTGCCCGCCCAGGTGCACTTCTTCGGGCTCGATCTTGCCCTGGAGCTGCTTCGCATCCCCGTAGGTGAGACCGAGAGAGTCAAGATCCACTGTTTCCATCCTCACGGCTCCGTCTCCAGACTGGCATGGGTCTACGATGGCGATCTGCCGACCAGCCTAACGAGATGACCAGACCGGAATCGACACCTGACGAATCTACCTACCTGGCTTCGGTGCGGTCTCAGGTACCCCGCTACGACGCGCTGCAGACAGCGGCAATCGAGGCGATTCCTTTCGAGCCCGAAAAGGTGCTGGAGCTGGGCATCGGCACGGGTCAGACCAGCGCCCGGCTGCTTCAGCGCTTTCCCGAAGCCCGGATCACCGGGCTCGACCGCGATCCGACCATGGTCTTTCGGGCCCGCGAGCAGATCAGCGATGTCAAGCTGGCCCGGATGGAGGACCCGCTTCCCGACGGTCCCTGGGATCTGATCATCTCGGTGCTGTCGGTCCACCGGCTGAGCGACGAGCAGAAGCGCACCCTCTTCCGGCGGGTTCGCGAGCAGTCCACGTTCCTGGTGATCGGCGATTTCGTGGCTCTGCCTTCGGGCGGGGGCGGGAGCGAAGTTCCCGGCACGGCCTACCCGGACACAGCCGAACAACTGGCTGATTGGTGTGGCGGCGAAGTCAAGTGGGCCAGCGACGACCTGGTCGTCATCGCAGCCGACTATCGCTGAAGGTCAGTCTTCGAGTTCGTCAAGCGGTTCCTGGTCGCGTCCGGCGAGCCGGTCGCGCCCACGCTGAACCGCAGCGGTGAACTTCTGGAGGTTGACTTCAAGCGTGCTCAGGATCTCGTCGGCGTAGTCCTCTGCGCCGAGGCGGATCTCACGCTCGCGTGAACGCGCGTCTTCGACGATCTCGTCGGCGGCCCGCTCGGCCTGTTTGGTGACTTCTTCGTCGGAGACAAGCCTGGCCTGCTGCTCACGGGCCTCACGCACGACCCTCTCGGACTCGCGCTTGGCTTCCTCGAGCATCTCCTGGCGCTCCTTGACGATCCAGCGGGCCTGCTTGATCTCTTCAGGGATCGTGGCCCGCATCTGATCGAGCAGGTCGTAAATCTCCTCGCGGTCCACGCGCACCTGGTCGGTCAGCGGCACCGGCCTCGCGTTGTGGACGAGGTCATCGAGTTTGTCTATGAGGACGAGTACATCCATTGCTCAGCGAACCTTATTTGTCTCGGCTTGTTTGTGCCTGAAAGTGCTCATTTGCTGCAACATTCTGCATGGAATCACCCACTCCTTGTTGTTCCACGAACCGTTCACTTGCGTCCGAGTCTATCCGCAAGCGCGGAGGCCACCGGCTCCGGGACGAGGTCGGAGATGTCCGCATTGAAGATCGCCATTTCCTTGACTCCGGTCGAAGACAGGAAGCTGAAGTGAGAGCGGGCGAAAACGTAGACGCTCTCGATCTCGGGGTCGAGCTTGTGGTTGAGCTGTGCCATCTCGTACTCGAACTCGAAGTCGGAGATCGCCCGCAGGCCCTTGATCACCACGGTCGCATCGACCTCACGGGCGAACTGGACCAGGAGGTCGGAGAAGATCCTGACCTCGACGGTGACGAGCCCGGCGGTTGCCTCTTCGATGAAGGCCTTGCGCTCTTCGGCTGTGAACAGAGTCGCGTTCTTGCGCATCGGCTTGTTTACGACTCCAACCACGACGCGGTCGAACATGCGCGATGCACGACCGATGATGTCGAGGTGTCCGTTTGTAACCGGGTCATAACTACCCGGGCAGATCGCAGTTCGGGTTGAATTGTGGTTCATCGGCTTTCCGTGGACGAGGAGTGGACATGGAATGTAACCAGTGAACGCCCGTACCTGCGCTCACGAACCACCTCCAGGGAAGGAAGCTCCAGAGGCCGGCCCGCTTCACTTTCGACCACTACCCTGCCGCCGGGGGCAAGCACCGATGCGATCACGGGGTCGAGAGCCGCCGCCACCGTGTCGGCCTGGCGGTACGGCGGGTCGAGCAGCACCAGGTCGAAACTCCCGCCGCCGGCCCCGCCTGCGACCCATGCGGCAGAGTCGGCCCGGACGAGCTCAACCCGTTCGAGCAGGCCCAGGTTGTGAACGTTGCCCATCGCCGGACGGATGTCCTGATCGACGAGCACAGCCCGTCCGGCGCCACGTGAGATCGCCTCGATCCCGAGCGCTCCGGTGCCGCAGTAGAGGTCAGCGACGGTGGCCCCGGTGACATCCCCCAAGGCCGAGAAAAGCGCCTCACGCACGCGCTCGGGGGTGGGCCTGACCTTCCACCCTTTCGGGGCCAGCAGCTGACGGCCGCCGAACTCGCCGGCGATCACTCTCAACGGATCGCTCCGGTCCGGTCGAAGCGACTGCGGGCGATCCCCGAGATCGGCCCGAAGCCAGGCCAGGCGAGGCCGTCGTGCTGCGCGACAAGCCGGTCGAGGTCCTCGCGCGCGGCTTCGAGCAGTTCAAGATCACGCGGGAGCCGGGCCACCCGGAAACGCGGCAGGCCATGCTGGCGGGTACCGGTGACCTCACCCTCTCCGCGCATCTCGAGGTCGATTTCGGCCAGCCGGAAGCCGTCGGACTCGGTTGCTACTGCGGCCAGGCGGCGGCGGGCGGCGGGGCTTCCGGTGGAGGTCATCAGCAGGCAGCATCCCCCATGCCGGCCGCGCCCGACCCTGCCCCTGAGCTGATGCAGCTGCGAAAGGCCGAACCGCTCCGCTCCCTCGATCACGATCACGGTCGCGTTGGGCACGTCTATCCCGACCTCGATCACGGTGGTGGCGACAAGAACATCGGTCTTGCCGGCTTCGAAAGCCTTCATCGCTATCTCTTTGCGTTCGGCGGGCATTCTGCCGTGGACCAGCCCGACTTCGTAACCGGCCAGGTCCTCCTGCCGCAACCGCTCGGCCTCGGCCTCGGCCGCCCGGGCCTCGATCGAGTCGGACTCTTCGACCAGCGGGCAGACGACAAACGCCTGACGGCCGCGGTCGACCTCCTGCCGGACGCGCTCGAACACCCGGGCCCGGTCGCCCTCGCCCATGACCTCGGTCGTGACCGGTTTCCTGCCGGTCGGCAACTCCCGGATCGAAGTGATGTCGAGGTCGCCGTACGAGGTCAGCGAAAGCGTCCTCGGAATCGGCGTGGCCGACAGGTGGAGCAGGTGGGCGCCCTCGCCGTCGGAGGCCTTCGAGTCGAGACGGGCGCGCTGCCTTACCCCGAAGCGATGCTCCTCATCGACCACGCACACGGACAGCGAGCCGAACTCGACCGGATCCTCCAGTAGAGCCTGGGTGCCGAGGAGAATCGAAGGCTCGCCCGCCGCCAGCGAGGCGAGGATCTGCCTGCGCTGGGCAGCCGTACTCGAGCCGGTGAGCACTCCGAGCTTGACGCCGGTCCCACGCAGGAGCCGCGCGATCGTCGAAGCGTGCTGGTCCACCAGGACCTCGGTCGGGGCCATCAGCGCCGCCTGTCGCCCTGACTCGACCGCCCTGAGCATCGCCCAGAGCGCGACCACCGTCTTGCCCGATCCGACTTCACCCATCAGCAGCCGACGCATCGGGTGGGGCCGGGCGAGGTCCCCCCCGATCCGGGCGAGCGCCTGCTCCTGCTCGCCGGTGAGGCTGAACGGCAGGCTGCTCAACCAGACGTCCGAGATCGCAGGCGCGGCTTGAAGTGGTGTCGCGGGCAGGTTCCGGTTGCCGCCGGCCTCCCGGAGCCCGGCGAGCACAACCTGGTGGAGGAAAAGCTCTTCATAGGCGAGCCGGCATCTGGCGGCCAGAGGACCTTCTTCACCCGATGGAAAATGGGCTTCGCGAAGTGCCGCAGCGGCGCCTGGCAGCGAACGCCTCCGGAGCAGAGAGGAGGGCAGCGGGTCGGCGATATCGCCAGCCAGCTGACATGCCTGCCATGACCAGCGGCGCCACCGGCCCGGACCGAGTTCGCCACCTGAGGAGTGGCGGGCCCGCGGCGCCTGCTCTTCAAGACCGGGCGGTCCGCCGGGCGCGCCGTCGAGCGCCTGGTGGTCGGAAACGACGAAGCCCTTCTTTTCAAGTCGGCCTTCGAGGATCAATCCCCGGCCCGGCTGGAGCTGGTCGAGCACCCAGTGCCGGTTGAACCAGACCGCCTTGATCTGGCCGGAGTCGTCGGCAACCACCGCCTCGACTACGCTCAGGCCCCGGCGACGGACACGGACACGGCGGGAAGAAACGACCTGTACCGCCACCGACGAGCGCTCTCCCGGCTCGAGCTCCGTGACCAGGCTGCGACCAGGCGACTCCCCGTAGGTGCCGGGTACCCGCCAAAGCAGGTCGAACACGGTTGAGACCCCGGCCTCACGAGCGGCCTGCTCAAACCCGGGTCCGATACCCGGCAGGAGAGACAGCGGCCCCTCAAAGACTTCGTGGCGCGGCCAGCGGACCGGCGCCTCAAGCAGGGCGGCGCGCCCGGGCGGCTCGCCACCCGCGAAAGGCGGCGGCGCTACTGGCCGGCCAGCAGCCACCACCAACTCGGCTGCCCACCTTCATGGACTTCGAGCTCGATTCCGTCGGGCGCATGGTGGCCCAGTTCATCGAGCGGTATCGGTGCACCCTCGCCGGCGATCGCTGTGACTATCTCGGCATCGGTAGCGAGCATCTCGATCGTGGTCGCGAGGGTCGAGCCGGCGCCACCCCAGGCGACGATCTCGTCACCGATAAAACCGACCGCGTCGCCTCGTCGGAACCGACCGGCACCGTCGTCACGGGCGGCCGGAGCGATGCCGCCGGTCGTGGTCTCGTCGATCGCCGCCTCCAGCTTCTTGCGGTTCTGCTCGACGTCGAGCTCCGGGTCAAACTCGACCAGGGCCAGCAGACCCTCCTGCTGGGTGCGGGTCGGGATCACGACAGCCTTCTTCTCGGAGAGCTCACAGGCCCGTTCGGCCGCCATGATCACGTTCGAGGAACTGGGCAGCACGATCACCTCGGGAGTGGGAACCTCGCGGATCCCGGCCAGCAGCTCGGCGGTTGACGGGTTGAGGGTCTCACCGCCATCGATCACATGGACTTCAAGGCTCGCGAAAAGCGCCCTCATCCCCTCTCCACAGGAAACCACCACGACCCCGGTGCGGTGTGCGGCCATTCGTGCCTGCCGCTCGGCCACCTGCTTGCGCATGTCGGCCACGTCGAGGTTGGTCACCTTTCCGGCGGAGCTGAAGACCTCCATGGCCGATTCAGGGTCATCGGTGTGAACGTGAACCTTGAGTGTCGCTTCATCTCCGACCACGAGCACAGAGTCGCCGATCCCCTCAAGGCTGCCGACAAAGTTACGTCCGACCAGTCCGGACCCGGAGACGATGAAGTTGGTGCAGTACTGGTACTTGCTGTCTTCGTGGTGGGGCTGGCTGAGACGCGGTGCGGCGTGGTGGTCGATGACCGGCAGCTCGGCATCTTCGCCGCGCAGTGCCGCGAGCACGCCTGCGAGGATCAGTACGAGTCCGTAACCGCCGGCGTCGACGACTCCGGCCTCGGCCAGCACGTCGAGCTGCTCCGTAGTGCGCTCGACCGCTTTCTGGCCATCGGCGATCGCCTGTTCGAGTACGTCGGCCAGCAGCTCGTCCTGCTCTTCGGGAGTGGCGTCCGGGCTGAGCCGCTGGCGATCGGCATCGGCGTGGGCGAGCTGGCGGGATATCGAGTGGGCCATCTCGCGGAAGACGGTCAGCATCGTTCCTTCTGCCGGCTCCCGGACCGAGGCGTATGCGGCATCCGCGGCGCGGCCGAAAGCCGAGGCGACGAGGACCGGATCAACCAGTTCACCGGGCCGGGAAGCGAGTTCCTCGGCGGCGCCGCGGACGATCTGGCTGAGGATCACGCCGGAGTTGCCCCGGGCACCCATCAATGCCGCGCGGGCCAGGGCCGAAACCAGCTGGGTGCGGCCGATCTCGTCAAGCGAGCGACCGTCGTCGAGCCGGTCGAGCTCCTCCATCACGGCCCGCATCGTCTGGGCCATGTTCTCCCCGGTGTCACCGTCGGCGACCGGGTAAACGTTCAGGTCGTTGACCTCCTGCCGGCGGGCCTCGAGCGATCCGTATGCAGACGCGACCACACGCCGGAACCGTTCGATGCTTGGGTCAGCCACAGTCGGCGAGCCTATAGATCAAGCCGGACAACCGCACCCGGAACCGGGCGATGCGGAGGTCAGGCGGCCTTGGTTACTTTGTTCGCCTTGAGGCAACGGGTGCAGACGTTGACCCGCTTGCGCGAGCCGCCTTCGACGATGCGGACCTTTTGCAGGTTCGCGTCGAACCGACGCTTGGTGGCGATCATCGAGTGGCTTCGGGAGTTACCGAAGGACGGACCTTTACCGCAGGTGTGACATACGCGTGCCATTGGACGGAGCATCCTAGCCGAAAGACCGGCTGACTGACGTCGAGGCGTACCTCAACCGAAAAGGCGGGTGTGGATCTCGTTCATCCGCAGAACGGCGCGGGCGGCGGCGGCGCCCTGGTCGCGCTTGCCTCCGCCGGTTCTGGCCAGGGCCTGCTCCATGTTCTCGACAGTAAGCACGCCGAAACCGCAAGGCACTCCAGTCGCCAGCTGCACGTCCTGAATGCCGCGGGCCGCCTCCCCACAAACGAAGTCGTAGTGGTCGGTCTCACCGCGGATCACCGCGCCGAGACAGACGACGCCGGCGAACTTTCCCGAATTCGCGCAGTAATGGGCGGCGAGCGGAAGCTCGAAAGCCCCTGGCACCTCGAACACCTCAATGTCTGCCTCCCCCACTCCGGCATCGGCGAACTCGCTACGGGCCCCTGCGATCAGGCGATCCGCGAGGTCTTCGTAGAAGCTGCCGACGCAGATCGCGTAACGCTGTTCAGCCATCGGCGGTGGAGCTTCCAAGGCCGGTTGAATCTGCGCCTTCGCGGCGGCCGGGCTTGCGGCTGTCGTCCAGCTTCTCCCGGTCGCTGAGCGCCTCGCCATGGATCATCTCCTCGTCGAGGGCGAGCCCCTGATGGTGGAGGATATGGCCCATCCTGTCCCGCTTTGTCTGTAGGTAGGCCTCGTTGTGGAGGTTGGGCGGGGCTTCGATCCGGATCTGCTCGGTCACCCGCAGTCCGTGTCCTTCGAGCCCGATGATCTTCTTCGGGTTGTTGGTCAGGATCCGGATGTCACGCAGGCCGAGGTCTCTGAGGATCTGGGCGCCGATGCCGTAGTCCCGGAGGTCGGCCGGCAGCCCCAGCTTGAGGTTGGCGTCGACCGTGTCGAGGCCCTCCTCCTGGAGCTTGTAAGCACGCAGCTTGTTGAGCAGGCCGATTCCGCGGCCCTCCTGCGAGAGGTAGAGAAGTACTCCCCGGCCCTCTTCTTCGATCATTGCCAGAGCCGCGGCGAGCTGCTCGCCGCAGTCACAGCGCATGCTGTGGAAGACGTCACCGGTCAGGCATTCGCTGTGGACCCGGACCAGGACCGGCTCGCCGGTGTCGACCTCTCCCTTGACCATCGCGACGTGGTGCTTCTCGTCCACCAGCGAGCGGTACCCGACCGCGCGGAAGTCCCCGAAGGAGGTCGGTAACGCCGTGGAGACAACACGCTCGACCAGCTTCTCGTTCTCCCGGCGATAGGCGATCAGATCGGCGATGGTGATCATCTTCAGGTCGTGCCGCGCCGCGTACCCGATGAGATCGTCGATCCGGGCCATGGTGCCGTCCTCGTTCATGACTTCGCAGATCACTCCCGAAGGGTTGAGTCCGGCGAGACGCGCAAGATCCACACTGGCCTCAGTGTGGCCGCTGCGCTCCAGCACGCCGCCTTCCTTGGCCTTCAGCGGGAAGACATGACCCGGCACGACGATGTCGCGCGGACTCGAGTCGGGGTCGATTGCCACCTGAATCGTCTGCGACCGGTCGGCGGCGGAGATCCCCGTCGTCACTCCTTCTGCCGCCTCGATCGAGACCGTAAATGCGGTTTCCAGAGGTGCCTCGTTCTTGGCCGTCATCAGGCTCAGCCCGAGCTGATCGCAGCGCTGCGGCGTGATCGCCAGGCAGATCAGCCCGCGACCCTCCTTGGCCATGAAGTTGATCGCCTCCGGCGTCACGAACTGCGCCGCCATTACGAGATCGCCTTCGTTCTCGCGGTCTTCGTCATCGGCGACCACGACCATGCGTCCACTACGGATGTCTTCGAGCGCTTGCTCGATCGTGTCGAAAGGGCTGTCTTTTTCAGTCACGCTGCCGGACTGTAGCCGCTCGCTGCTGGACATCGCTTCACTCGCCGTTCTGTTCGATGGGGTTGGGCCCGGAAGTTACCTCCACACCATATGGTGACACCATTCTCTCGACGTAACGTGCGATTACGTCACACTCGACATTCACCGCCCTGCCGGGCTTCAACGAGCCGAGGCTGGTGCGGTCACGGGTTTCCGGGATCAGGGCCACCTCGATCCAGTCATCCTGCGTATCGGCGACAGTCAGGCTGACCCCTTCGAGAGTGATTGAACCCTGGGGGATCACGTAGCGCAGCAGGTGCTCGGCCAGCCGCACCCGAAGCCGCAGAGAAAAACCTTCCGGCTCGGCCGATACAACTTCGCCGACTCCGTCCACATGGCCCTGGACGATGTGCCCGCCGAGCCGGTCACCGGCCCTGATGGCCAGCTCCAGGTTGAGCGGATCACCCGCCCCCAGGGCGCCGAGGGAAGTCATCTCCAGGGTCTGATTCATGGCGTCGGCGGTGAAGCCGTCCGTCTCGACCGTGGTGGCGGTCAGGCAGGTGCCGTTCACCGCGATCGAATCACCGGGTTCGATCACGCCCGCGAGCGAAGTCTCGACCTTGAGACGGGCGCCCTCGGGCCCGTGTGAAACTTCAGCCAGGCGACCGAGATCGGCTACAAGTCCGGAGAACAAAATTCACCAAGCCTTCAGTTGAGCGCTCATGTGCACATCCTGACCTACCCGGGTCACCAGCATCTCCTGAGCCCGGATCGCGTCGGCCATTTTCAACGGTCCGTCACCTTCGACCGCGGCGCGGCCGCCCCCGAGCACGATCGGAGCCACGAATGCCTCGAACCGGTCGACCTCTCCGGATTCAAGGGCGACACCGGCCAGGGTAGGTCCGCCCTCGAGCAGCATCGAACCGACTCCCCGGGCGCCCAGCAGATCCATGGCTTCGAGAAAGCGCTGCCGCCGTCCGCCGCCGTCCGTGACCAGCACCTCCGCCCCCGCCGCCTCGAGCCGCGCCAGCCGCTTGCGGTCCGCGCCCGGACCGGTGACAAGCAGGACCGGCGAGGTCTCGACATCCTCGAACAGCGCGGCTTCCGGCGAGACGACCGGGCCGGAGTCGAAGATCACCCGAGCCGGCTGCCTGACCGCAAGCAGTCCGCCGACGGGCTCCGCGTCGGGTGTCTCGAGCCGGGCAGTGAGCCGGGGGTTGTCAGCCGAAAATGTGCCCGCACCGACCGCTACCGCATCGAGGTCGGCCCGCCACCGGTGGACCATCCTCCGGCTCTCGGGCCCGGAGATCCACCGCGAGTCGCCACCGTGGGTCGCGATCGCGCCATCCAGACTCATCGCCAGCTTCAGAATCAGCAGGGGTCGTCCGGTCGCGGCCCGCTTGAGGAAGTCCTGGATCAGCCCGCGGGCGTCAACCCCCTCTTCCGGCTCTGCCTGGCGGACCTCGACTCCGGCTGCACGAAGGCGCTCCGGTCCGACGCCGGCGGTCCTGGGGGTCGGGTCCGCGCAGGCATAAACGACCTCCTCCACCCCGGCTTCGATCAGTGCGTCGGCGCAGGGAGGCTGTTTGCCGGTGTGGCCGCAAGGCTCGAGCGTGACGAACATAGTCGCGCCTTCGACACGGTTTCCCTTCTCCCGGGCGTCGGCGATCGCCTCGCGCTCGGCGTGGAGTTCGCCGTGGCTCCGGTGCCAGCCTTCACCGATCACCCGGCGGTCCCTGACCAGCACCGCACCGACCATCGGGTTGGGGCTGACCAGCCCGCGACCGCGCAGCGCGAGCTCGACGGCTCTGTCCCAGAAGCCCGCCTCGGCGGATGGTTGATCGGAGGTCATGTGACAATCTTGACGACTGATGAAGGTAATGATCCAGATCCCCTGCCTGAACGAGGAGGAGAACCTCCCCGCGACGCTCGCCGACCTGCCCACCTCGATCGAGGGAGTGGACGAGATCGAGACGCTGATCATCGACGACGGATCCACCGACCGCACCGTCGAAGTCGCCCTGCAATGCGGGGTCGACCACGTTGTCAAACTGCCCCGCAACAAGGGGCTGGCAACCGGATTCCAGGCCGGGCTGGATGCCTGCCTGAAGCTCGGCGCCGACATCGTTGTCAATACCGACGCTGACAACCAGTACTACGGCGGAGACATAGCCAAGCTGGTCGGGCCGATTCTGGAAGGCCGGGCGGAGATGGTCGTTGGTGACCGGGACATCGCCGCGATCGGCCACTTCTCCCCTTCCAAAAAGTCCCTGCAGAAGATCGGCAGCTGGGTTGTACGGATGCTCTCCGACACCGAAATCACGGACGCGACCTCGGGCTTCCGAGCCTACAGCCGTGAGGCCGCCCTCCAGCTGATGGTGGTCGACAACTTCACTTACACCCTGGAGAGCCTGATCCAGGCGGGCAAGACCCAGGTCGCGCTCAGCGAAGTCGAGATCCGGACCAACCCGAAGACGAGGGAGTCGAGGCTGTTCGGCTCGACTTCAACCTACGTGCGCCGGAACGGGCTGGCGATCCTGCGCATCTACGCCCGCTACGAGCCGCTCAAGGTCTTCTTCGCCTTGGGCGCGATCGCTTTCGTGCTGGCGATCGCTTCCTGGATGCCTTTCCTGACCGACTGGATCTTCAACGGAGATCGCGACGGCAACATCCAGTCCCTGCTGCTCGGCGCCGTCCTGTTCATCGTCTCGATGCAGCTTTTCGCTCTCGGCATCATCGGGGACCTGCTGGCCGGCCAGCGCGTGATGACCCAGCGTGTGTTCGAGCGGGTCCGACGGGTCGAGCTGAGCCTCGGGGTCGAGCCGACCCACCTGCTTGGTGACCGATCCTCGAACCGGGACGGAAAGCCGGATGCCGGAACCGTCGCGGACCGCGACCGGACCACGTTCTGAGCCCACCTTGAGCGTCGTAGATGAAACCGCCGGCGAGCCCGAGCCCGCCGGCCGGGGCAGGAAGTTCGGTCGCGCGGCGGGCTTCCTGACGATCGGCGTCGGACTCACCGGGCTGATCACCTACATCTACTTCTTCATCGCCGCCCACAACCTGGACAAAGACGCCTACGGTGAAATTACCGTGCTCTGGTCGGCCGTCTTCATCACCGTTTCGACCCTTTACCGGCCGGTCGACCAACTGCTGTCCCGCCACATTTCCGAACACATCGAACGCGGCGATTCAGATGCCGGGCCGGTGCGGGTTGCCGCCCGGATCCAGCTGACCCTCGGCCTAGCCTTCGCCGCCTCAGCGCTGATCCTCAAGGGGCCGATCGAAAACGGCCTGCTCGGCGGAAATACTGCGCTCTACTGGATCTACTTCTCCGCGGTCCTTTTCTACGCCGCCAGCTACTTTGCCCGCGGCTACTTCGCCGGCCATCAGCAGTTCGGCCTTTTCACCGCGGTGATCCTGTCCGAATCCGTCTTCCGCACCCTGTTCGCGGTCCTGGTGGCGGTCGGCATACTGAGCGGCCAGACGATGGTCGCGATGGGCATCGTCGCAGCACCGCTTCTTTCACTAATCGTCGTTCCGTACGCGATCGCAAAGCGGACCCGGCGCGAGGCGGACGAGCGGGCCGCGCGCAAAGAAGCCGAACTCGACATGGACGCCGAGAAGGCCGAGTTTTCGATGTCCCACGGAGCCGGCTTTGTCGGTTCGCTCTTTCTGATCATGTTCAGCGAGCAGGTCTTCCTGAACGCCGGTCCGCTGCTGGTCAGTGCGCTCGAAGGGGTCGGCGCGGCAGGGTTCATTTTCAACGTGCTGATGATCGCGCGGGCTCCGCTGCAGCTCTTCCAGGCGGTCTCGACCAGCATCCTGCCCCACCTGACCTCGCTCCACCACAGCAAGGAGGAAGACTCCGAAGCCCAGTTCCATCGCTCGGTAAAGACGGTACTGCTGGCCGTGTCCGGTTTCACCGTCCTGACTGCGGTTGTGGTCCTGATCGCGGGCCCGCAGCTGATGCAGCTCGCCTTCTCCGACAAGTTCACCTACGACCGGGCCGGTCTGCTGCTGGTCACCGCCGGCATGGGCTTCTACCTGGCGGCGGTCACGGTCAACCAGGCCTCGATCGCTCAGGGCCAGGCCCGTCGGGCTTCGATCCGCTGGATCTCCTGCGCCGCCTTTTTCATCATCTGGACCGTCCTGCCGTTGATCGAGGACGTAAACCGCCGGGTCGAGATCGGCTTCACCCTGACCGCCCTGATTCTTCTCTCCACCCTCTTCTACATCTACCGCCGCCCTTCAGGACCGAAGGAGGGCCTGCCGCTTGAAGGCAGCACCGACGAGATCGGAACCAAACTCGCCGGTCTCGAAGAAGGGGTGCCCTGAGCGCGACGCCGCGCCGTCTCCGACCGTCTGGCTGAGTCTTCCCACGGGAAGAGCCACCCCGGGGGGTTCAGCCGGCTTCGGCCGCCGCCCGGATCTCGACATAGGCGGTGGCGGGGTCTTTGGCTCCGAAGATGGCCGAGCCGGCCACCATCAGGGTCGCCCCGGCTACGGCCATGCGGCCGGCTGTGGCGGTGCCGATGCCGCCGTCGACCTCGATCAGGGCGTCTCCGGCGAGTGGCTTCAGGCGGGAGACCTTCTCCGGTGAGCCTTCAATGAAGGCCTGGCCTCCCCAGCCCGGGTTCACCGTCATTGCCAGGATCAGATCGGCCGAGCCACGCAGCTCGGAGACGGCTTCGACCGGCGTCCCCGGGTTGATCGCCACTCCGGCCAGGCAGTCCAGCTCACGGATCGCGCCCAGGGCACGGTGAACGTGAGGCGTAGCCTCGGCGTGGAAGGTGATCGCGTCGGCACCGGCCTTGGCGAACTCCTCGAACTGGCGCTCGGGCTGATCAATCATCAGGTGAACGTCGAGCACCCCGCCGGCGTTGTGGACCTGCTCGGCTATGCCCGCGGCCACCAGCGGGCCGATCGTTATCGGTGGAACGAAGTGGCCGTCCATGACGTCGAAGTGGATCACCCTGGCGCCGGCCTCCATCACTTCGGCGATCGCCGCGCCCAGACGGGAGAAGTCCGCCGAGAGGATCGACGGGGCGATGTGGATTCCCTGGAACTTTTCGAGTCTGTCTTCGCGGTTCATATTGGTCTCAGCATCGAGCCGCCGCAGGTCTGGCAGCTCATGTCTTCGGTCGTGCTCATTCTGGCGATGGTCTGGTGAACGCCACACTCCGGGCATTGCGAGACGAGCTCGTACCGGCTGAGGCAGTAGACGCAGCGGAATCTACCCGGTAGCTGGGTGGGCCGGAGCCACGGCTCACCGCAGCCCGGGCACGCCGGGCGCGCCTCGGCACCGGTGGACGGTCGCTCGGAATCGTCAGTCACGGGACGATTATCCCCGGGACTTCGGATGACTACGGCTTCAGCAGCCTGGAGATGAAGAAGCCCGTGGTGCGGTCGCGGTCGGGCAACAGCTGGAGGCAGCGCGGGTCGGCGCTGTCGGCAAGGTCGGGCGCCAGCGCGCCCAGGTCGTCCACGGTCAGCCCCTTGCGCTCCGCGAGGGCCGCAACCTGATCGGCGTTTTCACGGCGCGAGATCGTGCAGGTCGAGTACACGAGCACCCCTCCGGGCCGGATCGAGTCGGCGGCGCGGTCGAGCAGGTCGGCCTGGAGCGGCAGCAGCCTTTCGATCACCGCCGGGCTCTTTCGCCAGCGGGCATCGGGCCGGGAGGAGAGCGCACCGAGATCCGAACAGGGAGCATCCACCAGGGCCCGGTCGAAAGTGGAGAGGATCTCGCCGCGGCGGCCGTCGGCCTCGGCAACCATCACGTGGTGATAGCCCAGCCTCTGGACCTGCAGCGCCACCTGCTCGGCCCGTTCGGCATCGATCTCGATGGCCACCATGTTGCCCTGGCGACCGACGCGCGAGGCGATCTGACCGGTCTTGATCCCGGGGCCGGAGCAGAGATCAAGCACCCGCTCGTCGTGCCGGGGGTCGAGCACCTCCACGACCGCAGCCGAACCCCGGGACTGCATGACCACCAGTCCTTCGGCGGCGGCCTCTTCGGCGGCAGCGAGGTTGCCTCGCGCGATGATCAGCTCCGGTGCGGCCATCGGCCACTCGCCCCCGGCAGGCTCCAGCTCAAGGTTTTCGGTGGCCAGGCGTTCGATCATCTGCTGGCGGTCGGTCCGGTCCGGGTTGACCCGGAAGGCCCGCTCGGCCGGCTGATTGGCCGAGGCCAGAACGGTCCGGGCCCGCTCGGGACCCAGTTCTTGCCACCACATGTTCGCCAGCCAGAGCGGGGCCGAGTGGGCAAAGGCAGCGGCTTTCGGGTTTGAGTCATCGCTCAGCCGGGCCACGAGCGACTCTTTCTCCCGGAGGGCGCGGCGCAGCATCGCGTTGACGAACCCGGCAGCATGGCCGGCGCCGGCGGCCCGGGTGAGGCTCACCGCCTGGTCGACGATCGCGTGGTCTGCCCCGTCCCGGGTGAAGAGCAGCTCAAACAACCCGAGCCGCAGTGCCGCCATCGCTTCGGGCACCGGCCGCTGCCCCGGCTTCTTTGAATAGCCGCCGACGATCGCGTCGCTGGTGCCGCGCCGCTGGACCGCGCCGTAGGCGAGCATCTGAGCCTTCGCCCGCGCCCGGCCTTCGATTGCACGCGAGGCTGCCTCGTCGCGGAAGGCCACCTCGGTGTACTCGTCCTTTTCGAAGGTCCGGCGCAGTACCGCATAAGCGGCGTCGCGCTCAGCAGTCACATCGCTCAAGTGGAAGCCGCCGGGAGGCCGCGGCCGCGCAGGTAGTCCCCCGCGTCCATCGGCTTGCCGCCGGCCGGCTGGACAGTCTGTAACTCCAGCGCGCCGTCGCAGCAGCCGAAGAAGAGCCGGCCCTCCTGCTCGGTGAAGCTGCCGGCCGCCAGATCTGCAAACAGGCCCTCGCCGGCCGGACTTGCCTTGCGCACACCGAGCCGCTCGCCGCCCTCGAGTTCGATGAAGGCACCGATGTGCGGGGTGAAAGCGCGGATCAGGTCGTTGACCGGGCAGACGGCCATGCCCGGGTCGATCCGGCGCTCGGACGACTCGATCTTCCCGGCGTAGGTGAGGCCTTCGTCGGTCTGTTCGACCCACTCGATGCCTCCTTCGCCGGAGAGTTCCAGCGCTTCGACCAGCATCTCTCCGCCGAGCTCCGCCAGCCGTCCGGAGAGCTGCTCGTAGTTCTCTTCGGTTTCGATCGGGACCGAACGCCGCTGCGCGACCGGCCCGGAATCCAGCCCGGCGACCAGCTTCATGACGCAGACCCCGGTCTCCTGGTCCCCGGCCATGACCGCGCGCTCGATCGGTGCGGCTCCCCGCCAGCGCGGCAGCAGCGACGGATGAACGTTCAGCATCGGCAGCTCGCTCAGCAACGGCTCCTTGATGATCTGACCGAAGGCACAGATGGAGGCCCACTCGCCACCGACGGCGAGGATGCGCTCGCGGTCCTCGTCGGCGTTCACATTGGCGCTCTTCACAACCTCTATCCCGAGCTCTTCGGCGGCGTCAGCCACCGGCGAAGACTGGAGCTTGCGGCCGCGACCGCGCTTTCGGTCCGGCAGCGTGACCACCAGTTCGGGACAATGCTCAGAGCCGGCCAGGCGGCGAAGAACCGTGGCGGCAAAGTCCGAAGTGCCGAGGAAGACGCCCTGGCCCACAGTCACTCGTCGTCCGGGGGCGAGTAGCTCTCACCACGCCGGAGCGCCTTCAGAGCGCCGCGGCGCTGGGAGCGCTCCGCCCGGTCCAGGATCAGCACTCCGTTCAGGTGATCGATCTCGTGCTGAAGCACACGGGCCTCGTGCCCGGAGGCCTCGATCAGCACGTCGGCGCCCGTCTTGTCCTGGCCCCGGACCCGGGCGTAGAGAGGACGCTCGACTTCGACGACGACCCGCGGGATGCTGAGGCAGCCTTCGATCATCGGCTCCGTTTCTTCGGAAAGCCAGTCGATTTCGGGGTTGAGCAGAGCCTGAGGCTCGACGTCGGCGTTGGTCTGGAAGACGAGCAGCCGTCGCAGCTTGCCGACCTGGTTGGCGGCCAGCCCGACCCCGAGGCTCGCCTTCATCAGCACGATCATGCGGTCGATCTCGTCCGACAGCGCCTGATCGAACTCCGAGATCTGCGATGCCCTGCTTTTCAGAACCGGATCGCCGTACTGGACGACCTGGGCCAGGGCTGCCTCACGACGCCGGAGAGTCTCTTCGTCGAGGCCGGCCGCTGCCGGCGGCTCGCCGTCTTCAAGCGCCACTCCGGTCGTGCCGTCCTCCTCGACGGTTTCAGGTTCGTCACTCATCGCGTACGAGTTTAGCTGCCCCGGAGCCGAAGCCCGGCTACTGAGGGTCCACGTCGATACTGAGCACGATGCCGCGGAAGACCCGGTCGGCGAGCATGCTCTCGACCGTCCCGTGAACCGCGGCCACCGTCGCTTCCCGGGCGGTCGTCTTGATCAGAAACCGTCGCCGGAAGCGGTTTCGGGCCCTGAACATCGGCGCCGGGCCGAGCATCGCCGCCTCCCCGGGAAGCGCCTCGCCGACCTGCGTGGCAACCTCGCCGGCGGCGCGGTCCAGGGCGGTTTCGTCTTCGGCGGCGAGCTGGATCCGGATCAGGCTGGAAAAGGGCGGGTAGGTGAGTTCCTGACGGCGGGCCAGCTCTCCTGCGAGAAAGCCCGGCGAGTCATGTTCGGCCGCCGCGCGGATGCTCGCGGCGTCGGGGGCCAGGGTCTGAACGATCACCCGGCCGCCGGCCGCACCACGGCCACTTCGGCCGGCCAGCTGGGTGACCAGCGAGAAGGTCCGCTCCTCGGCACGGAAGTCGGGAAAGCGCAGGGTCGCATCCGCATCGAGGATCACGCTGAGGGTCACCTCGGGGAAATCGTGCCCCTTGGCCACCATCTGCGTACCAACCAGGATCGCGCTTTCGGCCCGGTCGAAAGCGCCCAGAACCCGGCCGTGGCCACCCGGGCCCGCGCTGGTATCGGCGTCGAGCCTGAATACCGGCATCGGCTCCATCGCCTCGGCCAGCAGGCGTTCGATCCGTTGGGTCCCGGCTCCGGACTGGGCCAGCGTGGTGCCGCCACATTCGCCGCAGCTCCGCGGCAGCGGCTCGGCGTGGCTGCAGTGGTGGCAGATCAACTGGCCGGACTCCCGGTGGACGATCAGCGAGACGTCACAGTTCGGACAGCCCCAGTGATGCCCGCAGGTCCGGCAGGTCAGCCACGGCGCGAAACCACGACGGTTGATCATCACGATCGCCTTGCCGCCCGCGCTCCTGACCTCACTGAGCGCCTCGAAGGTCGCCGGATGGATCGGCCCGCTGCGCGGGTCGGCCAGACGCATGTCAATAACCTCCACCGGCGGCATCGCGAGGCCGTCCACCCGTTCCGGCAGATCGATTCGCTCGAAGTCCCGCCAGGTCTCCGGTCGAGGGGTCGCCGTCCCGAGCACCAGCAGGGCGTCGTTCTCCTTCGCCCGCCGCCGGGCAACGGAGCGGGCGTCGTAGCGCGGGTCGCTTTCCTGCTTGTAGGAGGAGTCGTGCTCCTCGTCGACGACGATCAGGCCGAGATTCTGAAGGGGAGCGAAGACGGCTGAGCGTGGACCGACGCAGACCGTGGCTTCGCCGGTCCTGAGTCGCTGCCACTCGTCGTACCTCTGCCCGGCTGAGAGCGCCGAATGAAGCACCGCGACGCGGTCGCCGAGCCTGGCTTCGAAACGGCCGACCGCCTGCGGGGTGAGTCCTATCTCGGGCACCAGCACGATCGCAGTGCGTCCGAGAGCCAGAGCGTGCTCGACGGCAGCCAGGTAGACCTCGGTCTTGCCGGAGCCGGTGACCCCCGCCAGCAGGAACTCGTGCCCGCTGCCGGAATCGAGCGCTCCGGTGAGGTGGTTGACGGCGACCCGCTGCTCGTCGGTGAGCTCCGGAGCGGCGGCGCTGACGCTGCCGACGGCGCCCGAGTCCGGACGCCGCCGGACCCGGATCTGCTCACGCCCGATCAGCCCCCGGGCCTCGAGCCGTTTCAGGGCTGAAGAGTCAACCTCCGCGCGGGTCATCAGCTCGCGGCCGGTCATTTCGCCTTCAAGCAGCGACCGCAGGGCGAGCCTCTGCTTCGTCCCCAGCCTGGTGCCGTCTTCGAGGGCCGCTCTGCCCGCATCGGTGATCCGGCTCAGGGTCTCGATCCTGGCCCGGGTGCGCTGGCCACCGGTGCCGGTCCCCGGGGGCAGCATCAGCCCGATCCCCCGGGCCGGGGTAGAGCAGTACTCACGGGCGATCCACCGGCCGAGCTCGACCAGTTCAGGGGTCGTGCCCGAGCCGAGAATCCGGATCGGTTCGGCCAGCTTCTCCGGTGGGACCTCCGAGCTCGCCGCCAGATCGACCACTACGCCGGTTATCCGCCGCGGCCCGAACGGAACCTCGAGCACGGTGCCGACCACGATCCCGGGCAGGCGCTCCGGGATCAGGTAGTCGAACGGGCCCCGCAGAGCGCGGGCCGTCGTCAGCGGCTCGACCCTGGCGATGGACACCGGCCAACGGTACGACGAAGGCCGGACGGGGCGCCCCCCGGCTGGCCGGACGAGGCAAGCCCCGGCGGGCCGCCCCGGCGACCACGGCTGCCGGGGCGTCGAATATGCTGGCCGACATGTCATTCACTCCCAGTCCGGGTGAGCAGATCATCTTCCAGGGGCACCCTTCCTGGCGCTCGATCCTCGCCTTCTATCTCAAGGGCCTGCTGCTCGCCGTGGTCATCGCGCTGGCCGCCAAGCTGTTCGGCCAGGGCTTCTTCACGGTCTTCGTGATCCTGCTGGTGGTGCTCGGGCTGACCGTTGTGATCGGTTTCGTCAGGCGCGTGGCCACCATTTATACGATCACCAACCGCCGCCTCAACATCAAACGCGGAATCATCGCCCGTGACATCCAGGAAACCCGCCTCGAACGGGTCCAGAACGTCAGCTACAGCCAGACGGCATTCGAGCGCATGCTCAACGTGGGTTCAGTCGACTTCGACACCGCCTCCGATGCCGAGAATACCTTCGTCTTCAGCGGTGTCGCCGACCCCCAGGAAGTAGTCACCCAGGTGGACCAGGCCACTTCGGCCGGGGCGGCCGGGTCCCACGGACTCGGCGACCCCAGTGGCAGCTACTGAAACCGGCCGGGCGATGAGCCGCCCAACGAGGGCCCGACTGGCCTTCACCGGATGTGATCGTGGCGGCGGCGCAATCGCGTTAGGATGCCGCGCGTGACCGACACCATCGCATCCCAGAGTCCTGACCAGCTGAGCATCAACACCATCCGGACGCTTTCGATCGACGCGATCGACAAAGCGAACTCCGGACACCCGGGGACGGCGATGGCGCTCGCCCCGCTCGGGCTCAGGATCTGGCAGGACTACCTGCGCTACGACCCGGCCGATCCGCACTGGCCAAACCGGGACCGCTTCGTGCTGTCGGCCGGGCACGCTTCGATGCTGCTCTACTCGCTGATCCACCTCGCCGGTGTGAAGAAGGTCGAGCACGACGGTGCCGTGCTGGAAGAGCCGTCGATCAGCCTCGAGGACATAAAGAACTTCCGCCAGCTCGGCTCGCCGACCCCGGGCCACCCGGAGTCCCACATCACCACCGGAGTCGAGACTACGACCGGCCCGCTCGGGCAGGGCGTGGCGACCTCGGTCGGCATGGCGGTCGCCGGACTCTGGAAGCGTTCGGTCTTCGGCGAACAGCTTTTCGACTACGACGTCTACACCATCTGTGGCGACGGCGATCTGATGGAGGGCGTCTCCCAGGAAGCCTCGTCACTGGCCGGCCACCAGCAGCTTCACAACCTCTGCTGGATCTACGACAGCAACCGGATCACGATCGACGGCAGCACCGACCTCGCCTTCACCGAAGACGTTGACGCCCGGTTCCGGGCCAACGGGTGGGCCGTTCACCACGTCCACGACGCCAACAACCTCGATGAGATCGGTGGCGCGCTGGACCGGTTCAAGGCCGAAAAGCAACGGCCGACGATGATCATCGTGCACAGCCACATCGGGTACGGCTCGCCGAACAAGGTCGACACCGCCGACGTGCACGGCAATCCGCTCGGCGCCGAAGAGACGATCCTCACCAAAGAGGCATACGGCTGGCCCGAAGACGCGCATTTCCTCGTCCCCGACGGCGTCTACGAGAACTTCCGCGACGGGATCGGCGCCCGCGGTGCGCAGCTGAGCGCAGCCTGGCGCGAGACCTTCGACTCCGCTGCCGAAGAAACGCGCACCGATGTCGGTCTGATGCTGGCCGGAGACCTCCCCGACGGCTGGGATTCAGACATCCCGTCCTTCGAAGCCGGCGAGCAGATCGCCACCCGCAAGGCAGCCCAGAAGACTCTCAACGCGATCGCGCCCCGTGTGCCCTGGCTGATGAGCGGCTCGGCCGACCTCACCGGATCGGCCTCGAGCGGTCTGTCCCCCGAGGTTTCCGGGGTGTTCGAACCCGGCTCACGCTCCGGCCACGGCATCCACCTCGGTGTGCGTGAACACGAGTCGGCGGCGATGTCGAACGGTATGGCGCTAAGCGGCATGCGGCCGGTCTGGTCCACCTACCTGATCTTCTCCGATTACGCGCGACCGGCGATCCGGCTCTCGGCGCTGATGGAGCAACCGGTCGTCCACTGGTTCACTCACGACTCGATCGGCCTCGGCGAAGACGGCCCCACTCACCAGCCGGTCGAGCAGCTCGCCTCGCTTCGTGCGATCCCGCAGCTCGACGTGATCCGGCCGGCCGACGCCAATGAAGTCGTCGAAGCCTGGAAGCTGATCATGCCTCGCAAGGAGCAGCCGACCGCGCTGGTCCTGACCCGCCAGAACGTGCCGGTGATCGACCGCGAGAAGTACAGCCCGGCCTCCGGACTGGCACAGGGTGGATACGTGATCGCCGACAGCGAAGGTGAGCCGGAAGTGATCCTGATCGCCACCGGCAGCGAGGTCCACATCGCGCTCGAGGCCCACGAGACGCTGGTCGTCGAGGGCATCCGCTCCCGCGTGGTCAGCCTGCCCTCCTGGCATATCTTCGACTCCCAGGGCAAGGAATACCGCGAGTCGGTCCTTCCACCTTCAGTGACCGCGAGGGTCGCGATCGAGCAGGCTTCGACCATGGGCTGGGAGCGCTACATCGGCGAGACCGGAACGATGATCGGCATGACCAGTTTCGGCGCCTCCGCCCCGTTCAAGGACCTCCAGAAGTTCTTCGGCTTCACTCCCGACCGGGTGGTCGAAGCGGCCAAGGACCAGATCGCCGGAGCGGGCTGAGCCGATGCCGGGGCTCACGGAGACTTCCTCCTGGAAGACTCTCGCGAGCCATCATGAGCAGGTTGCAGGCAGCCACCTGAGGGACCTTTTCGAGGCGCAGCCCGGCCGCGGCGAAACTGGTCCGGACGCCGCGCCCGCCCCCGGCAATCTGGTCGCCGAGGCCGCCGGGCTCTACTTCGACTACTCGAAGAACCGGATCACGCCCGAGACGTTGCCGCTACTGGCGGCGCTGGCCGAAGAAGCCGGCATGCCGGCCCGCCGGGACGCAATGTTCGCCGGGGAGCGGATCAATGTCTCCGAGGACCGCTCGGTGCTCCATGTCGCCCTGCGAATGCCGGCCAACCGCTCGCTGGTCGTCGACGGGGTCGACGTGGTCAAACAGGTCCACGAGGTCCTCACCCGCATGGCAGCCTTCTGTGAAGAGCTGCGCGCGGGCCGTTGGCTCGGCCATACCGGCAGACCGATCCGCAACGTGGTCAACATCGGCATCGGCGGCTCCGACCTCGGTCCGGTGATGGCCTACGAAGCGCTGAAGGACTACTCGAAACGGGAGTTGAACTTGCGCTTCGTCTCCAACGTGGACGGCACCGACTTCTATGAGTCCACCCGCGACCTCGAGCCCGAAGAGACTCTGTTCATCGTCAGCTCCAAGACCTTCACCACGCTGGAGACGATGACAAACGCCCGCACCGCCCGTGAATGGTGCCTGGCCGGCCTCGGCGGGGACGAGAGCGCGATCGCCCGGCACTTCGTCGCGGTCTCGACCAACGAGCAGGGCGTCTCGCAGTTCGGTATCGACACCGGCAACATGTTCGGCTTCTGGGACTGGGTCGGCGGCCGCTACTCGATGGACTCGGCGATCGGCCTGTCCACGATGCTGGCAATAGGCCCCGACCGTTTCCAGGACATGCTCGACGGCTTCCACGAGATGGACGAGCACTTCCGGGAGGCGCCAATGGTTCGCAACCTGCCGGCTATCCACGGGCTGCTGAGCCTCTGGTACCGCAACTTCTTCGGCAGCCAGACCCAGGCGGTCCTGCCCTACAGCGAGTACCTCCACCGCTTCCCCGCCTACCTCCAGCAGCTGACCATGGAGTCGAATGGCAAGAGCGTGACAGTCGCGGGCGAGCGGGTCTCCTGGCAGACCGGCGCCGTGTTCTGGGGCGAGCCGGGGACCAACGGACAGCACTCCTTCTACCAGCTGATCCACCAGGGAACCGAGCTGATCCCGTGTGACTTCATCGGCTTCGAACACGCCCTGAACCCGCTCGGCAACCACCAGGACCTGCTGATTTCGAACGTCTTCGCCCAGGCCGAGGCGCTTGCTTTCGGCAAGACCGCCGAAGAGCTCCGGGCCGAGGGAGTCGCCGAAGAGCTGATCCCACACAAGACCTTCGAAGGCAACCGGCCGAGCAATACGATCATGGTCGAGCGGCTGACTCCGAGGAGCCTCGGCGCTCTCGTCGCTTTCTACGAGCACTCGGTCTTCACCCAGGGGGCAGTCTGGGGGATCGACTCCTTCGACCAGTGGGGAGTTGAGCTGGGCAAGGCCCTGGCCCAGAAAATCATCCCGGAGCTGGAGTCGGACGAAGAGCCGGACCTCGGCCATGACAGTTCCACCTCCAGCCTGATCCGCCGTTACCGCCGCGCCCAGGGCCGGCCATGAGTCCGGAGGGCCCGGATCCCTCCGGCGCAGCTGACGCCGGTGAACGGCGCCCCCACGGCGAACGGCGCCCCCAGAGCAACCCGACGCTGGCGGCGCGTGAGCACGCGATCAGGGCCATCCTCTTTGACGTGGACGGCACGCTGCTGAGCACCGGCGGCGCGGGGGCCTCAGCCTGGAGCAAGGCCTGCGAAGAGCTGCATGGCGCGCCGGTCGACATCGCGCGCATCACCGAGTCCGGCATGACCGACAGCGCCGTTGCCAGAGCCGCCCTGCAGTCCGTGCTCGGACGCGACCCCAGCCCGATCGAGCTGGACGCACTCAGCCACGCCTACCTGGGGCATCTGCCTGACGCCGTCGCCGCCTCGGAGAGCTACCGCCTCTGTCCCGGGATCGTGCCGCTGCTGGAGCGCCTCGCCGACGAAGGCCTGCTGCTCGGCCTGACCACCGGCAACATCGAGCCGGCAGCGAGGATCAAGCTCGAGCGTGGTGACCTGAACCGGTTCTTCTCCTTTGGCGGCTTCGGCTCCGATTCGAACCTGCGGCCGGTTCTGACCCGACGTGGGCTGGAACGCGGAATCGAGGCTTCCGGTGGCGAACTATCACGCGACGACTTCATCACCGTCGGCGACACACCGCTCGACATCCTGGCGGCCCACGGAATCGGAATCCGGATCGTCGGGGTCGCGACCGGCCTTTATGCGATCGAAGAACTCGCCCAGGCCGAGTGGCCGCTGGAAACCGTCGAAACCGGCTTCCCCATCTGACCCGTCCCGGGCCCCGGTTCAGTCCAGGCCGGCGGCGGACTTGAGGGCATCGGTGCGGTCGGTGCGCTCCCAGGTGAAGTTCTCGTTGCTGCGTCCGAAGTGCCCGTAGGCGGCGGTGTCGCGGTAGATCGGGCGGTGAAGGTCGAGGTACTGCCGGAAGGCGCCGGGCCTGAGATCGAACTCGTCGGTGACGATCTTTGAAAGCTGGAAGTCGGGCAGCTTGCCGGTGCCGAAGGTCTCGACCATGATCGAGACCGGGCGGGCAACGCCGATCGCGTAGGCGACCTGGACCTCGCAACGCTCGGCCAGCCCGGAGGCGACAACATTCTTGGCGGCGTAACGGGCGGCGTAGGCGGCCGAGCGGTCAACCTTGGAAGGGTCCTTGCCCGAGAAGGCGCCTCCACCGTGACGGGCGGCGCCGCCGTAGGTGTCGACGATGATCTTGCGTCCGGTCAGCCCCGCATCCCCCACCGGACCGCCGATCACGAAGATGCCGGTCGGGTTGACCAGCATGCGCTCGTAGAGGGCGTTCTCGTCGAGCAGCTCGCCGTAGCCCTCGCTCAGCACCGGCATCACCACGTTCTCCCAGAGATCGGGCCGGAGCGTGCTGACGTTGTCGACGCCTTCGTCGTGCTGGGTCGAGATCAACACCTGCTCAATCGCGATCGGACGGCCGTCCTGGTAGCGAACCGTCGCCTGAGTCTTGCCGTCGGGCCTGAGGTAGTCGAGAGTGCCGTTCTTGCGCACCAGGGCGAGCCGCTCCGAGAGCCGGTGGGCGATCTGGATCGGCATCGGCATCAGCGCTTCGGTCTCCCTGGTCGCGTAGCCGAACATCATTCCCTGGTCCCCCGCGCCTTCGGCATCGAACTCGTCGGAAGATCCGCCGACCCGGGCTTCTATGCCCTCGTCAACTCCCTGGGCGATGTCGGGAGACTGTTTGTCGAGCGCGACCAGCACAGCGATGCTGTTGCCGTCGTAGCCGACCTCGCCGTTGTCATAACCGATTTCGCAGATCGCGTCGCGTACCAGTTCAGTCACGTCGATCTGGGCGCCGGTTGAAAGCTCGCCCGAAATGACCGCCATACCGGTGTTGACCAGGGTCTCACAGGCGACTCTGGAGGCCGGATCCTGCTCGAGGCATGCATCGAGAATGGTGTCGGAGACCTTGTCGGCGATTTTGTCCGGATGGCCTTCCGTGACCGACTCGGAAGTGAAGAGGTGCTCGCCTTCGGCAAGCTTCGGCGCGGCGTTCTTTACGGATTCCATTGCCGGCAGCCTATTCACCTATTGCGAAGAACGACTGCTGCTGCGCGGTACATAATCGATAACCAGCGGCACCCCTTCGAGGCCATAGGCGTCCCGCAGCCGGTTCTCGAGGTGGTAAGCCCAGTCCCGGATGATCAGCCTGCGGTCGTTGACCTGAATCGAGAATCGTGGAGGGCTGACCTCGATCTGGGCGGCGTAAAGCAGCTTGAGACGGCGACCGCGACGTGATGGCGGCGGAGTCGTGGTGACCACCTCGGCGACGAAACGGTTCAGCGCCGGGGTCGGAATACGCTGGGCAGCCCTGTCGGCCAGTTCGGCCGCGCGCGTCAGCAGCCCGGCGACGTTGCGGCCGGTCTTCGCCGAACAGGTGACGACATCCGGCCGCAGCCGCATCTTGCGCGCGACCCTCGCCCTGGTGTCGTCGATGTCGGCATCGGTGATGTCCCACTTGTTCATCACTATCAGCGTGGCGCAACCAGCTTTCATTGCTATCTCGCCGACCTTGAGGTCCTCGGAGCGCACCCCTTCGGAGGCATCGCAGACGATGATCGCCACGTCGGCCCGCTCAATGGCCCGCTCGGAGCGCAGCTGCGCGTAGTGATCGACTGTGCCCGCCACCTTGGACTTGCGCCTCAGGCCGGCGGTGTCGACCAGCACGATCCGGCGGCCGTCAACCTCCACCTCGGTGTCGATCGCGTCACGGGTGGTGCCGGCCACCCCGGAGACGATCACCCGGTCGTCGCCGAGCATCCGGTTGACCAGCGAAGACTTGCCGACGTTCGGCCGGCCGATCACGGCCACCCGGACGCTGCCGTCGTCCGCGATCCGGGGTGGCCGGTCCCCCAGGGCCTCGACGATGCGGTCGAGCAGGTCGCCGCTGCCCATGCCGTGAGTCGCCGAGACCGGAAACGGCTCCCCAAGACCCAGGGCGTGGAACTCTGCCGCGGCGTACTGGTCTTCGGCCCGATCCGACTTGTTGACGACGAGGATCACCGGCACCGGCGAGCTCCTCAGCCTCCGGGCCATGTCGGTATCCCCGGAGCGAAGGCCCGATTTACCATCAGTGACCAGCACGATCGCGTCGGCCTCCTCCATGCCGAGCCGCGCCTGGCGCTGGATGTCGGTGGCCATCTCCGAATCGTCTTCGAGGTCGATCCCGCCGGTGTCGAGCAGGTCAAATTCACGGCCGTTCCACTCGCAGCGCACACGTTTGCGATCGCGGGTGACGCCGGCCTCGCTGTGGACCACGGCCTCACGGCCGCCTGCCAGCCGGTTGACCAGGGTGCTCTTGCCGACGTTTGGGAAGCCGACCACGGCCACTGTGGGGACGGAAGCCACGGTTCAGGCCAGCCCGCGCTCGGCGGCCAGGTCGGCAACGCGGGTCACGACTTCGTCAAGTGCCAGGTCGGAAGTGTCGATCTCGACCGCGTCGTCGGCGGCCTTCAGGGCACCATGCTCGCGGGCGGTGTCGCGCCGGTCGCGCTCGTCCTGCGCGGCCCGGATCTCGGTAGCGTCGCCCCCGGTCTGCCCTGCCCTGCGCTCGGCCCGGACCTCGGGGGTCGCCGTGAGAAACACCTTGAGCGGCGAGTCGGGGCTGACCACGGTCCCGATGTCCCGACCTTCAGCGACGTAGCGTCCGGCTTCGATCAGCCGACGCTGCTCGGTGACCATCGCGGCGCGTACACCCGGGTGGACCGCCACTTTCGAAGCTGCTTCGCTCACCTCCGGGGTTCGGATTTCTTCGCTGACGTCCACCCCGTCGATCATGACCTCGGGTCCGTCGAAGGAAATCTCGATCGATTCCGCGGTTGAAGTCGCCTCTCCCGACCTGTCGGGGTCGGCCCCCCACTCGAGGCAGGTCAGAGCCACACACCGGTACATCGCCCCGGAGTCGAGGTAAGTGAAGCCGAGCTTATCCGCGACCGCCCGGGCCACGCTGGACTTGCCGGCACCGGCCGGCCCGTCGATCGCGACTACCAATTCGGCCCGCCGGCCGTGGAGTGTGGTGAACTGGAGTCGAGTAAAACCTTCATCGAAGATGGCATGGTACGGGTAATCGCCGAACGGGCTGAACCCCCGCAGCACACCCGGCAAAATAGGATCACCGGATGCGCGTCCAGACTCCCGGCCCCGGTCCGCTGTTTCCGGACGACAGCCCCCTCCTGCCCCGCCTGAGCCGACGCATAGTCGGGATCACGGCCGAGCTGCTGGCTTTCGTACTGATGACCGTGCTGTTCCCGGTGCTGCTGCTGGCCGCTGCCGTGGTCGATCTCACGCATTGGCTGAAACGTCGCAAGCCGTGGGTATATGTGCGGCTGCTGCCCGGACTGTGGTGCTTCCTGTTCGGCGAGCTCGAGGCACTGGTCAAGCTGCCGTTCATCTACGTGCTGACCGGTGGCCCGTTTGGCACGGGCTCGATCCGCCGGCGCCGCTGGATCTACGTGCTGCGGATCCGCTGGGCCCGCAACCATCTCGGTGCGGTGCGCATCCTGTTCGGCTTGAAATTCGAGTTGGAGAACGCCGAGTTGGCCTCGCAGGGCCCTTACATCCTGATGCTGCGCCACGCCAGCATCCTCGACAACCTGCTCGGCGACGTCCTGATCGGCCACAGCTACGGCATCGGGGTCCGCTACGTGATCAAGCAGGAGATCCGCTCCCTGCCGGCAATCGACATCGGCGGGCGCTGGGTTCCGACCGTCTTCGTCAAGCGCGGCTCGCTCGACCCGGTCTCCGAGATCGGCGCCGTGCGCCGGCTCACCCACGACATGAGCCCGGGAGAGATCCTCGCCGTGTATCCGGAGGGAACCAGGCCGACCCCGGCAAAGATCGCCCGTGCCCAGGAAGTGATCGCCGAAAGGCGGCCGGAAGTCGCACCGTTAGCGGCCCGGCTGAAGCACCTGCTGCCGCCACGCCTGGGCGGTCCGCTGGCCCTGATCGACGAGGCCGCCGCCGGTACCGACATCGTCTTCTGTGGCCACCACGGCCTCGACGGCGTGCGTACGATCGCCGACCTCCAGGCCGGCGTGCTCGTCAACAAAACGATCAAGGTCAGGTTCTGGCGCTATAACGCCTCGGAGCTGCCCGCCGGAGACAAGGCCCGTACCGAGTGGCTCTACGAGCGCTGGCAGATGATCGACGACTGGCTCGGCGAGCAGATCGCCGCCGACCCAGGCGTTCGAAACGGGGTTTCACCGGCGGACCCAAGCGCGGATAGGCTGGCAGCAAGCAAGCCCGCGACCGAAACGGAGCGATGAATTTGGAGTTCTGGAACCTGAACGACCTCGAGGTCGAGCCTAAACGGCCCCGCGTGATCGGCACCAAGCCGGAAGGCAGGGCGATTGTTGTCAACCTTCCGTCCGGGGAATCGATGGAAGAGCATCAGGTTCGCGAGCGGGCTGTCGTTCTGGTCTGTCAGGGCCGGATCGAGGTCACCGACTCAGACGGTCATGAAACCGCCGGTTCGAGCGGCAGCATGTTCATGTTCGAGCCCGAAGAACCGCATTCGCTCGTGGCCACCGTCGATGCGCGCTTCCTGCTCATACTTGCCCCGTGGTCGCTGGAGAACCACTCAAGCATGGACCCCTGGCACCGCCCCGACTAGAACATCACCGCAGTCTCAGGACCCCTACGCCAGCCGTCGCAGGTCGGCCTCGAAGCCGGGGTAGCTGACCGATGCGGCCTCCATGTCGACCACCGCCACCCCTTCGCGGCTGGCGATGCCGGCGACCGCGCCGAGCATTGCGATCCGGTGGTCGCCGTGGGAGTTGACCGTGCCTCCCCGCAGAGAGCCTGTGCCGGTGATCCTCATGCCGTCCGCCGTGGCCTCGATCTCGGCCCCGAGGCCGGAGAGCGCCTCGACCACCACGGCGATCCGGTCCGACTCCTTACGCTTGAGTTCTTCGGCGTCGGCGATCACCGTCTCCCCTTCGGCAAAGCAGGCGGCCAGCGCGACCAGCGGCAGCTCGTCGATAGCCAGTGGGACCTCATCGCCCTCGATACGAGTGCCGCTGAGCCCGGCCGACCTGACGGTGATCCGGCCGATCGGCTCTCCCCCGCCTCCTGCGCCTCCCCCGTGCCCGGTCCCCTTGTCCTGCGGCTCTACTTTGATGTCTGCACCCATGCGCCCGAGGATGCTCAGGATGCCGGTGCGTGTCGGGTTGATCCCGATCCGGTCGAGGACCACTTCGGAGCCGGGCACGATCGTGGCCGAAACCAGGAAGAAGGCGGCCGAAGAGATATCGGCCGGAACCTCGACCCGGTCCAGTCGCAGGTCTGGGCTCGGCCAGACGGTAACCCGGTCGTCGCCGCGCTCGATCTTCGCTCCGGCGGCTTCAAGCATCACTTCGGTGTGGTCCCGGGTCGCAAGGGGTTCGATCACCGTGGTCGGACCTTCGGCCCGGAGGCCGGCGATCAGCAGGCAGGACTTCACCTGGGCGCTTGCCACCGGCAGCTCGTACTCGATCCCGTGGAGGTGGCGGCCGTCGATCCGGATCGGCGGGAACCTGCCGTCGGTGACCTCAATCTCGGCTCCCATCAGGCGCAGCGGGTCGGCGATCCGGTCGACCGGCCGCCTGCGGATCGAGGCATCTCCGTTCATCCGCCACAGCCCGCCTTCGTAGCCGGCGATCCAGCCAGGGAGCAGCCTCATCAGGGTGCCGGCGTTGCCGACGTCTATCCGGCCAAGACTGCGTGGTCCACCTGGGCCGACGCCTTCGATCGTGAACTCGTCCGGCATGAAGTCCCGCGGCTCGGGATTGAGCATCGCGCCGAGATTGGCGACCGCGCTCAGCGACGAGCGGGTGTCGTCGGAGTCGAGGAAGTTGAGCACCCTGGTCGGTCCGTCGGCAATCGCCCCGATGATCGCTGCCCGGTGGGAGATCGATTTGTCCGCGGGCGGGGTGAGCGTGCCGGTCAGCGGACCGGACGGCTCAAAGCGGACCGGCTCCGGGGGACGAGTCACCGGGTCGTGGCTCACCTCGCCTCTCGTTCCGGGGTTGCCTCGCCCATGTCAGTCCCCTCCAGCCGGGCTGAACGAGTGGCCGAGCCCGGCGATGCATTCCGCGGCCCTGGACGCATCCTCTTCTCCGACGACCCAGATCGAGATCGCGCCCGAGCTCATGTCCGGGGTTGGGTCGAGCGACATGTCGGTGATGTTCACTCCCGCCTTGCCGAGCGCCAGTGCCAGTTCGGCCAGTACGCCAGGGCGATTCGGGACCAGCACCCGCAGTTCGTGGGTGGCCCCGGCCTCAGTCTCCGCTCCCGAAAGCGCCGCGCGCTCGCCTGCCGCGACCGACTGCCAGCGGGTGATCCGGTCGGCGTCGGCCGAGGAGATCACTTCCCGGGCCTCCCGCAGGCCTTTGATCGCGTCGTCGATCGCCGCGACCACTGCCTCGTGGTTGGTGCCGAAGATCTCGCCCCAGATCGCCGGGTTCGCCCCGGCGACCCTGGTCGCATCCCGCAGGCTGGGAGCCAGTGCGCCGAGACGGTCGCTCCCGGGACGGCCCTGGACCGCGAGCTGGTTGGCGAAGACATGCGGAAGGTGGCTGACCACCGCCATCGCCTGGTCGTGCTCTGACGCCTCGATCGCCACCGGCCTCGCACCGAGGCCATTGACCAGCTTCTGGACCCGGTCGTAAAGGACCCCGGAGGTGCCTTCGGTCGGGGTCAGGTACCACCGGGCGCCTTCGTAGAGATCCGAGCGGGCGTTGGCCACTCCTGCCGTTTCGGCCCCGGCCAGCGGGTGCCCTCCGACAAAGCGCTGGTCCGCGCCGAGCGCCTCGACCAGCTCCTGCTTGGTCGAACCGACATCGGTTACCACGCAGTCCGGCCCGGCCGCTTCGAGTGCCGCCCTGGCCATCTCCACCATCGAGCCGACCGAGGCGCAACAGACCACCGCGTCGGCCCCGGCCACTGCCTCCTCGATCGAGCCGGCCATGCGGTCGGCCGCGCCGAGCTCGACGCATTCGCCGGCCCGGTCGGGGTTCCTGACGTAGCCGGTGACCTCGGCCAGACCGCGCTCACGCGCGGCCATGCCGATCGAGCCGCCGATCAGGCCCACGCCGAGGATGGCGAGGCGCAACATGTCAGGCCCGGGAGACCGTCTTGCCGACCACTGCCGAGATCGCCTCGATCTTCGAGGTCAGCTCGCCGAACTCCGAGGTCGGGACCTGCTGGGCGGCGTCGCAGATCGCTTTGTCGGGATCGTTGTGGACCTCGATGATGATGCCGTCGGCCCCCGCTGCCACGGCGGCGAGCGACATCGGCTCGACCCAGTCGCGGCGACCGGGCGCATGGCTCGGGTCGACGATCACCGGCAGGTGGGTCTGTTCCTTGAGCGCCGGCACGGCGAGCAGGTCAAGCGTGAAACGGTAGGCGGTTTCGTAGGTGCGGATCCCGCGCTCGCAGAGCATCACGTTCTCGTTGCCCTCCTTGAGGATGTACTCGGAGGCCATCAGCAGCTCCTCGACCGTGGCCGAAAGACCGCGCTTGAGCAAAGCCGGACGGCCCGACTTGCCGACCTCGGTCAGCAGCGAGTAATTCTGCATGTTGCGGGCGCCGATCTGGATCACGTCGGCCACCTCGAGCACGTCGTCGAGGTCCCGAAGGTCGAGCAACTCGGTGACTATCGGAAGCCCTGTGCGCTCCTTGGCTTCGGCCAGCAGGCGAAGGCCTTCGCGGCCGAGCCCCTGGAAGCTGTACGGAGAGGTCCGCGGCTTGTAGGCGCCACCACGCAGCATGCTCGCCCCGGCCGCCGCCACCTCGTCGGCCGAAGCCAGCATCTGGTCGCGGTTCTCGACCGTGCACGGCCCGGCCATCAGGGCGAAGTTGGTACCGCCCACCTTGCGCCCGCCGATCTCCAGCACCGAATCGGCACCGTCCTTCATCTGCCGGGAAGCGAGCTTGTACGGCTTGGCGATCGGGACGATGTGGTCGATCCCCGGAGTTCCGTCGAGCGAGAGCTGCTGGTCCTTGTCGCGGTCGCCGATCGCACCGATCACGGTGAGCAGCTCGCCCTTGGAGACATGGGCCGTGCAGCCGACCTGCTCGACCCTCTCCACTACATTGGCGATCTGCTCTTCGGTCGCCCCTTCTTTCATCACGATCATCATCTGTCTGAATGCCTTTCTTAAGTTGCGAAGACTCTACTTTCAGCGCCGTCGCGGAGACGGTGCGGTGGAACCACGAACGGGTCCCGGGGGGCGGCGCCCGGCGGCTGAAGATTGTGTTGGCGCCGACTCGAGGCCGGCGTCACCGGACGCCTAGATAAATCGCAGATACGACCAGGAAGCAGCAGCGGCAGGGGAGCCCGCGAGGCGGGCGTCGGTCCCGACGGGCGGGGAGGTGTTCTGCGGCTTTGACTGCGTCACTACCCGTTTTGTATCAGTTGGGCCGAGTGTTGTCACGAATGTCTGCCGACTGACTCGCCCAGCGAGGCCAGCATCCGGTCGTTTTCTTCGCGGGTGCCGTACGAGATCCGCAGCCTGCCGGGGCCGCCAAGAAGCCTGCCCGGACGGACCACGATCCCGGCCGCGGCCAGGTCGGCTACCACCGCCTGCTCGATCTGCTCCCCGCGCTCGCCGAGCGACACCCAGGAGAAGTTGGCCGCCGTCTCGGCGGTTTCAAGTCCAATTGCAGCGAACCCGGCCTCGACCCTTTCGCGCTCGGCGATCGAGGCGGCTATCTGCCCGTTGATCGCGGCTTCGTGGTCCAGGGCCTCGGTGGCGGCGGCCTGAGCCAGGGCGTTGACACTGAACGGCTGGCGCACGGCATCGACGGCAGCCTTGAACTCAGGTGACGAGATCGAGTAACCGACCCTGAGCCCGGCGAGGGAGTGGGACTTGCTGAAGGTTCGGAGCACGACCAGGTTGTCGAACTCCTCGACCAGACGGACCGACCCCGAGGGATCATCGCCCTGCTGGAACTCGATGTAGGCCTCGTCGAGGATCACGGTCACCTCCGGCGGCACCCGTTCAAGGAAGGCGCCCACCTCGGAATGTGGCAGGTAGGTCGCGGTCGGGTTGTTCGGGTTGCAGACCATCACCAGGCGGGTCTCGGGCGTGATCGCTGCGAGCATCGCCTCCAGGTCGTGGACCTCCCCCTCGGCCAGCGGCACCCGGACCTCGTCAGCACCGGCCATCGCCGCCAGGTTCGGGTACATGGAGAAGGCCGGCCAGGCGTAGACCACGCCGGCGCCGGGTTCGAGTATCGCCCCACCGGCGGCCAGAAGGATCTCGCAGGAGCCGTTCGAGACGGCGATCCGCTCGGGGCCGACCCCGTGAATTTCGGCCAGCCGACCGCGCAGCCGGGTGGCGTCAGGGTCCGGGTAACGGTTCATCGAGGTCGCGGCCTCGCCGATCGCCTCCACCACCTGCGGCAGCGGCGGATGCGGCGACTCGTTCGAGGCGAGCTGGGCCAGGTCCGAACCGGCTACGTCTTCGGCCGTCTGGCCCTTGGGAACGCCGGGGGTGTAACCCGGGATAGAGGCCAGCCTCTGATTGAACTTCGCGCTCACTTCAGCATCCCCCCGGCTACCTACTGGGCCGCGTTGAGGTCGGCCCGCAGGCTGCGGGTCTCGCCAAGGTAGACGTGGCGGGCGTGGCGGGAGGCCGGGATGTTGCAGTGCACCATGACCCGGATCACCCTGGTCATGGCGCCGGGAACGGGGATCTCGCGGGCACACATGAGGGGGACCTCGTCAAGGCCCACGCCACGCGCGGCAACCGCAGGGAACTCCGCGTCGAGGTCGGGTGTGGTGGTGAAGATCGCGCTGATCATCTGCTCCGGAGAAAGCTCGTTCATCTCCATCAGCTCGTGAATCAGCTTTCCGGTCGCAGCGAGGATCGCCTCGGCCGAGTTCTCGTCGGTCTGAACCGCCCCGCGCACCGCAACCACTTTTGTCTGCTCAGCCATCCCTTGCATCTTTCCAGAGCCGGGCAACCTCGGCCTCGTCAAGCAGCCGGACCTTGCCGATGCCCAGCCTTCCGAGCCGCAGCGAACCGAACGAAATCCGCTGAAGTTCAACCGCCTGGTTGCCCACCGCCTCGACCATCCTGCGCACCTGTCGGTTCCTGCCTTCACCGATCGTGATGTCGAAGGAATCGGTCGCGAGCCGCTTCACCTCGGCCGGAAAGGACTTGCCGTCGTCGAGCACGACCCCTTGCCGGAGCTGCTCCAGGTCACCGTCACCGATCTCGTTGCGTGTCCTGACCCGGTAAGTCTTGGAAACCCCGTAGCGCGGGTGGGTCAGCCGGTTGGCCAGCTCGCCGTCGTTGCTGAGCAGCATCAGGCCGGTCGAGTCGGCATCGAGCCTGCCTACCGGATAAAGCCGCGCCGGGCTGTCGACCAGGTCGACCACGGCCGCCCGCTTGCCGGGCTCATCAGCGGTCGAGATCACATCCAGTGGCTTGTTGACCATCCAGACCTCTCGACCCTCGGGCACGACCGCGTGCCCGTCCAGCCGGATGTCGTCGCCGATCTCCACTCCGTGAGCCGGATCGGTTACCACCTGTCCCTCGACCCGGACCCGTCCCGCCCCGATGATCGTCTCCGCCTTTCGCCTGGAGGCAACACCCGAATGAGCCAGATACTTGGAAAGCCGCATGCCCGAAACCTACGGCCTCGGTGGAAACTCTGGCCCTAATCCGCTTTCAGCAACATTATTGATCCTTGGTCTGAACCCCGCAAAGTGGACCCGCCTAGTGGGCGTCAGGCAGGGTTTACTTTTGGTTCCCGGAGCGTCTCATGCTCATCGGGCTTCAGCATTTCCAACGAACTGTGCCGGCGCTGCTTGTTGTAGAAGACCTCGGGATACTCGAACAGCTCGTTGGCGAGTTCGAGCCTCGTGCGCCACTTCCGCCGGTCGAGTAGTTCGGTCTGGACCCGGCCCCAAAACGACTCCATCATGGCGTTGTCGAAGGCCGAGCCGACCTGGCCCATCGCAGGTGCAAGACCCACGTCCTTGACTTTCTGGCTGAAGGCCCAGGACGTAAACTGCCGCGATCGGGAGGCTCGGTCTTGGCAAACGGTGCGGTTGCGTCCGGATCGCGCTACAGCAAGATCCTCGCCAGCGGCAGGCTTGGCCGTTGGAAGAAGCCTTGACGGTGCTTCGGGGACCTCGTCCACCGCGAGGTACGACTTTCAAGCCCGACCTGCTGAGCGACAACCGGATCGAGCTCAACTGGTGCCGCCTGAGAACATTCGAAGGTCTCGTCGACGGTCGGGCCTTCTGCCGACTGACTCGCAGTGAGCGGGTCTTCTCTCCCGGCAATCCCGTCGAGCAGGTCGAGATTCGTGTGGATAGTGATGCCCGGAAGCATCCCCTCCGTGAAGGGGCGAAGCAGCCCATCGGTTGTGGGGCGCTAGTTCTATGTGGCAACACTGTTTCCAAGGACAGTATTGAGCAGAACCCACGGGTCCGTGTGAGGGCTATCCCGAAAGCCTACTTCGAAGTTTTTGTAGCCAACCCCAATACCATCCTTCAAGCGGTTGGCTGAACAGCTTCGCCAAGATCACTTCTGCCAAGCATAGACCTGTTAGGCCGACCGCCACATAAACCAGCGGTCCATGTGCGTAGAGGAGACCCAATGAAACGTACACAACAGCACCCGCACTAACGCCGTAACACACGCGATACCCGATTCGAAGCCGACCTCGCTTTTTCGCTTCTTGCTTAAATTCCTTACCTTCGTTCCTAGATGCCATCTCGGACGCTTTCACGAGGAGTGGGCTCGGGAATACTTGTGATCGGGCAGGCTGATAACTGTGAAGGTCCACGCGGTAATCGCGAAGGGCAGACTGATCAGGTAGGCGGCGATGCTGGACGTAAAAAGCATCAGGATCAGTCCGTCGGGTGTGGACGGATAGCCGGTGTTCTGTCGTATCTGGCGACTGGCCAGAATGGCGCCCCGGATGAGTAAGAAGATCGAGATCCCGATAGCTGCGACAGCAAGAATGACCGTGATCCAGGTCGGCTGGTTGATCCCATCGGCCGTTACCCGGGTGGCGGCCGCGCTCAGAGCGAAGACCGCCCCATAGACGAGGGCGAACCCTAAGACCTTCCAATATTCGCCCGAGGTGGGGGCTCGCAGCCAGCTCACGTGCTGCGGGTATCTAGGAGCAACGCCGTTTTGTTCATCACGCACTGTTTTCCGCCTTATTCCCTCTCAGAGTTGGGGCCTGGCGCCGGTCAAAAATAGCATTTCCACTCCGGATTTCCCGGA
>Ga0209591_10000708_pt1 | contig 42676 bp, 31 predicted proteins | sample MAT01_FD_187207 | JGI IMG/M metagenome (GOLD analysis project Ga0209591, IMG submission 187207) | Freshwater microbial communities from Lake Fryxell liftoff mats and glacier meltwater in Antarctica - MAT-01 (SPAdes) (version 2) | ecosystem: Environmental > Aquatic > Freshwater > Ice > Liftoff...
GCGACTGCCTCGGGAGGGGGAATGGTTCCGGTCGCCCTACGGGCTCCCTACACCATTCCCTCTCCCGGCACCTCGTAGCGTAATGTTTCCTTCCCCTCAGGACACCAACTCAGAAACGGCGGGAACTCGGCGTACCTCCTGACCTTTCGCGTAACTGCCGACTTCTGGCGTGCGGACAAGGCTCCCGTCGTGTCGAAGCCGAAGGCAATACCTTTGCGCTCCAAAAAACGGACTCTGCCTTTATAGGTGCACGGCATACGGATTAGAATTTCCTTCTAGGCTTTGCGGAAGAAAGCGAAACAAGCCGTTGAAGAGCATCTCGGGAACAAATCCGAAGAATTGCACCTGCGCGGTGCTGCCAAGATTCATCCATCCAAGTTCATGCCCTCCGGCAGCCCGCACGGCGAGACGCATCACGCCACCGGCAAACAGTTATCCGTCATCTTTCACATGTTCCTCCCCGTTCCCTACTGAAGGTGCAGAGTTCTTCAGCTTCGGCACGAATGATCTCACGGGTGATTTGTTTCTCGACTCCTCACGTCGTCGCCCACAGCCGCGACGTCTCCGGTTCATTCCTCGGTGCTTACACTGAAAACGAAAATCGTGAAGAATCCTTGCGGACGGCCACCCTTCGCCACGATTGACCAGACCGGCGTCGGCCAACTCTTGCAGATCGCCATCGAGAAAAGCCGCAAGACCCGGCCCGGCATCAAGCTCGGCATCTGAGGCGAACAGACGGCGAGCATCCAGGCTGAAGTGCCCGTGTGGGTTCTTGGACGCAGGGGAGAGAAATTGGTTTTACGTAGGAAGCGTGGACGCCACACTCGCTGCGGTTCGCACCCAGCATGGCCAGCACGCACCAAATTGTTCTCAGCCCTCACGGGCGCTTGTTGCTTGAAAGGAGCAACGGCGACGATGCGACCACGGCGTTGGCGGCGGATGATGAATGGCGTGTGGCCTTCGCGGAATCTTCGGCGGGCGGGCTTTTGACGCTGGCGGCGCGGCGCGGGGAGTCCGGCGCGTGGCCGGCGGTGTGGATGTTCTGGCGCGAATTCGCCGACAGCTTCCTCACCGCGCTGGCGCATTCGCCGGAGGTGGCGGACGGCCAGGCCGCGCCCGAGACCGCGCCGCCGTCGGACTTGTTCTTCGCCCTCACGCTGCGCATCCCGGCCATGCGCGGGGCGGAGTATGCGTCGCCGGAAGTTTTCGCGGCGCTGTGGCGGGAGCTGGATGCCCACGCTCGCGCGGAAGCGAAGGCGGCGGGCGGGTTGAAGCCGTGGCTCGGGCAAATCAATCCCGCGCTGCATCTGCTGGGCAAAGTCACGTTTCATCTCGCGGAGAACAAACGTTCGCCGGAGACGCCCTTCGCCTTCATGGCTACTTACACGCACCGGCTCTCGGCGCAGGAGAAGCCCGGGAAAGGGGTCAGTTCTTGATATTGGCTACTCCTCGCGGGAATTCCTCCGGTTTACTGACGCGGCGCGGGTATCGTTGCCCTCCCCCACTGCCGCCTCATGTATCAATATCAAGAACTGACCCGTTTCAACTGACCCATTTCCATTTACTTTACCTTTATAGCGCGAAGAGTCCGCTGGTCCACTTCGTCGCGGGCCTGGTGCCTGACCTGGAGATGCCGCCCAAGGGCAAGGGCGACACATTCACGGCGGCGCAGGTGGGATTGGTGCGCGCGGGAACTAAAAGCCTGTCCCTGTAGTGCTCGTCCTCGACATTCTCGACAGGTTCTCCCTCTGATCTAGTCTCCTTTTGGACTCCTGCCGGCACAGCCGGGCTTGCGGTTGCAGAGGCTTTGGCTACGGATAGAACTTGATGAAGTGCGATGTTGTAGTAGTTGGTGCCGGGTTTTCCGGATTGTCGGCGGCGCGAGCGCTTCGCCAAGCGGGTCTCACCACCCTTGTCATGGAAGCCCGCCCCCGCGCCGGAGGACGGATCGAAACGGTGGTCCATCGAAGCGGCGCTCCTTTGGACCTCGGCGGGCAGTGGGTGGGTCCGCAGCAAGGCGCCCTGCTGCAGCTTGCTCGGGAACTCGGCGTGGAGACGTTTCCCACCTACACCAAGGGCGACCACGTTTTTTGCTTCCGAGGTGCCCTCCGTCGCTTCAACGGAGTCGTGCCTCCACTGCACGGTCGGTCCGGTCGAGCTGTGAAGCGGGGACTGGAAACTCTCGACACCATGGCGGCCGGGCTCAATCCCCGGTCGCCCTGGAGACATCCGCAGGCACCCTTATGGGACGGCATGACGGCCTGGAGTTGGCTGCAGGCTGAGGTTGCCGATCAGGACGCCCGAGATGTGGTTGCCCTGACCCTCGAATCGGTCTTCGCCTGCGCTCCGGCCGAGCTATCCCTGTTGCATGCCCTGTTCTACATCCGGGCTGCCGGCGGGGTGGGCCCGCTCCTGTCCACCGACGGCGGTGCGCAGCAGGACCGGTTCGTCGGGGGGGCGCAACGTGTCGCCGACGCCCTCGCACTCCAGTCAGGTCCGATCCAATTCAGTTCGGCGGTCCGACGGATCCGCCAGACCCCGGGAGGCGTGCGGATGGAATCCGACAACGGATCGATGTCCGCTCGCCGGGTGATCGTTGCAGTGCCTCCGGCCGTCGCGTTGCGGATCGCCTTCGAGCCCCCGATGCCTGGGCAAAAGGACCAACTCTGGCAACGCACGCCCATGGGTTCAGTCATCAAGTGCTTCGCGATCTATCCGACTCCCTGGTGGCGGGAATTGGGGCTTTCCGGCCATGCAATTTCAGACGAGGGACCCGTGCAGGCGACGTTTGATGCCACGTCTGTCACGGGAACACCCGGGGTCCTCATGGGATTTTTTGAGGGCGCGCATGCTCAGAAATATTCTCGTAGAGGTGCTGGCGCGCGACGCACCGCGCTGCTGGCCTGCTTTGCACGCTACTTCGGTCCTAGTGCCCGCGCTCCCCTCGACGTGGTGGACAAGGATTGGTCCGAGGATCCTTGGGCCCGCGGCGGCTATGGGGGCTATCTCACCCCCGGAGCCTGGACCGGTTTTGGAAGATCATGGGGCACCGCAGTCGGTCGAGTTCACTTTGCGGGAACGGAAACCGCCACCCGGTGGCATGGGTACATGGAGGGTGCGATCCTGGCCGGACGCCGCGCCGCCGCTGAAGTGCTGCGTGCCGGCGTCTGAAAAGGGGGCGTATGCATGAGGAACAGGTTCTCAGTTGGCCCTCCGCACGGATGACGCTCGCTCAAAATCCCGCCAGCCGAAAGTACCGCGCCGTCTCGGCTGGCAAAACGGTCACAACTCTACGATCCCCTTCCGCGATCGGAATCCCCGGGACCGACACCCAGCCGGCCGGAACGTTCCATTCCAGGGCGGATTGCAATTCGTAGCCCACCGCGCTGGCCGCCCAGATCAGGTGGAACGTTCCGTCCACGAGCGCAATTGACAGGATAGTGAAAAGGGGTCGTGAAATGGGGTCGGTCCTTACTTTTGACACAACGCTGGAGCAATGGGGTCGCACCTCAACTGGTGATATTGTGGCGCGCAACCGGACGATAAAGCGATTTTTCTCGTGGTCTCCATCGAGGTTGGCGGCAGAGAGTATCGATTCTTACGCTGCTGCGACGTTCTGGAGTCCCGAGACCTCACGGCCCACTTTAGCCAACCGCGTCGGCCTTACGGAACGTATCCGTCCGGGTAACACTTCGGGTTTTTGGGCGCACCGGGGGCCTATGATGACAACGACGGAGGCTATCGAATTCGCTTGGGGGTGAACCAGAACCCCGTGCCCGAGCCGGGCACCAGAACGGCAGCGCTCCTGCTCTCGATCGCCGCGAGAGCGGTTGCCCTGCGTCGGTGCCGATCGTAATGAAAGCCCGAGGAAGCGAGTCGACTCGGGCCGGACTCAGGCACCGCAAAGACTCCAGGCCTATCGTGGCCTTGATAGCACGAAACTAAAGCGCCAGGCGTTAGCGTCGGGCCTCTACTGGATCGGGCTAAGTATCGCTTCGCACGTTTTTGCTGCTTCAGTTCCCGGAGCATGTTAGTCTCTGCATCGTTTTACGGAGGCGGAAGTTGCAGACCGAGGGGATCCATGCGGGTATTTTCAACTTCTGAACGTCTCCGGCATGCACTCTGACAAAAAACTTTACCGCCAGCTCCGTGAACTCAACTGCGCGCAACTTTTGGATCAGGAAATCCCTGCCTTCGACCGCGCCAGCTCCCGTGAACGCGCGCAACGGGTGTCCCTCATTCGCGCCGTCGGAGTGGTTTTTGCCGCGCAGGGAACGTTCGAACAGTGCACCACCGTCCGCACCTGGCTTCGGCGTCTGCTGAAGGATCCCGAGGAGAAGGTCCGCCGATACGCGATGGCGGCGCTGCCCAAGCTGGGCGCCGGGGCCCGCGAGGAGAGCGAACTATTGACGCTGCTCCAATCCACGCAGGTCGAACGTGAAAAGAAATTCCTGGGGCGCGCGCTCCACAAGATTGGCGGTGAAGCCACCCTGCACGTCGCGGCAAGTGCCTCCGGTTTATTGCCCGAGATCGAGCAAAAACTAAAAGCGAACGTTGCTCGTCAGCAGAGCCCCAGTGCTATTCGCCTCGACTTGGTGTTGACCGAATTTGCTGATTTGAAGATCTACCTGCGCTGCCGTCGCGGGTTGGAAGACATTGTGGCTGAGGAGGCGAAGGACTCTCCACACTTTCGGAGAAAGTTCCGAGTCACTGACGTTCATGAAGGTGTCGTTTCGCTCCTTTCGCTCGCCCCTTTTGCGCTAGCCGACCTCTATTCGCTTCGCTGCTTCGCCACGGTGAGCTTCGTCCTCGGTACCCTGCCTGAATCGGGGCCTGATGACGCCCCGGAGGCAGCAGTCGACATTCTCGCCCGCACGATTGCGTCGCCGCTGACGCGAACTCTGATGCAAACCTTTTCGGAAGGATCTCTTCGCTACCGACTCGAGTTTATCGGTAAGAGCCATCAGGGCGGAATGGTGGCGCCGGTGATCGATCGAGCCTACGCCCTTTGTCCCGAGATTCTCAACGATGCCCGCAGTGCCCCTTGGGCCATTGATGTTCACGCTCTCCTGCGGGGTCGCAGTGTCGAATTACGGCCCAAACTTACTCCCGACCCCCGGCTCGGTTATCGGCAGGAGGATGTCTTGGCGGCGTCCCATCCGCCGCTCGCGGCGGCCCTGGCCCGGGTCGCAGGACGCCAGTCGAATGAAATTGTCTGGGATCCGTTCTGCGGATCGGGCCTCGAACTCATCGAGCGGGCCTTGCTGGGTGGGGTGACCAAGCTGTACGGAACCGACCTCAGTGCCGCGGCTCTAGCGGTGGCGCAGGCTAACTTTTCCGCAGCGAAACTCGGTGGAGTTGAAGCGCAGTTTACCTGTGGGGATTTCCGGGAATACGCGCGCGTGGCTGGCTTGGGGCCGCAGAGTGTTTCCCTCATCATCACCAATCCGCCGATGGGACGTCGTATCAGGGTGCCCAATCTCCGCGGGCTGATCTCGGATCTCTTGGCCGTCGCGGCCAAGGTTCTGCGTCCGGGTGGACGCCTGGTCTTGGTGAACCCGCTGAAGATCGATCTTGCTGATTCCCCCTTGCAGTTGCGCCGGCGTCAAACGGTCGACCTGGGTGGTTTCGACTGCCGTCTTGAGCTCTACGAGATGCGGTCTTGAACCTACGACCCGGTGGGAAAAGGTCAGCCGCCAACGAACTCATTGCTTCGTCGATCGCGCCACTCCCAGGGCCGTCGGCTTTTCCGTTAAATTTTTGGCTTTGTGTCGATGGATTCCGACCGGAGTGTTCGGACTCGCATGAACCTTCCACTCGTCGGTGTCATCATGGGGTCTCAGTCGGATTGGGAGACGATGCAACATGCCATCGATCAGCTCACTGCCTTGGGTGTGCCGTTCGAGACCAGCGTGGTCAGCGCGCATCGAACGCCAGATCTCCTCTTCGAGTATGCCGATAGCGCCGCGGATCGCGGGCTTGAGGTGATCATTGCGGGAGCGGGTGGAGCTGCGCATCTGCCGGGGATGTGCGCCAGCAAGACCCCACTCCCTGTGCTCGGGGTGCCGATTCAGTCCAAGGCGCTTAACGGCCTGGATTCGCTTCTGAGTATTGTGCAGATGCCGGGGGGGATTCCGGTGGGAACGCTCGCGATTGGAAAAGCTGGGGCGATCAATGCCGCCTTGTTGGCCACCGCCATCCTGGGCAACAAACATCCCCGATTCCGGCAGGCCTATGAGGCGTTTCGGCACCAGCAAACCGGCGCCGTCCTCGCCCAGCGGAAGCCCGGGCAAGGGGCTGGTTTGGTTGTTTAAAGGTGGGAAGAGGATTGCCGTTCAGGAATAAGCCTACCTGTCCAATGTGCGAAATGACCGAGGTTCTGGAACAGCCGGAGCGCTGGGGATGCGTCACCTGTGGTCACGAATGGCCGCGGGAACCCGAACCGGAAAAAGCCCGCGTGGTCGAGGATGCGCACGGCAATGTGCTGGCAGATGGCGATTGTGTTACCTTGATCAAAGATTTGCCCTTGAAAGAATCTTCGAAGGTTCTTAAAGGCGGAACCAAATCGAAACCTATCCGCTTGGTCGAGAGAGATCACGAGATCCCCTGCAAGATGGACGGAATCTCGATCGGCCTGAAAGCCTGCTTCGTGAAGAAAGCCTGAGAGTCTTAACCCTCCCAGGGGTCGGGCGGTGAGTTTTTTGCCAGCGGCCGAAGGCGCCGCCAAGACTCAGGCCTTCGTGTAAACCTCGGCGCCTTGTTCCACGAACTCCTTGGACTTCTCTTCCATGCCACGCTTGAGAGCTTCCTCCTCCGCTAGGCCTAGTTCTGCGGCGTATTTCCGGACGTCTTCCGTGATCTTCATGGAACAGAAATGGGGACCGCACATGGAGCAGAAATGGGCACTCTTCGCGCCTTCCTGAGGCAGGGTCTCATCGTGGAATTCCCGGGCGGTGATGGGGTCGAGGCTGAGGTTGAACTGATCTTCCCAGCGAAATTCAAAACGCGCTTTGCTCAGGGCGTTGTCGCGGTGCTGCGCGCCGGGATGTCCCTTGGCCAAGTCGGCCGCGTGGGCGGCGATCTTATAGGCGATGACGCCGTCCTTTACGTCCTTCTTATTAGGCAGGCCCAGATGTTCCTTGGGTGTCACGTAGCAGAGCATGGCGCAGCCAAACCAGCCGATCATCGCGGCGCCGATGCCGCTGGTGAGATGGTCGTAGCCCGGAGCGATGTCGGTAGTCAGAGGTCCGAGGGTGTAGAAGGGAGCCTCGTGACACCATTCGAGCTGCTTGAGCATGTTTTCCTCGATCATATGCAAGGGCACATGACCGGGACCTTCGTTCATTACCTGGACCCCTTTGGCCCAGGCGCGTTGGGTGAGTTCGCCCTGAACCTTGAGCTCGGCGAATTGGGCTTCGTCATTGGCGTCGGCAATGGAACCCGGGCGCAATCCGTCGCCGATGCTGAAGCTGACGTCATAGGCGGCCATGAGGTCGCAGATGTCGTCCCAATGAGTGTAGAGGAAACTCTCGCGATGATGGGCGAGGCACCATTTGGCCATAATGCTGCCGCCGCGAGAAACGATGCCGGTCATGCGCGCGGCGGTGAGGGGGACGAAGCGCAGGAGGACGCCGGCATGGATGGTGAAATAGTCCACCCCCTGTTCGGCCTGTTCGATGAGGGTATCGCGGAAGATCTCCCAAGTGAGTTCCTCGGCTTTGCCGCCGACCTTCTCCAGCGCCTGGTAGATCGGCACCGTGCCGATAGGAACGGGCGAGTTTCGGAGGATCCATTCGCGCGTCGAATGGATATTCTTTCCAGTGGAAAGATCCATTACGGTATCGGCGCCCCACTTGGTGGACCAGCGCATCTTCTCCACCTCTTCCTCGATGCTGGAAGCCACGGCGCTATTGCCGATGTTGGCGTTAATCTTCACCAGGAAGTTGCGGCCGATGATCATCGGTTCCGATTCTGGATGATTAATGTTAGCGGGGATGATGGCGCGCCCGGCGGCGACTTCGGCGCGCACGAATTCCGGCGTGATTTCTTTGGGGATGCGCTGGGGGAAGCGGCGGAAGACGCTGGGCGTGGTCGCGAGTTCCGGGTCGAGCGTGGAAAGTTGTGAACTGCCCGCATGCTGCTTGTTCAGGTCGCTGCGTGCGTTGTCCTGGGCCAGATTAGCAATCCGCGTGCGGCCTAAGTTTTCGCGGATGGCGATGAATTCCATCTCGGGAGTGATGATTCCTTGACGGGCGTACCAGAGTTGAGTGACGGGATGGCCGCCACTGGCCTTAAGGGGGCGGCGCCGTTGGCCTTTGAGGCCGGGGAATTCGACCAAGCGATTGCGTTCGGCCAGGCTGGCGTATTCGGCGTGCTGGCGGGATAGGTAGCCGTTGTCCTGCGGTTTGACTTCGCGACCTTCATATTCGGTGACGTCGCCGCGGCGGAGGATCCAATCGCGGCGGAGCGCAGGCAGACCTTCCTCGACCGTGCCTTGAAAATTTGGATCACCCCAGGGGCCGGAACAGTCATAGACGCGTATGGGTTCATTCGCCTCGATCAGTCCGTTGAACGATTTGGTGGGGGAGAGCGTGATCTCGCGCAGAGGCACGCGAATGTCCGGATGCACTTGGCCCGAGGTATAGACGCGCGAGGAGTTAGGCAACGGTTGGGAGCTGTGCGGCTCGAAGGAGGATTTGGGATCGGCGATCATAAGCGGAGAGGATGGAATCAAACGGTCGGAAAGCGAGGCGGACAATTAACCTTAGCCCGAGTTCTCTGGTAGGGCGCTCCCGCCATTTGGGCCAGGAGAGGAAATCGGAGCGAGGCGGCCCGGCGTGAGATGTCTCCAGAGCCAGAATCCCCGGAATAAGCGGGGCGGCGGTGGGCCGAGGTTGGGCGCGAAGACATCGTATGGTTTCGGCACCCCGGGGAAGACGGAGACGTTCTTCCCTTCGCCGGCATTACCCGGGGCAGGTTCAACGGGTCTCGCGCTGCGGCGCGACTCTCAGCCGTGATTTAACGGCTCCCCGAACGGAAGGAATAATGCCGTCTGGGCCGGAGGGGTCAAGGCTGGGGGTGTGCCCGCTCAATAAGTACAGCCGACAGGAACGTCTGCGGTACGAGGTTATTTCTTTAACTTCGCGATGGCGGCCTTCATTTCGTCGAGATGGATCTGTGCGTCCCGGTTGTCGGTGACGTGTCGAATCTTGCCGTCTTTGCCGATCAGGAAACTGACGCGGCGGGACATGGGCCGGCCTTCCATCGGAACGGCAAACGCTTCGGTGAGTTGGCCGTCAACATCGACGAGCAGGGGAAAGTTGAGGTTATGCTTGGCCCGGAATTTCTGGTGGCTCTCGGCGGTGTCGCGGCTGACCCCAACGACCGCGACCCCTTCCTTTTGGAGGTCACCCATCTGGTCGCGAAGTCCGCAAGCTTGTTTGGTGCAACCGGGGGTTTCGTCCTTGGGATAGAAATAGAGCAGGACCACTTGCTGGCCGATCTGGTCGGCGAGCTTCCAAGTCTGGCCGTCCTGATTCTTAGCTTCGACCAAAGGCGCTTTGTCGCCGGCCTTAGGTGTTTCCGCAGCGAAGACGGTCAGGGCAGTGGTGGAGGCCAGGATGGCCAGGAGGAGGAATAAGGGCTTCATGCGGGTGGGAAACTGAGGGGCGCCGGGCCGGGCGTCAAAAATCGTATGAGCAGCAAAGGGGAAAGCGACTTTTTGAAAACGCGAAAGGATGCAGTAGGGTTTTGGAGCCAGCAATTGAATCGACTCGGTGGGGTGATTGAGTCCCGCCGTGAAAGCTTCCAGCGGCCAAGCGCTGTGTGCCTCGTCCGCTACGGGGTTAGGGGGATTTGGGGCGCTGGCGGTAACGGTCGTAGAGGCGGGTGTGGCGGCTTTCGAGGCTGACTTCCTGGCCGGAGATCCACATCCGCTTCACGTGGGTTCGCACGTCGAGGATATCTCCGTCGGCGATAAAAAATGTCGCTTCCTTGCCAGGCTCCAATGTGCCCAATCGGGCGTCCAGACCCAGGATTCGGGCCGGATAAAGCGTTAATCCGCGGAGGGCTTCTTCGTAGGGCAAGCCAAAGGCCCGAGCCTGGGCGGCGGCATACGGGAGGTTGCGAATATTGGAGGCTCCAAAGGTGGCGGTCCCTTCGGAAAACGAAACCTGAACGCCCGCCCGGGCGAGCACCGCGGGAACGGCAAATTGGGCGTCATAGGGATCAATATCCCGGACGGGTGGGGTGAACACGTGTTCGTAGGCGACGGGAATCTGGTGGGTGGCCAGCAGCCCGGCGAGGCGCCCCGCATCGCGTCCACCGGCCAGGACCGCCCGATACTGGCGCCGGACCACCCAGTCAACGGCTGACTGAATCTGGCGAAATTCATCGGCATGAAGAAACACCGGCACTTCTCGGCGCAGAATTGGCAACATGGCTTCCCAGGCAGGCACTGTGCGAACGGCATGGGTGGTCGCCGCGGCAGTTCGGGCTTTGGCGTAGGCTTCAGCTTCGTTAAAGAATTCGTCGAGTTGCTGGAGTTTTTGGTCGCGCGCCTTCACCTGGTCTTCCAGGGATTTCCAGTTCTCCTTATTCCGAATCCGTTCCTTGGGCGTGGTGTCGAACTGGAAGGAGGGCCAAAAGACATGCAGACCGGTGTCCCGTTTGATGGCCATGTCCTCAATCGTCCAGCCGGTCAGAGCAATGGCCGCCGAATGACCGCTAACACTCGTGCCGAGCGGAATCGGTTGCACATGCGTGAAGCCGTTGGCGCGGGCCACTGGGATTAGCTCGGAGTCGGGGTTGACGGCTTTCCAGGAATAAACATCGGGGGTGTATTCGCCAGATTCCGTCGTGTCCCGGGTGGCGCGAATGGAATCGATTTCCTGTAGGCCCAGGATGGTGTTCGGAGCAATCAAACCGGGAAAAACGTGCTGCCCCTTTAGGTCGAGGGTCTGATCGGCGGAGCCTGAGATCGTGATCCCGAGCGAAATGATTTGGCCGTCTCGAATCAGGAGGGACGCCGCGGCAAGCACGGGGCCGGATACCGGATGCAAGGTCGCGTTGGTGAGCAACAAGGACGCGGCGGGTGAGGCGCCGGCGAGGACCACTCCCAAGAGGAAGGTGGCCCACGGAGAAGATCGGCAGCGACGCAAGGAGTTAATGTTCATGGAGGGGCGAAGTCAGTCCTACCGCGGGAGGAGACAATTCTGGCAATCCTGCACTCCCAGATGGCGGGAATGCTCCAGGACACGCTGGAAAAACTTCTCCCGGGCGGCCTCTCCCGCGGTGGCGTCGCTTCCCTCACCGGCGAGTTTCTTGGCTTTGGCCACGAGGGCGATTCGCTCGTCGTTCAAGGCCCCGCTGCGGGCGGGCTCCTGGGCGCGATCGAAGTACTTTTTGCCCTCAATCCAGGTCTGCTGGCAGACGCTGGCCGAATCCAAGGGATGACCGGACCAGACGGCAAAGTCAGCATCCTTGCCGGCTTCCAACGAACCGACCCACCGGTCGATGCCGAGTTGTTTGGCCGGATTCAGGGTGACGAACTTCAAGGCTTCCTCCGCGGGAGTTTCGCCGTATTTCACGGCCTTGGCGGCTTCGAGATTCAACCGACGAGCGTGATCGTCGGAATCGGAGTTGAAGCTCACCGTGACGCCGCGAGTGCGCATCAGACTGCCCGCGTAGGGAATGGCATCAATGACTTCATACTTATAGGCCCACCAATCGGCGAAAGCGCTGGCCCCGGCGCCGTGCTGGGCGATTTCGTCGGCCACCTTGTAGCCTTCGAGGATGTGCTGAAGGGTGGCCACGCGGACGCCGAATGACTCCATGGTCCGGAGAAAAGCCAGGATTTCATCCTGCCGATAGCTGTGGCAATGGATCAACCGCTCGCCGGCCAAGATCTCGGCGATCGCTTCGAGCTCGAGGTCACGTCGAGGGGGCGGACCGTTCCCTCCCTGAGCCCGCCACTGCTTCGCCTCGGCCGCATAGTGTTGGGCGGCGGTGAAGCGGTTGGCGAAGAAAGTCGGCACGCCCATACGGGTCTGGGGAAACCGGGTGGTGAACTTATCGCCCCAACCCGACTGTTTCACGTTTTCGCCGAGAGCGAATTTGATGCCCGCGGGGGCGTTGGTGAATTTCAAGTCCTCGGGTGGGGCGCCCTCGCGTAATTTGATCACCTGATTTTGCCCCCCGATGGGATTGGCCGAGCCATGTAACAGGTTGGCGATCGTGAGTCCGCCGGCCAACTGCTGGTGGATCGTGTCCGTCTCCGAGTTCACCACGTCGCCGATGCGCACCATCGCGGTGCTGGGTAAGGTCGCTTCGTTCACGCTACCGAGAATCATCGAGTGGCTATGGGCATCAATCAGGCCAGGGGTGAGATGCAGACCCGTGCCGTCAATTTCGTGGACCGGGCCGGTGACGCTGACCGTCCCGACGGCTTCAATGCGGCCATTTCGCACCAAGAGGCTGGCGTTGGTCAGAATCCCCCGGTCACTACACGTCCAAAGAGTGGCCCCGCGGATGAGCAGGGTGGGTGGATTGGTGAGAATTCCGCGCCCGGCGAGCGGTTCTCGAGCGAGGCGTTGGCGAGCGAATTCACGCAGGCTTGCCTTCTTTTGGTCCGCCTTTGCCTTCGCGGCCAAAGCCTCGGCGGATTTGGTGGAGGCCTCTGGGGCAACGCGGTTGGGGCTGGACGGTGACACTTCATAAGGCCGTCCGTCCACCCAAACGCTGAGGACCTTGCCCTCGGCGTCGAAGTAACCCCGACTATCGCAAATGGTGAGATTGGCGATCTTACCGGGTTCGAGGGTGCCGAGCAGTGAATCAAGCTGACAAAACCGAGCCGGAATCGACGTAAGCGCTGCGAGGGCGTCGGTTTCGCTCAGGCCTCGGTCGAGGGCGGTCAGCAGGTTTTTGCGGAACTCCTTCCGATCCGTCAGGCCGTAAGTCGTGAGGGCAATTGTGGCGTCCTGACGACGCAGTAGGGCGGGGTTCTCCGGTGCCCAATCCCAGGCGCGCAAGGATTCTAAAGCAACGTCCTCCCAGCCGTCCTCCTGCGGGAATTTCGGCAACGCCGGGAAGGCCAGCGGAACGATATAAACTGTGGTGCGGGGTTGAATCAGGTCGGGTCGCCGCCATTCGTCGCCACTGGCGACGATGACCGTCGTCTTCCAACCCAATTCGGAGGCGAGGCGGCGGGCCCGATCCACCATGAGGATACTCCCCGGTTCCACAAAGACAGGCTGATGCAGCAGGGCAGGCTGCAGGGCCTGGAGAGCGGTGTTGAAGGGGACCCGGGGAGACGTTCGCGGATTCTGAACAAAAGCCGACTGGGCGTCGGACCACCATTGGGCATCGAAGAAAGCCTGGCGAATGGCCGCAATGACCCCCATCAAGGAGCTGGGAAAGGCTCCATCGCGCGGCGGGGGCCAGACTTCGGTCCCGGGGATTTCGAAGGCGATGTGTTGGGCGGTTCCGCGGCTGAAATCGAGCTGGAGGAGGGAAGCTCCGGGTGAGGCATCGCCCAAGGTCACAAAAGCACTCTGGCCGCGGATGATTCCCCGCGAGGGAACCACATTGGCCGCCGCAAAGCCCAATTCGCGGAGTTCTTCGAGTTGCTTAGCCTCGGGCGACCACCGTTGCGACATGAGTCGCTCGGGCGTGATGGACGCAATCGAGGAGCCTGGGCCGGGTGTTCCTGAGTCCGTTTCCTGTCCGGGGACACCAAAAAAGCGATAGCCACCGGCGGAAACGTCACTGGCGGTGGCTCTGGCGCCCGCCTGTTCTGCCGCCTGACTGGATCGGGTGTTGATCGGCGAGTTAGTGGTTCCGAGCGACAGATACGGATCGATGAACCCCGCATAGACCGTCTTTCCCGAGAGATCCCAAACGCGGGCCCCGGGCGGCGGCGTAAGGTCTGGGCCGACCGCGACGATTCGGCCCTCCCGGATGACCACTGTGGCATTGGAGAAAACTGTTCCTGGTTGGGTGAAGACTCGGGCTCCGACCAAGGCGTGCGTTCCCGGCGGCGACGGGCGGAATCCGGGCGGCGGAAGCGACTCCGCGGCCAAACCTGCCAGGGCGGATCCAAACAAGCTTGCTAGCAGCCAACCTCCAACGCCCTTGAACATGTCGAAAAACTACGCAGCACTCCCGTGAAGTCGAGCACAGCTCCAGCGGCGATCGCGTAGCGCGGGAAATTCGTCGCGCCAACGCGACACCACGGCCGAGTCCAGATTCGCGCTCAGGACACCCTCGAACTCGCCGGCATCGGTGGTGACCACGCCCCACGGGTCCACCACGCAGCTTCGGCCTGGGTAGGCGTTGACGGGATCGTTACCGCAGCGATTAACGCCGACGGCGAAGGCCTGGTTTTCGATGGCGCGGGCTTGGAGCAAGGTTTGCCAGTGACTGGCGCGACGGGAGAGCCATTGGGCGATCACCACAAAAAGCGTGGCTCCTTGCTCGGTGGCGGTGCGGAAGACCTCAGGGAACCGGAGGTCGTAACAGATAAACGGCGCAATCCGAAATCCGGCCCAATCGAAAGTGACCACGGCTTCGCCACCGGGGTAATGCTCTTTTTCACTGGCCAAACCGAATGGGTGGATTTTGCGGTAGCGAGTGAGCAGGGAACCGTCGGGGGCAAGCGCAAGCGCTTCATTGCGAAGCTGACCCTCCTGGGTTCCGATGACGCCTCCGAGCACAGCGGACCGAGTTGAGCGAGCCAGTTCAGCCAGGAATTGCTCGGCTTCGGGTGGGTTGCCTTGGCGAGTGACCGCCGTGTTCATGCTGAATCCGGTCGAGAACATCTCGGGCAGGACGAGAAGTGACCCGGCGGGAATCGCGAGCGGTGCGAGCAGTTCGTGGACCCGTTGGAAGTTGGTTGCTTTGTCTTCCCAGGCTACGTCCAACTGCAGCGCAACAACGGTCATCTGAATGAGCTCAGCCGACCAGTTCTCGCAGCGGTTGGAGTCCGGCATCCACGAGGAATTGAGGCCGCCCGGTTAGGTCGGTCACGGTGACTTTGTTCACGTCGATGCCCAGAGCGTGATAGAGCGTTGCATGGACTTCGCCGAATTGAACCGGGCGTTCGCTCGCTTCGCCACCCAGTCGGTCGGTCGCGCCGATCACTTGACCATGTTTCAGGCCGCCGCCGGCCAATAGGGCACAGCTTACCCGCGGCCAATGGTCGCGGCCGCCGTCTTTATTAATGGTCGGGGTCCGGCCGAACTCACCCCAGACCACCACGCTCACATCGCGATCCAAGCCGCGCTGATGTAGGTCTTGGATCAAGGCGCTGAGCCCCTGGTCGAGCAAGGGTAGATCCTGGCGCAGCGCTCCAAAGTTGTCGCCGTGATGATCCCAACGGCTGAAGGCCAGGGTGACGCAGCGGGCGCCGGCTTCGACTAACCGACGGGCCACCAGGAAATGCTCCATCAATTTGGGCCCACCGTCGTCCCGGTTTCGGGGATCCCCTTGGCCGTAACTTTCAATGATCTTGGGATCCTCCCGCTTGAAATCGAGGGCCTCGACCAGCTTGCTCGAAGTCAGGATGCCAAACGCCTGCTGGTTATAGGCGTCGACGCCTTCCATATTGCGGCTGGAATCCACCTCGCGCCGGAACTGGTCCAGACTCGACAACAACGTTCGGCGATCGGCCAACCGGTCGAGCGTGATCCCATTGAGAATCATGTCGTCCTTGCCGCCGCCTTTATTGATCTCGAAAGGGGCGCAGGAGGCTCCGAGAAAGCCGGCCACGCCATTGTCGGACCAAGGCACGTGACCCATTTTTGGGGCCAGGCCCACGAAGGCGGGAATCGAGCGATCGCCCGCTCCCGCCACCTTGGCGAGGAACGAGCCCATGGACGGCCAGCCACCCGGAGGTTGATTCCGGTTCATCCGTCCCGTGTAACACTGAAAGGCTTCGTGCCGATCCTCCATGCCGCTCATGGATCGGATCAGCGTGTATTTGTCGGCCAAGCTGGCGAGGCGGGGGAGGTGCTCGCAAATCTGAATTCCCGGAACATTGGTGGGAATCGGCCGGAACTCACCGCGAACTTCGGACGGCGCGTCCTGCTTCAGGTCGAACATGTCCTGATGCGACGGACCGCCTGGCAGGAAGATCATGATCACCGCCTTGTGCTGGTTGCCGGCGCTGCGAATCCCGGCGGCGGCCTCGGCCCGGAGCAGTTCGGGTAAGGCGAGCCCACCCAGGCCAAGCGCCCCAATCCGCAGGAAATTGCGACGCGAAACACCGTCGCAGAATCCCGAGCGGTTCGGGCGGGGTCCTAGAAGAGTCAACATGGCAGTGGCAAAACCAGATTCCGGATAGCCTGTGCCGCAGGTTGTCCGCGGAAACGTGGCCTGAGGCAAGCCTACATGCTGGACGATCAACGAATTGCCCGAATTCAGATGGCTTTCTTGGGGCCAGCCGGTTTCGGTCGACCGGGAGTAGAATGCCCGTTCAATCTCAACTGGACGGCACCAGTATGAAGCCCGTGTCCCGATCCCCGAGAATCTCCGTCTTCCGACCGCGGTAAAGCCAGTGATGCCACCCGATCAGCGCGCAGAAGAAGGCATCCAGTCGGTCTTCAGCCGCCTTGCTGCGCGGAGCTCTCAAAAGGTCTTCGACGCCTTCATCCATGAGCAACTGGGGAAACCGGAGGGTCAGACAGTGCCGGATCAATCCCTGCAGTCGCTGAAATTCCTGACGCTGGGCGGCGGCGGGCCCACGTTTGTACTTAACGATTCGGTCGAGTTCGAACAGTCGGATCATCGCGGGATGCGGATAGACCTCGGCCACTAAACGCCGGGAGGCCCGCAGGTTCCAACCGAGCGTGAAGCCCCGTTCCTGCAGGTGCGCGGCCAGTCGGATCGGACGCGGACATCTTGAGAGATTAGCCGGATGGCAGCCGGCATGAAATCGTCCGAAGACGCGGTGGGTTTCCCGATCGACCGGACGCGAGCCGGTGAGGTTGGGGCAGACGAGGGGCGCATCGACCAGGATGAGCGCGTCGGCGGACGGGGAGACCTGGGCGTCGACCCAGTCGAGAAGGGCGTCATCTCCCTGGACCAGTCGGCACTCACGCAACCGGGCTGACTGCGCTCTGACGTCGATCAGGGCGACCCCGTCGGGATTTCGTTCTCCCCAGGCGAGGTCGAGACCGAGGATGAGCATTTGGGGAGAATTTTCGGCTAATGCCGGCGCAGGCGGAGTGTGTGGTCGATGCGGCGGGTTTGGGTGTATTCCAAGGGTGGGAGTTCCGAGAGAGTGGGCGATTCGGTTTCTTGCAGAAGATTCCGGGCGAACGTTTGCAATTCGATCCAGCGCGACCATTCCAAGGTCGGAGCGTGGGCGATCTGGCGGAGGAGACTGCGCCACTCAATGATGATTCGGTCCACGTCCCCACTGCCGAGAAACTCGGTGGCGAAGCGCGCTTTCGACGCCGGATTGCGGTGGACCGAGCGCACGACGGTCTCGGCGCCGCTCCCGTACTTCGCCGGAATCCCACCTTCGAGATATCCTGGGATGTTCTGATTGCCGTAGGCGGCCCGGCAGGACATCGCGAGACGGCCGCCCCAGCGATCCTCGGAGCCGGCGAAGCGAAACCCGGCATCCAGATTGGCCAGGTCGTACACCAACTCCTCGAGCGGATAGGTTGTATCCTCCAGCGCGGCGGCGACAGCCAGTCCGTCGCCGCCATGAAAACAACTGACGATGCGGCCGCGCGCCGTGGGTTTGCCGACGGAATCCACCAAATTGAGTCGGCGCCAGAGCAGAGCGGTTCCCGTCCCGCCCGGGAGTTCCCGACAGACCGGGACCAGGGCGCATTGTGTGCAGTCTTCGGGGAATACCTCGCGTTCGCGGGGCTTCCACAGGGCGATCCCCTGGGCGTCTACCGGAACCTTGGCGGTTTGTTCGGCCAGGCTGATTAAGGCCAAAATCTGGTGGGGTTCTTCAATGAACCGGATCACGGGCAGGCGTTGACCTTTGAAGCTACGTTCCACCAGCGGAACCACCAGGGTCCGCCAAATTTCCAGTCGAGTTTTACGACCGTTCCAGCCGGTTTGTTTTTGAATCCATTTCGTGAGTTCAACCCCGTCCTCCGGCAGGCGGTCGGCCACTTTAACGGCCCGGCCGTAGGTGCCGTCGGCCAAGGACAGCAGTTCGCCGAAGCCTACCTTGGCCAAGGCGGTCGGTTCGGTTAGGAGCGGACGTAGCGTCACTGGGGTGACCTCGGGGGACTCCGTCGTCGGGATCCCATACGTCGCGATTTTGAGGTCGCCGAGGCGATGTTCCACCCAGGTGGGGAAGGGTTGCCACTGACCGACCGAGTTGAGTAACTGACGCTGCCGGCGGCGGACGTGGCGGGCGCGTTCGGCATCGGTCTTTAGGCCGCAGGGCGTGTGGGGATGTTTGAGCGAGGCTTCGACCCCCAGGAAGATGGGTTTGGTGGTGAAGAGCCGCTCCTGAACGCGGACGGCTTCGCTGAAGGGATCCAGTCCCAGTTCGGCGGCCGAATGCATGACCCCGAGGAGAGCACCCCAGTCGACCAGTCCGCTGCGCGCCAGGGCAGCGGGTCGACCATCGCGGAGTCGGAGTTCATTGGCGCCGACCAAGACATAGCCCGTTTCATCAAGGCCGCGGCGTCCGGCGCGACCAAACATTTGGAGGATTTCGTCGCTACCGATGGGCACCTCGATTCCGTCGCGTTTGTAGGTTTGCGCGGAGACGGCCACACTGCGGAGGGAGAAATTGATACCGGCGGCAAGACCCATGGTGGCGACCACAACCCGGAGCTGACCGGCTTTGGCGAGCGGTTCGATCACGCCGGCCCGGGCGGCATAGCTGAGTCCGCTATGATGATAGGCAACCCGGGCCTTGAGCATGCGGGCGAGGTGTTCGCCCACCAATTGACGCTGGGCATCCGTCAGAATGAGGGGATGGGGATTGGGCAGATTACGGGCGAGATCCCAGGCGATTTCCTCGGCGCTGCGTCGACGAGGGGCGAACAGGAGAATGGGGCCGAGGTTTTCGGCGAGAGCCTTGGCACAGAAACGAGCCCAGTGACTGCGAACTTCCGACGGAACATTCCAGCTCAACTCTCTGACGAAGATCTCTTCCAACGGAACGGGCCGAACCTCGTGGCGGATCAACACGGCTTTCCGTCCCAATCGAGTGAGCCAATTGACGATATGATGAGGGTTGGCGACCGAGCCGCTCAGCAAGAGGAGTTGGGTCGTGGGCGGCGCCAGGGCAATGGCGAGTTCGTAATTCAGTCCCCGATCTTCGTCCCCAATCATCTGATACTCATCGACCACCAGCAGCGTCGGACCCTCGCCGCGGATCAGCCGCTGTTTTTGGGTTTCCAGAGTGGCGACGAGGACTGAAGCATTGAGATTTTCGGAAAGGTCGCCGGTCGCGATGCCGACATTCCATCCGCGGGCTCGCCATTCGGCCAATTTATCATTAGCGAGAGCGCGCGTGGGGACGGTGTAAATAGCCTGACCGCGGGGTTTTCCCTGATTTGACCAGAGCTCGAAGACGAGGGTTTTGCCGGCGCCGGTGGGAGCCTGGACCACAACATCCTTGCCCTCGCGCAAGGCGGACACGGCCTGTTGCTGCCAGAGGTCCGGCACCTCAACGGCGCCGAAGAGGGGCGGAGCGCTGGTGTCGAATGGGTCGGCGACGGACTGCACGGAGTCAGACTACGCGTGAATCGGCATCCTGCGAAACCGGGAAGCCGGGAAAATCCAGGTTTCCGCAGGGCGGTTAGGCGGCGGCGGTCCCGCGCACCCAAGTGGAGCAAAGGAACGCGGCGAGTTGGTGGGGCGCGGGGGCAACTCTGGGTCGACCCGGCCAAGGCCGGCCCGGAGCTTTGCCCGGGCCGGGGACGGCGCCGTGGCGCCATCCCCCGCGGGTTGGAGGGGCGCTCAGGACTTCGTCTGTTTAACCTTTTCCCACTTGCGGCCCTTGGCGGACTTGAGAACGGCGTCGACCACGTAATCGGTGGCCAGGCCGTCGCGGAAATTGGGCCGGGCCGGGGTCCCGCTTTCCAGTCCTTGCAAGAAGTCGGCGACCTGGTGAACAAAGCTGTGTTCATACCCCAGTTGGAGGCCGGGCACCCACCATTTGCCGCAATATGGATGGTCTCCGTCGCTCACATGGATCGAACGCCAGGCGCGCAGCTTGCTCTCGTCCTTGTGGTCGAACCACTGGAGCCGATGCAGGTCGTGCAGGTCCCACTTGATGGAGGCATGTTCGCCGTTGATTTCGAGCGTATAGAGCGCTTTGTGTCCGCGGGCGTAACGAGTGGATTCAAACAACCCGAGGGAGCCATTGTTGAAGTGACAGAGGAAGGCACAGGCGTCGTCGATACCGACTTTCTCCACCTTGCCCGTGAGCTGGTGTTTGCGTTCCTTGATGAACGTCTCCGTCATGGCATTGACGTCCTTGATGCCGCCGTTAAGCCACATGGCCGTATCGATACAGTGCGCCAAGAGATCGCCGGTGACTCCGGAGCCGGCGGCTTTGACATCAAGTCGCCAGAGCGCAGCGCCGCCCTGCGGAAGATCGGCGTTGATCGTCCAGTCCTGGAGGAAATTGGCGCGGTAATGGAAAATTTTTCCGAGCCGACCCTCATCGATGAGCTGTTTGGCCAGGACCACCGCGGGGCAGCGGCGGTAATTGTACCAAACCATATTGGGTACTCCGGCCTTCTCGACCGCCTTGACCATTTTCTCGGCTTCCGGCGAGTTCAATCCGAGCGGCTTCTCGCACAGGATCATTTTGCCCGCCTTGGCGGCGGCGATGGCCATTTCCGCGTGGAGATTGTTCGGGACGGCGATGTCGATCAGGTCGATGTCGTCGCGGGCGATGAGTTTCCGCCAATCGGTTTCGATGCTTTGGTAACCCCAGCGGGCGGCGAACTGCTTCACCTTGTCCTCATCGCGGGCGCAGACGGCCTGGAGAACGAGTTCGTATTCAGAATCGAAGAAATTGCCGACCCTAGCGTAGGCGTTGGAGTGGGCGCGGCCCATGAAGCCGTAGCCGATGAGACCGATGCGCAGTTGTTTCTTTGCCATGGGAATGGATTCGAGGAATTAAGTGAGCTTGTGTGGGAGTAGAGTAGAAAGGGCACCCGAGCGAGACAAGGTCGGAGCGCGGTCGGCAAAAAAATGAGGCCGTTCCGTCGTCCTGGAGTTCACGGCGAGGTTCGCCCCGTTGATTCGGGAAGCTGAACCACTCGGTTTCCTCGAGCCGTGAGGTGGTGGACCAATCCATTGGTGCCAACTAGGTGGCCCGCGCCAACCACCACCAGCGTGCAATTGGTCTGGGTCAGCCAACGTTCGAGCTGGGGTAACCAGGCCAGGTTTCGTTCGACCAGGAAGCGTCGGTACGAAATCGGAAGAGTGAGTGCGTCCCTCGAAGTCAGGCGATCGAATCGCTCGACATCACCTCCCGTCCAGGCTTGGGCCAGCGAGCGGGCGTAGTTGACGCCCTCGGCTAAATCCTGGCGCAGAGACTCGAGGGCTTCAGAATCCGGGATTTGGTTCAACAAGGCCAATTGCTGACGGCCGGTTTCGAGGAATTCTAGGGGCTTTCCCTCGCGTTTCGCTCGATCGAAAAAGTAGCGGTCGATCCCGTGATCTTCCTGAAATCCCGCCGCGCCGAGGATTAAGAGTCCCGCATAACTACTCGCATACCAGGGTCGATACCGGTCAAACGTGTCGGCTGGAAGTCCGTTCCGGCGGGCAATGACCTTGATCCGTTCGCGGGTGACCGGATCCAGTCGGCTCGACAAGGTCTGTCCTTGGAGCAGAGCGGCCAGTCGGTTTACTTCCGCGCGGAAAACGGGTGTCTCGAATTCGGCGAGGTCGGCCTCGAACACAACTCGATCGCAGCGGGCGTAGGCGGAATAAAGGGACAGGGAAGGTCGGTCGCCGGCCCGGAGTTCATGCAGGGACCCGGCCAGATAGAGGGATCCGGCGCGACCTTGGACGTGCCAAACGAAATCTTTGGGGGCGCGGGTGGAATCGGGGGCCGCCGAGGCAAGTGGGAACGCGAGAATAAAGGCTGCGACGAACCGCAACCGGCGGGCGACACGGCGGTAGGAGGGCAAACTCATCCGACCTTCAAAGTGTTGGCCCTGGGTCGAGAGAGAGCAACTTCGTCTTTCCCGGTCGATGGCTGGTTCTTTCACCGCACTTCTTGCCGACAAGTTCCTTTGACGATAGGAGTTGGGTTGTGTCCTTTCCCCGCCTCCGATTGCCGGCTTCCGGCTGGAAGCGCTGGCTCGCCCTACTCGGTCTCAGCGCGGGTATTCTGATTCTGCTTCTCGTGTTGTTGGTGTCTGGCGCCGTGGTGGCGCTCCAATCTCCCTCCGTCCAGCGCTGGATTTTCGAGAAGAGCCTGGCCTGGGACTCGCCCACGGCGGCTGAACTGAACTCCGAGCCGGCGGCAAAGCCCAGTTATCACGGACCGGTGGGAGAAGGTTCTTCCCTGAGTTCGGCGACCGAGATCTATCGGCCAGACCGGTTTTGGAATGTGGGCCTGTTCTTTAGCGGACCGGAGTGGAGCGCGATCCAGCATCAGCGGGTGACCCCCGTCGAAAACTGGATGTCTTCCACCGACGGCTCGGTGAAATTGCGCAATCCCCAGGCGCTGCGGAATGGGTTAGCCGGGGTGCTCGGCCTTGATCTTCCCTGGTCGACGGGACGGGTGAGTTTGGGCGGAGTCGTCTTCACCAACACGGCGGTCCGATTCAAGGGCAACGGATCGTATCTGGGAGCCATGCGGAGTTATCGAAAGCCCTTCAAACTGCACCTTTCCAAGTATCAGAAGGGTCAACACTGGGCCGGCCGTTCCCAGTTCAGTCTGGGCAATTTATCGGCCGACCTGACCTGCCTGAGCGACACGTTGGGCTACGAATTCTTTCGCGAAGCCGGCGTGCCCGCCCCGCGGACGGCCTTTGCGCGGGTTTTTCTCAACATCGAGGGGGTCGAGACCAACCGGTTGTTGGGAATGTATGTGATGGTGGAGAATCCCGACGCTGACTGGGCTCGAGATCAATTTGGACTGCCCGATGTCGCCTTGTTCAAGCCGGTCACCTACGAGCTGTTCGCTGATTTGGGCACGGAATGGTCGGCTTATGACGGCATTTATGATCCGAAAACACCGATTTCGCCGGCGCAGCAGGAGCGGGTGATGGAACTCGCTCGGTTTGTCACCCACGCCTCCGAAGCTGAGTTTGCCGGACGGATTGGAGAATGGTTCGATTTGGAGGCCGTGGCCCGTTTTCTGGCGAGTGAGGTCTTGCTCTCCAACTACGATGGCTTTTTATCGAATGGACAAAATTTCCTCCTGTATCTCGAACCGCGCTCGAATCGCTTTGGGTTCATTCCCTGGGACCTGGATCACTCCTGGGGCGAATTTCCGTTTGTGGGCACGGCGGATCAGCGGGAGCGAGCCAGCATTTGGCATCCCTGGATCGGTCGACATCGCTTTCTGGAGCGGTTGTTCGAAGTCGAGGCCTTCAAAGAGCGCTATCGCCAGGAGTTGGAGCGGCTTCTCGGGACGTTGTTTGTCCCGGATCGATTGAACCGGCGAATTGACGTCCTGGCGGAATCGGTTCGTCCGGTCGTGGCGGAATGGTCGGCGGACCGTTTAGCACAATTCGAGTTAGCTACGTCGGCGAACTGGAGCGTGGGACTCCGGGAGGGTAATCCGTCGGATCCCAATCGACCGGTCTGGCAGCTCAAGCGTTTCATTGCCACCCGGGCGGAGAATGTCCGGCAACAATTGGACGGCAAAGTTGAAGGGGTCCTGCTCCAAAGACAGCGGCCGTGGTGAAGTTTCCGCGATCGCGGAAGGATCTAAATCGCTCGGCCAGGTCATGAATTAATCCCACTGACTCACTTGCCGCTTGCCGCGCGCCGGTCTTTTCCGGCAGTTAACGCCACACCATTTACGCTATGAGCAAAAAGCCCGCTGCCCTTCCTGCCGCCAACAACTTTCCCAAACTTCACAACGCCATGTGGCCCGGCCTGGTCGGCAAGGGCAGCCCCGGCGCGGAAGACTTCATCGACCTGGATACGATGCTCGATCTAACTGCCAAGGCGGAGGTCAACGGGGTGAAGTTCGATGGGGTGGACTTGTTCCTCTACCATCCGCATGTCGATATCGACATTTCTGATGACGGCCTCAAGAAGCTGGCCGCCAAGATCCAGAAGAAAGGATTCGTGGTGGGTTCAGTGGTCGCGCCCGTGTGGTTCGAGGGTTCGGCCATGGGAGACGAGACGAAACGGGCTAATTGGGTCACCGCTGTGCGTAAGGCGTGCCGAATTGCTCAGAAACTCCGGGAGCTGGGGGTACGCCCACATGGGGTGGTGCGCATCGACTCCGCCGCACCGGTTACCGAATGGGACAAGGATCCGAAGGGCAATACCGCGTTGATCGCCAAGACCTTCAAGGAGGGCGGCAAGGTGGCTAAAGACCACGGTGAACGGCTCGCCGCGGAAGGGGAGATCTGCTGGGGCGGCATGCAGTCCTGGAAGTACATGATCCAAACGCTCGAAGCGGTGGGCATGCCCAAGGTGGTCGGGTTCCAGGCCGATATGGCCCATACGTTGTTGTATGTGTTGGGTTACAATGCCCCGGAGCACCGGATTGTGCCGCCCAAGTTCAGCTGGGAACCCGAGGTTTTCCACAAGGCGATGAAGAAGATGACCGATGCCTTGCGACCCTGGACCTTTGATTTCCATGTCGCTCAGAATGACGCCACGGTAAAGGGCTCGGGCGATCACGAAAAGACGGGCAAGCACTGTCCGGTCAATGATCCCAACGGAAAACTAAATGTGGGCCGCGACGCGGGTTACTGGTTGCGGGACGGGCAGGGCAAGGTCACCAAGAAGATCCGGCATATCTGCTGGGACGGTTGCATGTTCCCGAACGAGATGCTGATGAAGCAGGAGACCTGGAATAACATTCTGGCGTCCATGATCCAGGTTCGGGAGAACCACGGATGGAGGGAGTGATTCGGAAGTTGGAACGGCGAAGCCGTGAATTCGAACTGGGCGCTTAAACCTGCGGGGCGCACCGCCGCTTTGAAACGGCGTGACGTTCCCAAGCGGAGGCGGCCCGGCGCCACCGCACTCGATAGACCTTACGGGGCCGCTAGCGCCGCGAGCAGATCTCGCAGTTCCCGTAGGGTCATCAATTCGTTAAGGCCCTCGGGCATGGCGGAGAGGGCGCGGTCGCGGGATTCGATTTGATCGGCGGGAAGGGTGATGCGGCCTGCTTCGGCCGTTTCGAGGACGAGACCGGTGGCGGTTTCGGATTTCACCATGCCCACGACCACGGTGCCATCGTTGCGGGTTACCAGCACGTTTTCATACCCAGCCGCAATCTCCGCGTTGGGATTCAGAATTGCGCGGAGGACGTAATCGGCACCTTTGGCTTTGGCCAAGTCGGTGAGGTCGGGACCCACTTCGCCGCCTTCGCCGCCCAATTTGTGGCAGCGCTGGCAGCCCCAGTCGGCGCGTTCGGCGAAGAGTTTTCGTCCGACTGCCGCGTTACCGCCCGCCAAAACGATTCGATGGGGCGCTAACGGATCAGCCGGGGGCAACGCGTTTGTCCACGCGGTCAGGGCGGATTTCAAGCTGGGGGCGGTCAGGGCAGATCCCCGAGCGGCTTCGAGGACGTCCAACTTCAAATCCGCCGGGACGTTTCCTTCGACTAACCGTCCCAACCAGGCTGTGAGTATCGGAAGCGTTTGGGGGTCCGTCGATTCGCCAAGAAATTTGAAGGCGGCTTGGCGTTCATGGAGCGGACCGGATTCAGCGCGGGCGGCCAATTCACTGATGGAAAGAGGGGCATCGGTGGCCGAGAGACGCTGGACTTCGGCGCGGACGGTGGGGTCGGCATGGTCTTTGAAGACGGCGAGCAAGGTGGGCCATCGGTCCGGTTGTAAGGCGCTGCCGGCGCGGAGAGCGGCAAAGACCAGGTTAGTTCCGGTTTCGACGGTTAGCTTTGGCCAGACGGCCCCAAAGGCCTCTTGAGCGGGGCGGGGATCCCGTGGGGGCAGGGGACGGTGGAGTCCGACCACTCGGTCAATTCGGGGCGGTTGCGCCCAAGTGGCGAGCGCGTCCAGAGCCTCCACCCGTACTGTTTCCGGGAGCTCGGTGCGCGTGGCCGCCTGGGCCAAGGCGGCGGCGTTCGTAGGCTCGCCCAGGCGAAGGGAAGCGTTGACGGCGCGGCGCAGAACAAAGGTCAGCCATTCGGCGCGGGTGAAGTTTCCGTCGGTGGGCCCAGAATCAGTGGAGGGTTCAGCGTTGAATCTTGAGTCGGGATCGAGCAGGCGGGCCAAGGCGGGCAGGGCTGCAGGGATCGGGACATCATGGATTGCGCGGGCGGCTTCGAGGACCACCTGGGGGCTGGGATCAGCCAGGAATCCTTCGATCTCAGCGAATTTGTGACGGCGTTCGGCCAATAAAAAGGCGAGCCGAACTGTGGCATTGGTGTGCGTTGCCCAGGTGGGCAGGTGGGGTCGGAGGGATCCGCCCGACACCTCCGCTAAGCGGTCCAGCAGCAGGACGGCTGAGTGAAGTAGCACGGGATCAACCGGACGCGAACGAACCAGACACGCCTCTATCTGGGTGGTTGGCCAGATTAATCCCCGATTCGCGCTGGGGAGGGCGCTTTTCAGGCGGTTGGGTAGAAGCTCCAGGAGGTGTCCCCACGCGGAGAATCGGAAACGGAGATGTCCACCTGGACGAAAGGCGCCAAAAAGTTCCCGATAGGCGAACATGGCCTGAGCCGCTGCGGGCGCCGGGGCGCTCTCGATTAATTCCATGAGTTTCTGCTGCGAGAGCCCGACCCAGCTACTTCCGAGCAAGCGGCCGGCCGCCGCTTGGACGGTGGGATCCGGGTCGTCCAGGAGCGGAAGGAGCGCCGTCAGATTCGAGGTGAGCTCAGCGTCGTTGCCGGGCGCTTGGCGGACGATTTGGGAAAGGCCCCAGAGCGCGTGTCGGCGGGCGCGGGAATTCGTTTCGTGCAGAGCGACGGTTGCGAGGGTTTTCCAAGCGGACTGGCCGCGTCCGGCCAATTCCCATTGGGCCTCGAGCCGCACTCTTTGGTCGGGATGGCCTAGCAAGCTGTCCAAAACTTCGAACCTGCGGGCGGCCATGCCCTCAGCTAGCAGGCGGCCTACCTCGGAAATCGCTGGATCGTGGGACAGGGCTGGATTTGAAACGCGCCAGAGCCGGCCCTTTCCGTCCTTTTCCCAGCTGGGAAAGGCGTCGGCGACCACCAAGCCGCCCTTCGGAGGAAACGCCAGATCGACCGGAGCCAGATTCCACAGCAGCTTGCCGATGAAGTTGGTGGGCGAGTTATCCTCCATCCATTGGCTCGAGAGGGCCGCCGTCGGGGTAACCACTTGGAAGAAGGCGCCGACCGGTTCGACCTGAAAATTCCGGACCCCACCTGGAAAATCGCAGTAGAAGAAATTCCCGACAAAATCGTCGCCCAGCCCGGTCCCCGGATAGTAGGCGATACCGGCCGGTCCATGCCCCAAGTGCGCCACCGGCGGAACCAGGTAAGCGGCCGTATTGCTCTCCTGGGTGTGCCAGAGTCGTTCGGAATTCCAGGCGCCCATTTTAGGCAGCCATTGCCAGCCGATGGTCCAGCCGTATTCCGCTCCTTCCAGCACGAGCGTCCAGCGGGCTTTGTCCCCGCCGTCTCCGTTGTTGTCGCCGGTCCAGAGGTTACCGAATTCGTCAAAAGCCAGATCCTGGGGATTTCGCAGCCCGCGGGCAAAGACTTCAAAATTCGAGCCATCGGGTTCACAGCGGAAAATGGCGCCGGTATCCGTGACGTCGTTGAAGGGAGTGGTTGGCTGAGCGTTGGTGGCCAAGGCGACCTTTGCGCCCCGGTCAGCGATCGAGAAATAGAGCCGACCGTCCGGGCCCTTGATCAGGCCGTGGAGATCGTGTCCGCCAAAGGCGATATGTACGCCGAAACCGGTCAGTAGTTTCTGCGCTTCCACGCCGGGCCGAAGGCCAGAAGCATAGGTCAGCCAAATGGACGGTAGACCGCCGCGGCGGAATTCCGGGTCTCGGATCGTGAACCGCCAGAGATCCGGGATGCAGGTGAACCAAACATTGCTGCCGTGAGCGAGAACGCCGGCCGCCACGCCACTGACGCTCGTGTTGAAACCGTCGGCGAAGGTCAAAGCCCGATCCGCCTGACCATCCTGATTAGAATCCCAGACTAGGCGGATGCGTTCGGATTCGAACTCTAAATCCCGGCTATCGGTGACTCCATCGCCCGTGAAGTCGCGGAATCCGCCCCGAGTGGATTTGGTCGCGGTTTCGAGAAAAATCCGATTGGTGGCCAGCATTCCTTGAAGAAAGGCCGCTCGCTCGGCGACGGAACTCAGGGCGAGATCATCGGCGACCCACTCTTTGAAATTGCGGATGTCAAAGACGCTGGTCCGGCGGCGGTGACTTTCCACGACATAGGCGCGCCCGTGTTCGTCGAAACTGAGGCTGGTAGGATTCTGAATCAGCGGCTCGCTGGCCCACAGTTCAACTTTGAATCCGGGGGCGACCCGCAACCGGGCCTGGGCGGCCACGAGATCGGCGGGCGCCTTGGGGTTGCGAATGGTCACAGCGGGATCGGCCCGCAGAATTCCCCAGGCGAGCAACAGATAGACCGCTGCGGTAGGGAGGCGAACCCGAGTGAACATCGAGGGGGAGGATGAACCGTGACGAGAGCGGTTCAAGATCAACGCACGCTGGGTTGACTTGGAAGCGAAACGGTTGCGTCTCGGACCGCTCCCTGGTTAGCGAACTAACCGCCTTGGAGGCGTTGCAATGACGGAAGAAACAGCGATCGGTCGATCTGTTGTGTGTCAACAGTTTGTGCCGCCAGTTTCTCAGGAGGCCGCTTTTCCCGTCGGCAGCTTCCCGGGTTTTGACTTGGAATTCGGTCCCGCGGGGTCATTTCTGTGGTCCCGGCGGAAACTTTGGTTTCAGTTCGCCATTGCCCCAGGACCCCGGAAACCGTTACGCGAACGGGAATGAACGACAGATATCCCCCCGCTCGCCGCGGTCGGCCGCCCCTTCATCGCCCGGCGGAGCTGCCGGAATTTGACCGCAGCGGCTGGCGGACCCCCTGGGTGCAGATGAAGTACTACAGTTTTCACCCGCAGATTTTCCCGGCGATGATCCGCGAGGCTTCCCGCGAGGCGGGACCGGGTTCGCTGGTCCAGGTCTACGACAAGGAAGGTCGTCCTTTCGGAGCGGGTCTCTGGAATCCGCGTTCCCGGGTGCCCCTACGAATTTTGCACCATGGCCAAAATCCGGTGGGTGAGGAGCTCTTTCCGTGGTTACTTGATCGGGCGTTGGATCTGCGGTTGAATCTGCTCCAACTGCAGAATGAAGAGACGGACGCCTTCCGGGTGATCCATTCCGACGGTGACGGGCTGAGTGGCTTGATTGTGGATCGTTTTGCGGACGTCTTGAGCGTCCAGGTCCATAGTTTGGGAATTTGGCAGCGTTTACCCAAGCTCTTGGCCCATTTGCACGAGCGTTTGGGGACCAAGCGGGCGGTGCTGGAAGTCGACCCTGAGGCGGCGCGGAATGAGGGGATTCGCCCAAGTGAACTGAAGTCGGATGACGTGCGCGCCGTTAAAATCCGGGAACATGGGGTCCGTTACGAGGTAGACTTCGGCAGCGGCCACAAGACGGGTTTTTTCTGCGATCAACGAGACAATCGGAGGAAGTTGGCTGGTTGGGCGAAGGGGCGCCGGGTGCTGGATCTGTGCTGTTACACCGGTGGCTTTTCGTTGGCGGCGCGGGTCATGGGCGGTGCCGAGGAAGTGACCGGGGTGGATCTGGACGAAAAGGCGATCCTACAGGCCAAACGGAACGCCAATCTCAACAGCGCACGCGTGGATTGGGTCCATTGCGACGCTTATAGCTTTGCCCGGCAAATGCGCAAAGACGGAAAGAAGTTCGAGGTAGTTATCCTGGATCCGCCTAAATTTGTCTTCAGTCAGGAAGAGGCGGAAGACGGTCTACGTCGTTATGAAGATCTGAACATTTTGGGCATCTCGATCACCGAACCGGGCGGGTTGCTGGTGACGTGTTCTTGTTCCGGACAGCTCAGTGCCGACGACTTTGAGCGCTTGGTGATTCGCGCCGGCCAGAAGTTGGACCGGAAGTTGCAATTCATTGATCGGACCGGGGCCTGCTTGGATCACCCAGTAATGTCGAATTGTCCGGAGGGACGCTATTTGAAGGTGCTCTGGGCGCGGGTGTGGTGAGGAAAGGGAAGGCTGAGAGTTGGTCGTTGAGAGAGTATCACTTCTGGCCTACCGGCCCGTCCCTTCATATGTCTCGTCGACTGGCTGGGGCTGAGTTAACTCTTTGTTCATGCGCGTGCTCGTGATTGAAGATGATCCCAAGATCGCGTCGTTCGTGGTCAAGGGATTGAAGCAAAGTGGCTTTGCGGTGGATCATACCGGGGATGGGGAGGCGGGCTTAAGTTTGGCCGAGATTACCAACTATGACGCCGCCGTCATGGATATCATGGTTCCCAAACTCGACGGACTCTCGGTCGTGCAACGCTTGCGCGCCCAGGGTGCCCGCTTGCCCATTCTCTTTCTGAGCGCCCGGGCGAGCGTCGATGACCGCGTCAAAGGATTGCAGGCGGGCGCCGATGATTACCTGACCAAGCCCTTCGCGTTTTCCGAGCTGCTCGCCCGCGTCCAGGCGTTGATCCGTCGCGCGACTCAAACGGGAATCGAGCCCACTCGCCTGACGGTGGGTGATTTGATCTTGGACCTCCTAAGCCGCGAGGTAACGCGAGCCGGACAACGGGTTGATCTGCAACCGCGGGAATTCTCGCTGCTGGAATACCTCATGCGAAACCCGGGTCGGACCGTGACCAAAACCATGGTATTGGAGCATGTGTGGGACTACAGCTTCGACCCGCAGACCAATGTGGTGGATGTGCTCGTGCACCGCCTGCGCGGGAAGGTGGATCCCGATAAGAAACGCCTCCATACCATTCGGGGAGTTGGCTATGTTCTCCGCCCGATTGCTTAAGAATTTGCATCGCTCTCTGGCGGTGAGATTGAGCCTGTGGTTCGCCCTGGTCTTCCTCGTGGCGGCGACGGGGTTGTTCGTTGGCTTGTATCAAGCCTTGGCGAAACGAATTGAGCAGCGGGCCGGAGCCGAACTGGGAGCATTGTTTGATCGTTTTGCCGACGTCTACCTGCGCCAGGGCGTGGAAGCTCTGCGGGCGTCGGTTCGCAGTAGCGCAGGGCTCCCGGGCGTTACCTCCCTTTTTGTCCGCTTGAGCAAAGATGGGCGTCAGGTACTGCTAGCCGAAGTGCCGCCGGACTGGCTGGAGGTGCAGACTCGTCAGGTACCCGAGCCGACCCGGGGCCTGTATGTCGTCGAAAAGGTCCGCGAGTTAAGAATTCCCAAAGATGCCAGGCGTGACCTTCTCCTCGCGGAGGGTCAGCTGCCGAATGGGGTGATGCTGGAGGTCGGCCGCAGTACCGACAGTCGGACCGTTTTGTTCGCCCCCTTGCGGCGAACGTTTTGGCGGATGGGAAGCGTTGCGGTGCTGTTAGGGTTAGTCGGAGGCGGGGTGTTTGCCTGGAGTTCGACTCGACCCATTCGCGAAGTGACCCATACAGCCCGCCGGATTCTGGAGCAGGGCCAGCGTCATGCCCGCGTCCCCGTTCCCGCTGGGGATGACGAACTCACCGAGATGGCCAGCCATTTTAACACCGTTCTGGACCGGAATGAGGCGCTCTTGGTGGCTATGCGGGAATCCCTCGACAACGTAGCCCACGATCTCCGAACGCCACTGACCCGTCTGCAAGGCACCGCCGAACTGGCCCTCCAGAACGAAGGGGATCCGGCCGCCGTTCGGGAAGCGCTCGCGGACTGCGTGGAGGAATCGGAGCGGGTCCTTCGAATGTTAAACACGCTGATGGACGTCACCGAGGCGGAGGCTGGCATGATGAAATTGAACCGCCAGCCGAAGGACCTGGTGGCCTTGTTGCGGGAGGTGGCCGAGCTTTACGCGTTTGTGGCTGAGGAGCGGAAAATTGAAGTGAATTTCGAGTTGCCCGAGCGGTGCCTCGCGTCGGTGGATCCTGATCGGATGCGGCAGGTTTTTGGTAACCTGGTGGACAATGCTCTCAAATATACGCCCGAAGGCGGGACCGTCACCCTGGCGGCGACCCAGGAAGGCGGCACTGCGGTGATTCGGATTCGCGACACGGGCATCGGGGTTTCGCCCGAAGAACAATCCAAGATTTGGCTGCGACTGTATCGCGGTGACCGAAGTCGTTCCCAGCGCGGACTTGGTCTGGGGTTAAGCTTGGTCAAGGCGGTGGTGGAGGCCCATGGCGGCACGGTGGGTGTGACCGGATTGGTCGGAAAGGGCAGCGAGTTTACCGTGCGAATTCCCGAGGTCACGAGGTAATCGACCGAGCTCGACCTTACCGGGTGTCTCTTGACTCCTCCCGTTTCGCCCGGAATTCCGTTCCCGGATTCCATTCCGGCCAGGCGGACGTCGTCGCTAATTCGTAACCGACCCGAAAGAGAATCTGCAGATCCTCGACGGCACCGGCGAAATCCCAGTCGGGCTTCACTTCGTCGCTGACTTTGTGGTAGTCGCGTTCGGTGTAGTCGTCGGCTTTGGACTGCCCCCAACCGGGCGGCCGTCCGAGGAAATTTGTTCCACCTTTCGCGTAAAGAGCCGGCACGCCCACCTTGGCGAATTCAAAATGGTCGCTGCGATAAAAGTAACCTTTCTCGGTCTGCGCCTCGGCGGCGACGGTCCGACCCTGGGCGGTTGCGTGGCGCCGGGCCAGGTCGTCCAAGGTGGAATTCCCCAGGCCGATGATGGAAAGGTCCGAAGTTCGCCCCCAGGGATTGAGCCCATCCATATTGATATTGGCGACCGTCCGGCTTAGCGGGTGCAGCGGATCGGCCGCATAATGGCGCGCCCCCAACAGACCTTGTTCCTCCCCCGTCAGCGCTAGGAACATCAAGGAACGGGCCGGCCGCCCAGGCAGCGCGGTGAACGCGCGGGCGAGCTCGAGCAACCCGGCGGTTCCGGCGGCATTGTCGAGTGCTCCATTGTAGATCGGATCGCCCTCTCTTTGGTCGTCCCGTCCGAGATGGTCCCAGTGGGCGGTATAAATGATCCAGTCCTGGCGGCGCTCCGAATCCCTTCCGCGCAGTTCGCCCACGACGTTCCGGGAGCGCAGATGACGCAGCGAATTGGTCACCGCCAGTTGCGCGGTTAAGGGGAGCGAAATCGGTTTGAAATCGCGGCGGATGGCCCGGCGTTTTAGCTCGGCTAAGTCGAGTCCGGTGCCTTTCAGCATGCGTTGAGTGGCCTCCAGGCTGACCCAGCCGGCGACTTGGACGGTGGGTTCATCGGTCGCGGTGAGGGAAAAATTCTCCCGGCTCCAGGAATTGACCACTACGAACCAGGGGTAGCCGGCCGGCCCGGCTTCATGCACCAGTAGCGCCGCGGCCGCGCCCTTGCGGGCCGCGACTTCAAACTTGTAGGTCCACCGACCGTAATAAGTCATGGCCTTCCCCTTGAACACCGCAGGATCAAGCTTTCCCGTGGCATCCACGACGGGAGGATCGTTGACCAGCATCAGTAGCGTCTTGCCCCGAAGGTCGGCACCCTTGAAGTCATCCCATTCATACTCGGGTGCCTCAACGCCATAGCCGACAAAAACCAAGGCGCTTTTCTCAACGGAGACGGTTGGCTTTTTGGGGGGTGACCAGGCGACCAGGTCTTGCGGCGCGGTGAGAATTTCGGTTGCGGATCCATGCTGCAGAGCTGCGGAAACCGTCGACCGCATTCCGACCATCGGAACCTCCTGAAACCAGCTACCCCCGGTGCCGCCGGGCTGAAGACCGGCGGCCTGGAACTGCTCGACGAGCCAAGCGGTGGTTCGGTCCTCCCCGCGCGTACCGGGTCCGCGGCCTTCGAATTCGTCCGAGGCGAGGATCTGTATATCCCGAGTGAGTTCCCGAGCCGAGATGGATTCAAGAGCCGAAGATGCGGGCTCGGTCGCCTGGGCCGCGATGCATAGACTCATTCCCAGGGACCAAACTCCACGGAATCGGGCTGCCATACCGTAACGGTATCGGCGAAGTGAGAATTCACGCAATGCAGCGTTTGACGGCTCCCATTGAAACCTGCCGTCGATGGTCGTGACGTCGGCGTTTAGTTTAACTTCGTTTTAGACGAAAACTGCGGGTTTCCGGCTGATACCGCCGGGTGCGAATGTCCTGCGGGTCGATTCCCTTTAAGACCGCCAGGACATCCTCCCGAACTGTGTTGCTGACTCGGTAATATTGGTGGCCCGTGGAATCTTCCTTAAACCGGGTTACCGATTCGCAGTTCACGACACTGACCTTGTCGGGAAGCGCCCGGGAATTGCGGGGTCCGCCCGCGCCCAGACGGTCTGGATTTCCCTTCGTGAGATCGCTGGTGACGAGAGCCTTGTCGCCGGGGTTGTGGTAGAGAGTCACACGTCGAGCCATGTCGGGAAGGGGGAGGAGCTTATGGCTAAGTTCGAAGGCGTCGTCATCCTCGTCAGCCGCGAACAGCAACACTTGATCGAGCAAGCGGCGGAGAGTTGTTCCGCCCGCACCGCAAATCCCTTGGAGAGCCCAACGGAGCGCAAAATTGCCCATGCTATGGGCGAAGAGATGTACTGCTTGACCGCAGTAATCCTCCGGCCGGGTACCTCTAAGGTAGTGCGCCAGTTTTTGGAGGCCGCGGCCCAGGGCGACGCCCGAGGCTCGGGCGTCGTCCCGGTCGGAAGCGTAGGCCTTGAACGGCAACATGGACCCATCCGACGGCCAGGTGAACAGGAAGTACACCATCGGTCGGTCCCCATAAAACTTCTTCAACTGCGCCGTTCGCTGCATGGCCTCCTTGAAGGTGTAGTTGAATCCATGAATGGAAATCACGCAGTCCAGCTCACCTTCGATCATCTCGCGGCGGACTTCGTCGAAAACCGCTTCGCTGCCGAGCACCTGGCCCGATAGATTCCCCATCCGCGCCTGCTCCAGGCCGACGTCGAGCTTTTCGCCGGCGACGGTCAGGGTGTATTTATCGAGTTTGGGCCCGGTCACCTCCGCCCAGCCGAATCGCAAATCGGTCAGCCCATTGGGACTGAACCGGCTGCCGAAGTCGGTAGGGTTTTCGGCGTTATTCGGATCGCGATTGGTAGCGAAGTAGATGCGCACTCTGGCTTCTAGCCGCACTCAGGCGAGCAGCGCAAGCGCGGCTTCGGCCATTTTCGGGCCGGTGAGTCCATGCTTCACATAGAGCTCTTCGGCAAGATAGGCGGATTGACCAAACTCACCATGAATGGCGAGCGAGCGGATCCGGTGAGCGATTCCGGCTTGGGACAGGGCATGCGACACTTGTGAGCCCATGCCGCAGACCAGTTGATGATCTTCAATGGTCACGACCCGGCCGCCACACTTCTGCACGGCGGCTCCGATGGTCTCGAGATCGACGCGATTGATGAAGGGATTGTTGATCACCGTGGCCGAGCGACCCTGGGCGGCCAGCAACTTAGCGGCCTCGAGACATTTGCTAAACAACACTCCGGAGCCGATCAACACGACGTCAGAACCCTCCTGGATTACTTGAGCCTGACCCCAGGCATAGGTGGCGCCAGGAATCCACTCGACGGGATAGTTCTCTCGGCCGACGAAGAACACGACCGATTCACCGTCTCGACCGTCTCGGCGTTCGTCCCCGATGTGTTTGATCGCGGCGTACATGAAGGCTTCGGCTTCATTAGCGCAGCTTGGAGCGACCACAATCGTGTGGGGGATCGCACTGACGGCGGCCAGGTAGGTAGTCGCCTGATGGGACGCACCGTCGGCGGCATCTTGAAATCCGACATGCGAAAACATGGCGATGACGGGCGCCTGCGAGAGGGCCGCCATGGTCAGGGGAAGATTGCCTTTGGTGACTCCGAATTGGCCGAAGGTATCAACAATCGGGATGTAGCCGGCTTTGCTGAGGCCCGCGCCGGTAGAAATCATGTTGGCTTCGGCAATGCCCACCTCAATGAAGTTTCCGGTGGCCTTTTGGAAGGCGCTAATGCCGGTCGAGCCTTGGACGTCGGAGCTGACCGAATAAACCGGATATCCTTCTTGAGCGGCGCGAATCGCACCCGAGGCGAGGCCGGCCTGAACCTTTTCCTTTTTCACGGACGGGGTGGCCGGAGCGGGATTTGCCGCGGTGAGCGCGGCCTTGGCCTTCTTCTGGTCTTCCTTTTTCTTCCAGTCGGCGTGCTGGGAGGCAGCCCAGGTTACGAATTCAGCCGGCGGGGTATCCCCGTAGTAGAGTTCCGTGATCCAATCCGGAATCTTCTCTCCGTTGGTTAAAGGGAATCCATGGCCACCCGATGAATTCTCCTCGGTGGATTTGATCCCGTAACCTTTGATGGTTTTGAGCCAGAGGCAGACGGGCTTTTCCGGATGCGCCTTGGCATCAGCAATCCCACGTTCCACCGCCAGATAGACTGCGGGCAGATCATGTCCATTTTCAAGGTGACGCACGTCCCAGCCCAAGTCGTGCAGGGAGGCCAGGCTGGGATTCATGGAGAAGGCGTCCTTCGAAATGCGACCGGAAAGCTTGGTATCGTTGTCAGAAACGATCAGTACGAATGGGTTCAAGCGGCCTTTTCCGGCTAGGCCGGGGATGGCGGCGAACGCTTCTTTGGCTTCGCCCTCCATCGCTGCGCCGTCGGAGATCGTGACGAGGGTAACCCGATCACGACCGGCGAGCTTATCACCGATCGCCAGGCCTTGAGCCTGCGGCAGGGCCGATCCCAATGGGCCGTTGGAGAGGAGTACCCCCTCCGGATTAATGTGCGACTCACCATGGCCGGTGAGCTTGGACTGGATGGAGCGGAATCCCTTCAGGTCATCAAAGGTCAGGGCGTCGAAACCGTAATTGGCGCGGAGTGCGTAAATCCCGTTCTCCGTGTGGCCGGCGTCGTTGACGAAATTGAAGGCTTCGAACCAGGGACGTGTTGCGCTGGCGAACATGAGTCCATGGATCGCGGCGTTCACTTCGGCAAAGGCCGCGGGTCCACCCCAATGACAGGCCGCTCCGCCAACCACGGCATGGACGTCCATCAAGGCGACCAAGGCGCGGGTAGCCCGGGGGTCACCCAGGGTCACTTCGTGTCCCGCCGCGTTCTTGACGACTACGGAATATTTCGGCGGGCCAGCCGGAGTCGGCGCAAGCTTTGATTTCAAGGTGAGTGGCGTCAGCGGGGGCAATTCAACCTTGGCGACTACAGAGGTATCGGCGGCCATGTTTGGGGATCGTGTAAAAGTTGCGTGTGTTCGTGCGAACGAGCGGCGCAGGCTACGGGTCGGGCTCGGAATTGGAAGCCGGTTTTTGTCGTTCCGATTCCAGTTTGAAAACTCGGCCGGCCGGACTCGCTCGGGCTGTGACGGCTCAAACCCCTCCCGTCATCCCAACCGGTCGCATAAATTAGCGGCAGGATCCAAAGTCACGCCGATGGGCCGGGAAGGCCAGAATCAGCCCAGAACCGTACCCGCGGGTAGAATGAGCACCGGACAAGTCGCGTGGCGAAGCACGCGTTCGGAAGTCGTCCCCCGCAACCCGTCCAGAAAGCCGTCCGGACCGTCCGTGGTCATTACAATTAGGTCCGCCTGGATCGCTTCGGCCGTGGCCAGAATCATCGGGGTCGGTTCGCCGGGACGAGTCATCCGTATCCACTCCCAGCCACTGTTCTCCGGGGTCTTTACGGCAGGAGTTTCAGCGTCGGCTCCAATATAGAGCAGGGTGACCCTTCCGGCGGGAACCCGTAGATGTTCCGTTAGGCGCCGAACCGCTTCAATAGCGGGTTGTGGACGGGGCTTCGTGGTGATCGGGACGAGGATTTTCCGGAGCGAAACCGAGCCGTCTTGAACGGAGACGAACCCGGACACACCACGGGGTAGAAACAGGGTCATCAGACCTGAATTGCGGGCGATGGGTTCGCCGATGTGTTTATGCAGCCAGCCAAGACGGTCCTCATGAGTGCGAATTGCGAGGACAATCAAGTCGGCGGGATGTTTTTCGAGGTAACTGAGGCAGGAGCGGACCGGATTATCGCTTTCGGAAATCACCTTGCGGATCTCGATGCCGAGGTCGGCGACGGCACCCCGCGGGCTATCCGGGGAAATGAGTCCCCAACGAACCAAGGTTGCACGAACACCGGGGAAGTCATGCCAGTCGGCGTGGGCGTCGGCGGCGACATGTAAAATACGAAGTTTGGCCCGGGCGATTAGTGCGAGCTTAAGTGCGTGGGCAAAGGCGACTTCACTGGCTTCAGAAAAGTCGGAAGGGTGAAAGATACTTTCGATCTTGAGCGGGTGTGTGTCGGGCATATTCGGGAGTGATTGGCAGGCAGTTTGGACGAACGGCCGAACGAATCTCAAGTGCGATCCCGGCTGAGGCGAAATTGAGGGATTCGGGGAAGAGCCCTTACAGTCCGTGGGCGGCCGACTGTGACCGTGCGGCGAGATCCGAACGCCAATGATAGGTAGGTTGCTTGCCGAGGTGGCTCGATTTGTTAGCGTCGCTGACCGATGAAGTATGTTTGGTGGATGTTGGGAATGCTTGCGAGTTTGGGGCCAGGATGGGCCGCTGAGCGGGCGTTTGATTTCTCGACCAACGTGCTGGGCGCAGAACCGAAGGGATTTGCCACTTTTGTGGCCGGGGGGGGAGATCCGAGTCGTTGGCAGGTGGTCCTGGCCGAGGTTCCCTCTCAGTTTCAACCGGTGCTGAAGGACACGCCAACGATCAACAAATTGCCCGTTTTGGCCCAGTTATCCCAGGACACAACCAATGAGCGTTATCCCGTTCTGTATTTCCCGGCCGAACGTTACGGTGACTTCACGTTTACTACCCGATTTCGAATGGTCAGCGGTTCGCGGGAACAGATCGCTGGCGTTGTGTTTCGCCTACAAGATGAACGGAATTTTTACGTCGTTCGCGCCAGCGCCCGGGGCAACCTGCGATTCTACAAGTTTGTGGAGGGCCAGCGAACCCAACCCATCGGGAATGACCTGCCGATTCGGAAGGGGCAGTGGTACGAATTGACGATCAAGGCTGAGGCCAACCGGATTGATGTGCTGCTCGACGGGAAAAGCGCCATTCCAACCCTGACTGACTCTTCTTTTACCGTCGGCAAAGTAGGCTTCATGACCAAATCAGATGCGGTCAGTGAATTCATGGATGCTAAAGTGACCTACCAACCTTTGGTAACGGTCGCGGAGAAATTGGTTCGGGACACCCTTGAACGGCAGCCTCGCCTCCTGAATTTACGGTTATACGGCAAGACGAGCGGTCGGCCGGAGTTGCATGTTCTCGCGGGTAAGAATCCGGAGGAACTGGGTCAAGCCGCGGGCGAGGTGGAGAACCAGGTTTTTGTCAGTAATGAGGCTTTCTTTGGCAAAAATAAGAACGAATTCCTGGTCACTTCACCCCTCCGTGACCGCAACGGTGAGGTCGTGGCGGTCGTGAAGTTTTTCCTGGAACCGTTCGCGGGCCAAACGACGGCCAACGCCGTATCGAGAGTGCTGCCGACCGTTCGATGGATGGAACTCCGCTTGGCGGCAAGTGAGGGGTTGGTGGACTGAACACGGAGGATGGGGGTTATTCCCCAGGTCATCGGGCCAGGAATCGCACCGGTTAGAATCGGTGACGCTTTCGCCACCCGGGTGACATCAGATCGTTGATTTTCGTCGCTTGCCTGAGACTGGCAAGGCGGGTGCTATCCTTAGCTCAATGAAAGACGCTATTTTCTTTGAGCGGGATGGCGTACTCAACCTGTGCGAGACGGATCGGGGCCATCAGGTCTCCCCGTTGCGCTTGGAACAGTTTCGGATCAACCCGCAAGCGATGGAGTGGCTTCCTCAACTGAAGGAGGCTGGGTTTCTTCTCATCGCCACCACCAATCAACCCGCCGTTTCCCAAGGAACTATGTCTCGGCGGGAACTGGATCTGATGCATGCCATGCTCCGACGGAAGCTGCCGTTGGATGATATTATGATGTGCCCTTACGACGATCGCACTCATCCCTGTTGCAAGCCTCAGCCAGGAATGTTTTTGGAAGCTGGTTTCAAATGGAGCCTCGACCTCGATCACTCTTTTGTGGTCAGCGATAAGTGGCCGGATGCCAAGGCGGCCCAGATTGCTGGATGCACCAGTATTATGTTGCAGTCGCCGTGGATCGGAAAGGATCACCATGATTTCGTCGTGCCGGACCTGCCGGCCGCGGTGCGCAAGATTCTGGATCTTCACCAAAACCTCCACGGATATGCGCTGGCGGCGAGTGCGTGAGTTTTATCGACCGGGGAGTTTTGCGCTACCGGTCGAGTTTTTGCCGCTGCGACCGGCCGTAACTAAGAGGGAGCAGCCGGGGCGCGCGCCGACGCCAGCGCCTGAAGCCGTGTCTTCCAAGGCTCCTTCCCCCAAGAATCAGGTCAGTTGATTCGAACGTAGGCTGTCATTTCTTGCCGGGTTGCAGCCCCACTCGGCAAAAAGGGGTTCACCGGTCATCGGCTCTGGGGAACCCAGTCCGGGTAAAAGGACGGATACGGACGGGAGTTGCTCGCTGTATTCTGGGCCGCAGGCCGATCGGAAATACCCAGAGGCGTGCATTTTTCCCCAGACTCCGCTCCGCCAGTTTTTGGGAATTCAATCCGACGGATAGGACACGTGCGACACAATTCCTGGGAGGGATGGAGGCGCTCTAGCTCCATTGATTTCAGCCCCTATTTGTTGACCGAACGAAGTATTTTAGCGTAAGGAATAGTTTGTTCCGTTCGTTTGCTATCCAGGAGTCGGACGCGGTTGGGCCGCGCTACCGGTTCTTCCCTAACGATGTTTTTGCACATCCGATTTTCGTCAGTCCGACATTTCACCTGGCTCTACCTAGTATTGCTGACCTTCGCTGCGCAGCAGTTACCGGCCCAGGAGTTTCGGATTAACCAGGTCAGCCTGGATTCCCAAGGACGGCCACAGGTGAGGGTTGCCGGTGACGCTGAGTCCTATTTTATCTTGGTTCGCGGAGCCGGCTTGCAGGTGATTACTAGCCCGGTCGATGTTCGATTGAACGGTGGAGTCGAGACAGCACTTCGTGATCCGGACTTGGGAGCCGCCCAGCGGCAGGCTTTTTATCGGGCAAAGGAGGTCGCCTTAAGCCAACCGGAAGATTCTGATGGTGACGGAATCGATGACGTTTACGAACTGCGGCGCCCGGTTTTTCTGAATCCCTTGAATGCCGGAGACGCGGCGCAGGATTATGACGGCGACGGTTTATCAAACTTGGCCGAATACCGGGCGGGAAGCGATCCGGCTGGGGGAGTTCCGCCGGTGACCTTTATGAGCTCACCGGCGCCGGGGGATGACGAGGTTTCCGTTAATCGGGAAACAATCCTTCACTTCACTCGGCCACTGGGATTGGGGGCGTTGATCAAACCCGACGACTTCTATGCCGAATTTGGCGGCCGACGTATTCTTTCCCGAACGGAACTCAGTCTGGATCGACGAACCGCGACTTTGTTTTACCTGGAACCTTTGCCGGGGGATGCGTCGGTGAAGGTTACGGTGAAAGGTGACTCACTATTGGATGAAACAGGTATACTAGTCGATGCCGATGCCGACGGCAGAGCTGGCGGCCTGGGTAATTTTACCTTTACTACTTTCAGCCTGACCCCAGTTACCGAAACCGGAGTGATGGGTCAGGTTTTTGCCTCCGAACTGGGCCTGGAAAATGGGCAACCGATTAATCGACCGCTGGAGGGAGTCATTATTGAAGTGGTCGGTCGGGAAGAATCCATGCGGACGGTCACGGGCACGGATGGAAAATTTCACCTCACTCCGGTGCCGGCGGGACGATTCTTCGTCAATATTGATGGTCGGCCGGCGGTCGGCAGTGGTTGGCCGAATGGAGATTATTACCCGTTCGTAGGCAAGGCTTGGGCGGCAGAGCCAGGAAAGAGCAATAACCTGGCGGGAGGTACGGGCTTAGTTTACTTGCCCTTCGTTAAAGGAGGTACCCTTCAGGCTGTCAGCCTGGATGAGCCGACCCCGATTTCATTTCCTGCTTCGGTAATCACCGACAATCCTGGGCTGGCGGGAACTGCAGTTATCGTCCCGGCAAATGCGCTCTTTGCGAACAACGGTAGTCGCGGCGGTCGGGTGGGAATTGCTCCTGTGCCTCCGGACCGCTTGCCGGAGCCGCTGCCCCTGGGAGTCGAGATGCCCATGGTGATTACGGTTCAGACGGATGGACCAAGCAACTTTGATCAACCAGTGCCGGTGAGGTTTCCAAACCTGCCGGATCCTAAGACGGGCAAGGCCGTTCCAGCGGGTGGCAAAACCGCTTTGATCAGTTTTGATCACGACCTTGGGTCTTGGGTGATTCAAGGCGCCATGACAGCCACTGCCGATGGCAAGTTTTTGGAGACCGATGCCGGGGTTGGAATCCGCCAACCCGGTTGGCATGGTACCGATCCGCTAACCCGTCGTCGTTGCGATCCCGTTCGCGGTGGTGGTGGT
>Ga0209591_10000709_pt1 | contig 42655 bp, 52 predicted proteins | sample MAT01_FD_187207 | JGI IMG/M metagenome (GOLD analysis project Ga0209591, IMG submission 187207) | Freshwater microbial communities from Lake Fryxell liftoff mats and glacier meltwater in Antarctica - MAT-01 (SPAdes) (version 2) | ecosystem: Environmental > Aquatic > Freshwater > Ice > Liftoff...
GTCGCGCCTCGGACGACCTGGGGAGCCCTGCAGCGAATGATCGCGCCTGGGCTGCGCCGCCTGCGCCCGCACCGAGCAACGGTCCGGTGCTCCGCCCCGATGGCGAAGGCAACACCAAACCCCAGCTATCGCGCCGCGAGCAACCGCTCGAATTTGAGCCACGTAACCGGCTGCCGCCGCCGCCCATGCCAACCATGATCCCCATGCGACGCATTTGGAAACGCAGCGGGTCCATCGAAACCCTGCAGTTGATCCCCGTGAGCGCCCAGCCAACACGCATTGGCGAAGCAGAGCGCGACTACGCCTATCGCTCGGAAGCGCGGCAGCCCCTGATCAATCTCTACAGGCTTTACATGATCGCCGGCGACCTGGGCCGTGCCAACGACATGGCCATTCGCTGGTCGGAGAAAGAGCCGCTCGATCCCGAAGCACTGACAGCAACGGCAGATGTCGCCGCTCGCCTCGGCGATCGAGACCGCGCGATTCGGATCCTCGGCAGCGTGCTCGACACACGGCCAGGCGAATTCAAAGCTCAATGGCGCTTGGCGCGGCTTTACCGCTGGGGTGGAGAAGCCCGGCTCGCTTGTCGCTTTAGTCTCGCCATCACCCAAACCCGACCTGACAACGCTCGTTCCCTGGCGGATGCCGTGAAGTGCAGCCGCGAGCTCGGCTACTCGGATCTAGGCGAAGATCTCTTGGCGCGCTCGGCCAACTCAGTAAGGCTTCAAGCCCAGACCCTGCTCGATCAGCCATCGCCCAGCGAACGCTTGAACGGCGACGTGCGCCTCGAAGCAACCTGGGAGGGCGGCAGCAGCGATCTCGATCTGGGCCTCTTGCACCCAGATGGCCATCGGATCTCCTGGCTGGGCGCGCCCAGCCAAGAAGTCATCACCAGCCTGACTCCGACTAGCACCCGTGCCGAAGGCTTGAGCCTTCGCGGTGCGAAAGCTGGTCAATATGTAGTGGAGGTGGTGCGGGCTAAAGGCCGAGGACCCGTGCGAGGTCTATTGAGGCTTACCGTTGGTACGACAACTCGGGAAATCCCGTTCACACTCACGGGCTCGCACACGACGCTAGCGGTCGCCAAGGTCTCCGTGCGCTCGGAACTCGTGCCGTATTGAGCGCTCATCTGGGCGGGCTGGGCGGGCTGGGCTTTCTTCCGACGAAGCAGGAAGAAAGGAAGCAAGAGCGACCCACCGGGCGTCACGATGACCACCAAGGCCCAAAATACAATTCTTGCTAGCGAAGCCATCCGAAGATCCTCTAAAGCACCGAACGTGCCATCTTCGGAAACCTGAAGCGCTCTTCACGATCACCGAACAACTCAGTCTGGCACGCGCATAGTGCCGAGGTGGTCTACAAGCAAGACCGGATCGGCGTGTCGTGGCTGCCTCGCAGTGTGTCACTTCGGTGCGGCGAGGGCCTTGTCTTGGCAGTCGCAACGCGTTGAGTCAGTCGGAGGCTTTGCCCATCGCGTGATAGCCCTTATCCACGTAGAGCGTTGTGCCGGTGATTCCCGAAGCGAGCGAGCTGCAAAGAAACGCCGCCGAATCCGCCACTTCCTTCGGATTGAGCTGCTCAGGGAGCGGAGCATTCAGGGAATAGTAGCCAATGATGTCGTGGATGATGCCTGTGACGCTAGCCGCGCGCGAGGCGTAGGGCCCGGCCGAAATAGTGTTCACCCGAATTCCGTACTTGCGCCCAGCTTGATGGGCCAAAACCCGTGTGTCGCTTTCCAGCGCAGCTTTAGCTGCGTTCATGCCGCCACCGTAACCAGGGATCACGCGTTCGCTCGCGAGGTAGGTCAATGAAACGGTCGCGGCACCCGCGGGCATCATGGGAGCGAAGCGCTGAATCATCGAAACCATCGAGTAAGCACTCACGCTCACAGCACCCAGGTATCCAGAACGGCTCGTTTCGAGCAGCGGCTTTTGAACTTCAGGGCCATTGGCGAGCGAGTGCACCAAAATATCCATCGATTGATCGCCAAACTCGCTGAGCCAGCTCTGTTTTAAGCCTTCGATGGTGAAATCGCCGCGGCCCGAATAGCGCTTGCTCGTTCGAACCTCTTCGGGCACGTCTTCGAGGGTGTCGTAGGCCGCGTCGAGCGGGTAGATCCGCTCGAACCGCATCAGACTCTCGTCCGATAGCCTAAGGGATTCATTCAGTTTGCCTCGCCGTAGGAGGTTCTCCAGGATCCCGAGCGCCGGCGGCCACGTCCCAAGGCAAACCGTAGCACCGGCTTCGGCAAGAGATTTGGCAATCGCAAACCCAAAACCCTTGTCGTCCGCTACTCCGGCAACGAGTGCCCGCTTACCCTTCAAATCGATATTCAACACGGGGAGGCGTTATCGACCCATCGGGCCCGTCGTGGCAACCCCTCCGTGCTCCGAAAACTTGAGGCCAGGCGAAACCGGGTGGGACTCTTCGGCACGTCTTTGTGCTAGGACGCGCCCTATGGCTTTGCACCGCCACTGGCATCACGTACTCAGCGCCTCCCTGCTGCTGGGCGCGCTGGCGTTGGGCTCACGCGGCGCCGAGGCTACCGTGGTGGAACGGATCGTTGCGGTGGTCGGGGAAAAGCCAGTTTTGTTGAGCGAGCTCCGGGAACGGGCTCGCCCATTGATGCTGCGCGTCTACGCCCAAAGCCGCAGTGCGTCGGAACGGGCCGCTGGGCTTTCGCAGATCTACCAGCACACGCTTGAAACAATGATAGACGAGCTGCTTGAGCAGCATGCCGCGAGCGCCGCTGACATCAAGGTCACGAAGGACGACGTCGACCGGATGCTCCAAGTCGTCGCGTCCCAGAACCAGCTCAGCGTGGAACAGCTGCTCCTCGAAGCCAAGAAGAGCGGGATCGATGAGGCCCAATACCGCGAGGAGCTGAAACGACAAACCTTGGCGTTGCGCGTTGCCGAATGGCGCTTTCAAGGACGCATTCGAACCACCGAGGACGACGTGCGTGAGGCGTACGAGAAAGCATCAAGCGAAGCCCAGGTCCGGCGCTCGATTCGCCTCGCCTGGATCGTCGTGAACACAGGCCGAGGGTCGCAAGAGGTCCCAGAAAAATTAGCTACCGTCGTCAAGATCTCCCAGTTGCTGGCGGGCGGGGCTGATTTTGCTGAACTCGCGAAGGAGTATTCCGAGGATGCCAAGAGCGCACCTATCGGTGGGCTTTTGCCGGATACCTCGCGAGCCCAGCTGCCGTTCGCGCTGCAGCGAACCCTGAGCTCGCTCGCGCTGGGTCAGGTATCGAATCCCGTGCGCGTCGCCGCGACGACCGTGTTCGTGAAGTTGATCGAGCAGAGCCCACTTGAGATCCCGAGCTACGCCGAGGCACGCGCCGGGTTGGAGCAGCAGGTGCGCAGCCAAAAGATGAATGAAGCCCGGAAGCAATGGCTGAAAACACTGCGTCGCCGCACGCACGTGGAAGTCCGCTTCTAGCCGAGGTTTTTCCTGCTAACTCTGACGTCCTCCCTTTACGCCAAATTGACAACACCTCGCACCCCATCGCCAGCCTGGCAGGCTCGGGCGGCCCGCGGTTTAGCGACAGAAGCCAGAAATGCGAGCGCTTCAACAACTGACTTCCTGGCATGCTCCATGCTAATCACCGGCGCGTGAACGCTCTCTGGGTCCGTCGCGCTGTTTTGCAAAGTCTTGGTTTCGCTCTGGTTCTCGCAGGCCTCAGCTGGAGCGGTAAAGCCTCCGCGCAAGCAGCGGCAACGATCTCCGTCACCGCCGCCGACGTGGACCGGACGCAGGGACTCCGCAAAAGCACCGAGCAGCCGTACTGGGTCAATCGCGCTGACTGCGAGAGCGACAACGATTTCATCATCCCCTACGTCTTCGCCAACACCGGCGCGCTCCGTCTGGAAGTGTGGGCGGGTACCGCGGACTGTGGGCTTGCAGCTGAGCGCAAGGCGACAACAGGGAGTTGCAGGCAAGTGGCCACCTCGAACGCGCTGGGTACGGGCGACGGCACTATTAACGTCACCGTTAAGGAACTCGTGCGCGCCGCGTACCCTGATGCCGCCGACGCCGCTAACCTTTGCGCTTCCGATAAAGCAGCGACTGCCCAGTCAATCACTCTCTATTTCCTGCTCCTCGACAGCAGCAGCGCGGAAAACCCCGTAAGCGCGCGTTTTCCTAGCACCGAAGCAATCAACGTGGATCTCGTAGGCCCCAAGCCGCCCACGGCGATTGTCGCCGGCGCCGGCGAGGGCCGGCTGCTGGTCAAATGGACTTCCAGCAGCGAAACGAGCGACCCAACTCAAGGTTATCAGCTGTATTGTGAGAAAATCGTTGGAGAGACGCCAGGCTGCACGGGGTCGTCGCTCAAAGCAGGAGAGGCACCTAACACGTCGCTCCTTTGCGGAAGTAACACAGGCACAGCCGTCACGAGCGGCACTGCGGGGGACCTCGAGAATGGAGCCGTCTACGCCGTTGCCGTGACCGGAAAGGATCTAGCTGGCAACGAGGGCACCCTTTCAGAAGTCGTGTGCGGAACGCCGGAGGCGGTCACAGACTTCTATGAGTCCTACCGGCAAGCGGGAGGCAGCGCGGGCGGAGGCTTCTGCAGCTTTTCGCTCCAACAGAGCCCCAAGGGCGTTGGCTTGTTCGCGGGCGCTTTGCTAATCGTCGCAGGGCTCCGCCGACGGCAACGGACGGTATGCTCATCTGCTTGGAGGCAGCGGCTCGTCGGGCTCGGTTGCCTGCTGGTAGCAAGCACTTCAGTAGACTCTGCTCAGGCAGCAGCCGGCAGCACCGCGTTCGGGAGTGACGGTGGCGTCGAGTCCAAGAGCCATGGAATTTCCGTCGGGACCAAAGCGCTCTATGAGCTGCGCTTTGGTCCCTATCCACCGAAGATTGACGACGAATTCGGCGATAATGGCCCGTATCAGCTGATGTACGGCAAAAAGAAGCGGCTGCTGGTGGGGTTTGAGGCCGATTGGCTCGCGTTGCAGCTGGAGCGCGTTGGCACCCTCGGCCCAGCCCTGGGTTTCGGGATGACTCAAATGACAGCCAAGTCCCCGCTAGCAAGTGGTGCAGGATTATCCGGCGAAGAGAACACTTTGAGCATCGTGCCGATGTACGGCGTGGGAGTGCTCCGAGTGACCGCACTCCAAGATCAGCTCGGTATCCCGCTGGTTCCTTTCGCTAAAGCGGGTGTCGGCTATTCGCTCTGGTGGGCAACCAGCGCCGGAAATCTCTCCCGCTACAACGGCTCCAAAGGTCGCGGCGCATCTTATGGCACCCAGTGGTCAGCAGGCTTGATGTTGAATCTCGGCTTTCTAGATCGGGCAGGCGAAGCCGATCTCCGCACTGGCCCAGAATTCGAGAGCGCCTTCCTATTCGGCGAATGGCTCAGCAGCAATCTTGACGGCTTTGGCGGCAAGAAGCTGAATGTGGGCAGCGACACCTGGTTCATTGGTTTGGCGCTCCGCGATTAAGCGCCGTCAACACATCCGCGGGCAGCCATCAGCAACACTTAGCGGGACCGCAGCAACCGCTGAATGTGCCCCTGCTCCCACGCAATGGCGCGAACATAGTCGCGAAATTGGCTCTCTCGGCGGCGGAACTCGGCACCGTGCAGCACCACATTCTTACCCGCGCGCGTGGCCTCCACCAGATGATGGAGCAGCTCATGGTAAACCACATAGGCTACAAAATAACGTGGCACCCAGGCCTGATCGAGCGCCGGATGGACCCGAATCAAACGCTCCCGCGGGCTATAGGAACCCAGCTTGATCGCCTGCCGTACGCCAACCCGCGGCTGCGTTCGCCGGCCCCAGGTGATGAGCACGCCCGGCGCACTCTCGCCCATGTAGCGCCGGCTCACCTCAGCCAGGATCTTTGACAAATCGTGATGCGCACCCTGGGTGCGCACTGGACCGCTCACGGGCTGAGAAGGGCGAATTCGATGCTTATTTGCCTTGATAAAGGCATCCACCACCGCCGACGACTCTGAATCATTGAACACGATATAGCGCGCCAAAGATTCCTGGACCCGATCCGGAGCCCCTAGGAACATCATGTGCAGCCGAACCCGAAGCCGCCCCTCTGTGCGTGTCTGGGTGATCATCCTCCGGACATTGTCCGTGACGCCCAGCTGAACGGGCCCATCAAACGCCAATTCAAGCCGGCGCTCGAGCGCTTGGCGTGCCCCCTCATGCACAAAGATCTGCGGACCGATGGGGAGAAACTGCAACGGGAAGCGCAACAGCTTCGGATCCGGAATGCGTACCGCTGACGGCGCCATGCGCGCGGCTCGCACGTAGCCTGGCCGCTTCCGCTCAGCGGCGGACTCGAACCAGGGGAAGCTAACGGAAAGCTCAGTCACAATCTTGAAAGTATGGCCTAAGGTCGACCCGGAGTGGCGTCAAGAAATCGTAATTTTCCGTCTTATTTCGTAGACTTAGCCCCCCAGCTTGAGTTGACACCTGGAGCGTAGGCGTAACTCTGCCCAGGGACTCGGGAATCTCCAACCTCACCAAAGAAAGCCTGAGAAACCCGACCCTGGCCTGCTCAGAGCGCGCGTCCGAATAGGGGCTGTTAACCCCCAAAACAGACCTATTTGGCCCAGAGGGCGCGCCCCCTCAGGCGTCGTCGCTGCGCGTGGCTGGGCGCCGCGCCGCAGCGTTACCGTTAGCCTTTACGTTGGCGTTGGCGTCGACCTTGGCGTTGGCGTCAACCTTGGGCTCACCCTTTGCAGCCACCTTAGATTCCTTCTCGGCACTCCCGGCACTCTCGGCGCCCTCGACAGCCTTCGCTGCTGCAGAGCCCACACCTCTGACGATGCCATGGTGTTTGAGGACGCCAGCTTCGAGCTTGGCAATGAGCTCAGGATGCTGCTCCAAATGCAGCCGCGCGTTGTCCCGGCCTTGCCCGATCCTCTCCCCGTCGAGCGAGTACCAAGCACCTGATTTGGCAACGAGCCCAATATCCGAGGCCATGTCCAGCACTTCTCCCGACCGGCTCACTCCCTGCCCATACAGAATATCAAACTCCACCTCACGGAATGGAGGTGCCATCTTATTTTTGACTACCTTCACACGAGTGCGATTCCCCACGACTGTCATCTCTTTACCCGCTTGCGCAGCCTCCTTGATGGCTCCAATTCTGCGAACATCCAGCCGAACTGAGGAATAGAACTTCAGCGCGTTACCACCCGTCGTCGTCTCTGGGCTACCGAACATAACGCCGATTTTCATACGAATTTGGTTCGTGAAGAAAATCATGCACTGAGACCGACTCACCGCGCCGGTCAGCTTTCTCAGAGCCTGACTCATCAAGCGCGCCTGGAGGCCAACGTGAGAATCACCCATGTCGCCTTCGATTTCAGCCTTGGGCACGAGAGCAGCAACAGAATCGATCACCACCAAGTCCACCGCGCCTGAGCGCACCAGCATTTCGGCAATCTCCAAAGCTTGCTCGCCATAATCCGGCTGACTGACGAGAAGCTCATCCGTCTTCACTCCGAGCTTCCGGGCGTACGTGATGTCGAGTGCGTGCTCTGCATCAATAAACGCCGCAACGCCACCTTGCTTTTGCACGTTCGCGATCGCATGCAGGGTGAGCGTTGTCTTACCGCTCGACTCTGGGCCGTAGACTTCCAAAATGCGGCCGCGGGGATAACCACCGATCCCGAGCGCGAGATCGAGACCCAACGAACCCGTTGGCACCACCGCGATATCGCCCCCGATCTTCTCGCCATCCTTGAGGCGCATGATGGCGCCCTCCCCAAACTCCTTCTGTACGCTCGCAATTGCTGCCTCTAGCGCACGCCCCTTCTGCTTTTCTTCAATCATGGTTTTTTCTCCGTCGGTTAAGTCTGGAGAGTTAGTACTGCTCCCTTGTTCAGGTGTCAACTGAACGGGCTGACGTTGAATGACCTACCTGGGCCATCAGGACGCTAAATCGCATGAAATCCAGCGCAAAGCCTCAAGGCTAAGCATGGATCGCGCCTCGGAGCGAGCTTCTGGAAGTGATTCGCTTAGTTGCCGGAACCGGAATGGCCAGCGGCTCCAGAATGACCAGCAGCTCCGGAAGATCCGCCGGCGCCCCCAGTTCCAGAACCAGTACCGCCGCTCGCGATACACGGATCAATGCGACTCGGAACGCCTCCGGCTCCAGCAGCTCCAGCAGCTCCCGAATTGCCAGCGGCTCCCGATCTGCCACCCACCGCGGCGAGACCTCCGCTGCCGAGTGTTGCCGCTCCCGCCGAACCGGATGCTCCCGCCGAACCGGATGCTCCCGCCGAACCGGATGCTCCCGCCGAACCGGATGCTCCGCCCTGCGGACATGGCACGCCACCTGTGCCACCGGAACCAACGGCTCCGCCGGTCACGCCCATCATTCCACCGGTGGCCATCTTTTCGGGCAAGCCTACCGGCGAGCTCGCATAGCTACTGCAACCAACAACTGCCGCTCCAGAGCCAGCAAGAAGGGCTGCGGCAGCCCAGCCTATCCACTTCCAATGTCTAGGTGCCATGACAGACGCACCATTGCCTCCGTTGTGCGGTCCAAGTCAAGCACTCTTGAAGCTCTCGCCTTCTGCTGAAGTCGTGGTGAGCTGGGGCAGACTTGGCCTTTTAAGGGAAAACTTCACTCAGGCGGGAGCCACGAGTTGCTGCTGTTGCTGCTGGAGGAACTGCGCAACCTGGCGAGAACGCTCCATCGCAAACTGCTTCACCTCGCGGCTCTGTGAACCCATCAGCGCATTCAAAAGCTTGGTAACTTTGTCGATTTGGCGCGTCTGGAACAACGCCTCAAAGTAATTATTAGCAAGCCGGACATCCCGCGACATTTTGCCTTCATGCTTCTGCAGCAGCTCGACAACGCGCTCAAGCTGGCCTTTTTGGCCATACAGCGCTGACAGCGAAATCAAGGCCAGGGCATCGTCCGGATTCCGTTCCACGGCTTTCTCTGCGAAGCCGATAGCACGGTCGCGGGTTTCTTCCTGGGCAGAGAACAGACCCTGAAGCGCCACGTAGGGTGCCGCGCTCTTCTTATTGGGCTCGGCGAGGGCCAACTGCTCAATCCGAGCGAGAGCTTTTTCCTCCCCTTCGTGCTCTTTCTCGAAGGTAAAAAGGTAGGCCCAAGCGTCCACAGAAAGTGGATCGAGCTGGATCGCATGCTCGATGGACTCGCGTTCACGTGCTGGCTCCGCTTTGCCTTTGTAGGCCTTGGCCAAATGCAACGCGGGATACGGGTTTTCGGGAAGCAAATTCTGTGCACCGCGCAAGGTGCCCTCGGCTTTTTCCCAATTTTCCTGGTTCAGCTGAGCTATCCCCAGCGCCAACCAATCTTCTCCGCCACCGCCTAACGCCACAAGCTTGGCTAGCACCTTTTCAGCCGCGGGAAAGCGCGTGTACTTCATCAGCTCCTGGGCGTAGATCCGCGCACGGTCCAGATCGTCTGGCGATTCTTGCCAATGCTTTTCAAGCCCGCCCAAGAGGTCGTCGAGACCGATGGCGATCGGGCGCCCCTGAGCATCTTGCACTTGCACGGCAGGACCGTTGAAGCCAAGCAGCTTCCAGAACTGTTCCATTTCGAGCGCTACAGGGCCGCCCTTCATGGCCTCCGTAAGTTCTCCGCCCGCTTGATTGAGGGGCAACACGATGAGTGCATTCCCCGGCACGCCTCCCGGGAAGGCACTCACAGGCGCCACAATCGCAGCTCCACCCTGAAGTTGAAGATTAGCTTGGACTTGTCCTTCGGCAACGCCGGGCGAATTGGGCTGGCTCATATTTCCCTGTGAAACTTTTAAAGAGGCGGCGAAGTTAGCAGCGGCCACCTACGCGAGCAACACTCGCTGCGCTGCCATGCGCCTGCCATGCGCCCCGCCATGCCCCCCGCCATTGGTTTTGGGGCCGAGCCGGTCTATAGCGGGGCAATGCAGCGTGGACTCATTGCTTTTCTTAGTTTGGCTTTTCTCGGTGCCGCCAGCCTTTTGACACTTCCGTGCTCAGCGGAGCCAATGACGATCAAGCAGCCCGGCAATCACCCCGACTACGGCTTTGAGTTGGAGCCCCATTTGCTACTCGGTGTTGGAGCGCCCGGGCGTGTTCGGGGCGGTGGCTTTGGCCTCGGCGTGCGCGGCAGCATACCCATCGTGGATAACGGCTTCGTCCCGACAATCAACAATTCGGTGGCGATAAGCTTTGGCCTCGATTGGGTACGCTACAACGGTTACGAGTACGGCTATCGTGGCTGCTATAACAACAAAGGGAACGGTAACTTCTGTCCTTACTACGATGACAGCGTCACCCACGTTTGGATCCCAGTCACCCTCCAGTGGAATTTCTGGTTGAGCCAGCATTGGTCCGTCATGGGCGAGCTCGGTCCAAGCCTTCGCTATACGTCTGGCTACTACGGCGACTCAGGTTTTGGCCTTGACAATCCGCTAGCGCTCTACGTCGGAGGACGCTGGCACTTCTCAGATCGAGCCGCTCTCACGCTACGCCTCGGTTTTCCTACCAGCAGCGTGGGCGTTTCGTTCTTGCTCTAGAAAGTGCCCCTCCCGCATGGCAAGCCTGAGGGAGTGACGCTATACCAGCCCATCGTATGGGTTGGTCTTCTTCTGTAGGTTGGTCATCAATTCTGGCTGGCATCGTCGGGCTGGGTCTGCTGATGGTAGTGCACGAAGGCGGACACCTGCTGATGGCTCGCGCTTTCGGCATGCGAGTCACGCGCTTCAGCATTGGCTTTGGACCAACGCTCTGGCGCCACCAGCCCAAGCAGAGTGACACGGTTTACCAGGTCGCCCTCATCCCTTTTCTCGCTTACGTCCAGATCGCTGGGATGAACCCCTTCGAAGAATCGGACGCTGACGACAAGGGCAGCTACGCGAACGCCTCCTTGATCGGACGCATTGCCACGATTTTTGCTGGCCCGTTGGCAAACTATCTGTTCGCCTCGGTGTTCTTCTTCTTTGCCCTTGTGATTGGGGGCCGAGAGTCACCCACCACAGAAATCCGGACCATCGCCCCGAACAGCGCCGCCGCTAAAGCGAATCTTCGGCTCGGCGATCGCGTGGTGGCGATTGATGGGAAGACTGTCGCCGATTGGGATCGCATGAGGAGCGTGATCGTGCGCAACCCCAAGAAATTGATCGAGATCGAGGTGGTCCGTAAAGGCCAACGCATTCGCTTGCCGATCACACCGGAGAAAGACCCGCGTGGCGAGGGCAAAATCGGGATCAGCCCGGTGTCTTTGCACAGCCCAGTGGGCGTCCAAGAAGCACTGGTAGATTCTGTCGTGCTGCCGGCTCGAACGGTACAGATGTTAGTCTTGGGCCTGGCCAAGGCCATCGCCGATGTGGCCACGGGCAAGGGAAAGCCGGAGCTCAGCGGGCCCATTGGAATCGTCGGCGAATTCTCCAAAGCCGCCGAGGAAGGGTTACCGTACTTTCTGACGCTGCTAGGAATGCTCAGCGCCTACATCGGCGGCTTCAATCTGATCCCATTTCCGGCGCTCGACGGGGGTCGCTTGATGTTTCTTGGGTATGAGGCAGTGACACGGAGGCGGCCGGAGCCGCGCCTGGAAGCTCAGATCCATATGGTCGGCTTACTGTTGCTTTTGGCGGTGATCTTGCTCGTTACGATCGGTGACGTGCGAGCGCTGGTGAGCCCACGCGGGCAGTGACGCCACTTGGGGCGAAGGGTCTCGGCTTGTGGGACCTTCACGGCTTCTTGTACGCTCCGGCCGTGCGCCTTCGGCTGATCGGTTTGGTTCTGGTGTGCGCGGGCGAAGTGGGCTGCGTAACTCCCAGCGTTCGCTTGGATGAGGCACCGCGCGAGTACGTCGCTTCGGACTACCCGCTCGTGCTGAGGCGCTGGACACGCAGCCAAGATCTCATCAACTTCACTGAACTCGATAATCTGCTCACGGCCACGGCAACCTACGAATCATGGGATTTTCGTTGGGCCTACGCGATCCGTTACGCGGAAGACTACCGCTTAACCATCGATCAACGAACCTCCTTGCTGGAGCGCTCGCTCGCCGAAACACGAGACGCACACCAATTCTATTTGGCTCTGTATGCCGAGCGCTTCAAGTGGAATGACCTCACGAAGACAGACCCGGCCTGGATCGTGCGCTTGATCGACGACGAAGGAACGGAGACTACTCCAAACGAAATTGTGCCCGTCAAACGCCCAGGCGCGATTGAGCTCACCTATTTCCCATACACAACGCCTTGGCGAAGTGCTTTTCGTATCTCATTTCCGATGGTGCGCGCCGATGGCCGGCCGACGATTTCATCGGCGGCGCGCTGGTTTGGGCTGCGATTTGCCGGGGCTCAAGGGAACTGTGAGCTCATTTGGGAAATTGAAGGCGACACCCGGACGCGGCTGAGCCGGGGCCCCAAAGTGCGTCCCACCCTCTAGGTACCAGCCAGGATCTCAAGCAGCGGCGGCACGCTCAGCAAGAGTTCATGCGCCGTCTTGCGTTCCGTTTGCAGGAGAAGCGCACCTCCCGAACCTGCACGGACAGTCGAAGGCGCTGGCCCAGCTCGCATAATCTGGGCCGCAAAGATGAAGTCCCCTGGGTGGGCCTCGGACATGATCTTCTGATCCGCATCCGTGAGCACGAGCGAGCCGGCACCCACGATATACAGGGCCTCCACGGCATGCCCCAGCTCCACCACGACATCGCCGGGACGGTAGTGCTGGACCTCACAGCGGCTGGTTATCAACCCTCGCAGTGCGTCATCCAAACGCTCACCCATGGCACCCATACCAGCTCCAGCTAACGCCTGATAGTGATCCGCCACCTGGCGCAAATCCTCCTCGACCCAGGGGCACTGTGCCATTTCACGACTGAGCTCCTCACGTGAAAAGACGGCAACGCGCGTCCCGGCTTCGGCACCGACCACCCGAATCGGTATGCCCGGGGTCAGGCTGCCTGATGCGAACACCACATCAGCTACCGATGCGCTCGCACAGGCCGCATCAGCCAAAGTTGGCATGATATAGACCGTGCCGGAAAGAATTAACGCTGCGCCGAAATCCCCAATCTCCTCATCTGGAGCGAGCGCGACCACCCGGGCGCTCGCCGCAAGCCGCCTTTGTACATCGTCTGGGAGATCCTGAAGGCCCCGGACCTCTACCAACGAAACCCCTTCGATCGCGGCCTCTGCTGACTCATCGAACGTGTCCGGCGGGGATATCGAATCCGGTGCTGAAGCTTCGGGTGCTGAAGCTTCGGGCTCAGTCGCTTCGGGCGCTGATGCTTCCGGCTCAGTGGGCGAAGCCTCTTCAGCGCTGCTCGGCTCGGGATGCTCGGAAGCCCCCAAGCCCGCGAAGGGCGAGACGAAACCAAACGCCTCGTTGACCGGCTGACTCAGCTCACTTGGGCTCGGCAACCGCACGCTATCAGGCTCCGAATCGTCCAGCGCTGCGCTGCCTTCATGCGAGGCTGGGCTGTCTTCTTCCTCGAACTCAACCTCTTCGTCGAGGGAATCCATTTCATCCAGTGCAGGCGCTGAGGAGCGCAGGGAAGGAGCCGGAGGCCCAGCAACCGTTTGGTTCCACATGTGCTGCGTCAATGCAGCCGCCGACACTCGCAGCTGCTCTGCACGTCCGGTCGCACCAATCCCCTCGGCCGTTTCAACTGCGCGCTCTAGCCAAGTCAACGCGTCCCCGTAGGCCTGGCGTGTCCACTGGACCTGCGCAGTTTGCAGGGCCCACGCGACATCGTCGTCGTCCTCGTCAAGAACGGGTGGTATCGCAGAGGTCAGTCCCACAGCGCCGGTCACCAATGCACTACTTTTGCACTAGTTGTGGCGCGTTGTCACGCGTCGGGTGGAAGGAGGCAGGCGGCGGCACGACGAAAAACGACCCAAAGGCGCTAGATCCCCGGGGGAATCAGGACCTCGCGATCCTTGGCACCATTCGGCGGACCGACCATCCCGCGCTTTTCCATTTGCTCAACTATTTTGGCGGCGCGGTTGTAGCCCACGGTCATCTTCCGCTGCAGCCACGAGGTCGAGCAGCGTTGCGTTTCTCCAACAATACGCACCGCCTCGTCAAACCGCGCATCCAGATGCGAGTCATCCTTGGCACTATCTTCCGACTCGCCATCATCTACCAAAATGGCTTCGTGATACTGCGGTGTCCCTTGTGTTCTTAGATAGTCCGTGAGCGCGCTCACTTCTTCTTCACTCACAAACGGGCACTGGACGCGCCGCGTGTCCGAAGCGCCGTTGAGCTTTACCAGCATGTCACCCCGGCCGAGGAGCACCTCAGCGCCCTGCTCGTCGAGAATCGTGCGGCTATCGACTTTTTGAGCCACGCGGAAAGCGATCCGCGATGGGAAATTGGCTTTGATCATGCCGGTGATCACGTCAACGCTCGGCCTTTGCGTAGCAAGCACCACGTGCATCCCTGCCGCGCGCGCCTTTTGCGCCAACCGCGCCACACACACCTCAACGTCTTTGCCTTGCTGCATCATCAGATCAGCAAACTCATCAACGACAATGACGATGTACGGAAGCTTTCCCGGCAAGATCAGCCCGTCGCTGCCATCCTTGGCGCTCGGGATGTTCACCAAGGCACCATCCGCGGACAGCGCGAGTACTTCTGAGGCCTTGGGTGCGGCGATCTCCCCCAATTGAACGCGTTCGGCCCAACGGTTGTAAGTGGTGATGTTCTTGGTGCCCGCGCCAGCGAAAAGCTGATAACGACGCTCCATTTCATTCACCGCCCATTTGAGCGCGGTCGCTGCCTGCTTCATGTCCGTTACGACGGGCAGCAGCATGTGGGGAATGCCGTCGAACGGTGCCAACTCCACCACCTTCGGATCGATCATCAGGAAGCGCAGATCCTGGGGAGTACGGCAGAACAGCAAGCTCGCGAGCATCACGTTCAGCCCCACGCTCTTTCCAGCGCCCGTGGCTCCCGCAACGATCACGTGGGGCATCGACGCCAAGTCACCGTAGAAGGGTGCGCCGACGATATCTCTGCCTAGCACCACGGGCAGCGGAGCCGTTTTGGCGAGCGCTTCGAAGCGCTTATCCTCCACCAGCTCGCGCAGGCTGACTGGAACGCGCTCATCGTTCGGCAGTTCGAATCCAATGCGATTTTTCCCAGGAATAGGCGCAATAATGCGCACCTTGCGCGAGAGCCCGAGCGCCAGATCATCGGAAAGCGCGGAAACCCGGCTTACCTTGGTGCCCGCCTCAGGGGACACCTCGTAGGTCGTCACGGTGGGGCCGGGATGGATCTCTTCGACCTTCGCCAAGACACCGTAATCGGCGAGCGTCTTTTCGAGTTTACGGGACAGCTCCAACACTCGGTCGCGATCAATGACTGTCGTTATCTCAGAGGGGGGTGCCAGAAGCTCCGACGCTGGCAAGACGAATCCGGCACTCTTGCGTGGCCGTGGCTCGACACTCGGCGGGGTTCGTTTCACCTCCCGCTCGGGAGAGGTGTCGATGATCGTTGGTCCCGCAACGGCAGCTGGGCGTGCGGGCGCGCGGCGAACCGGAGTCGGTGCCGTTTCAGGCTTCACGGGCTCTTCGTCTTGCGGTTCATTCTCCGGCAGACGCGCCTGAGGCGTTTCTGGCGTCAGCGAAGCGTCGGCAGGGGGTGGAGCCTCGGCTGGACGCTGGTTCGCTACCCCTGCCACAGCTGATTTGGGCTCCAATCCTGACAAGAAAGCTTCATACGGGGTTGCCATGCCGCGCCGCAGCGCCTCGGAAAGCGCCAACGGTGGAGCTCCGGTCTGCTCGATGGGGATCCAATTCGAAGCGTCGTCTTGCAGGTGCAGCAACGTTGCTTCATCAGCTCGGTTGGAGTCGATGCGTGGCAGCGCCTGGCGCCGCAAGCTGTCACGCTTTTCTCGGCGTTCGGCGTTAGCCTGAATCCATGCGGCGGAGAGCCGAGCCAGCGCCTGTTCACATTTCAAATACAGAACCTGTACAAAGCGGGCGAGCTGGTGACACGTGGCGATGAAGGAGAAGCTGCTGCGCCCGATCAGGATGAGCCCGATCGCTGTACTTCCCACTAGGAAGGAACCTGGTGCGGAAAACATCCCACGCATCAATTCGCCAAAGAGCAGTCCGACATTTCCGCCGACCAGCGACGACCCCAAAACACGCGTGTCCGGGAATGTCACCTGCAACAACGCCGCGGCGATAATCGCCACGACCCAGTCTCCCGTGATTCGAAAGCCGAGCGCCCGCGACGGCACCCCGCGCAACAGCGGAATGCCAATCAGCACCAGATCCAGCGGACCAAGCCAGGCTGCTAGGCCAAAGCCTCGAACTAAAAACTGCCCAAGAGCGGCGCCAGCTGGCCCCATCCAATCCGAGCCCGTGATCGTTGGGTCATTGGGATCTAGACGTGTGCTGGCCAGAGCCAGCGTTGCAAACGCCGCCACCGCGAACAGGAGCAGAGCCGCGGCTTCACGGCCGCGCCGAAAAACTGCGGGAACGCCACGTTGATCCTGGCCAAGTCCGGTTGACTCGGGCTGGGGTTCTCGAAGGGCAAAGAGGCGAGCCGACATAAGACTACGTACACCTACAGTAACACACTGATAAGAGCCAAAGAATATGTGACCCACCAACCCGTGCGCGTGACTTGATCCGGCCAAGCGATCGGAGTCTGATGCGCTTATCTAAGGCGCAAACCAACGCATTGAGCCTGTATTCTCGCCAAGGTTCAGCTCTAAACTGAACCTTGGGCATGATGTCGGTTTTATTGAAGTTCTCTCGGAGTACACCCATGGTTCGAAGGCTGCAGCGGGCGTGTTCAGCGCTCGTTCTCGTTTCTGTTTTGGTGGGCGCTTCGTCGCTCGTTGGCTGCGCCATCTCAAAGGACGATATTCACAGGTGGGCGAATCGCTCTCAGGGCCCGCGGCGTCTTATAGCCGTCGTCAACCACGACAAATACCCGCTTGAGCTTCGGGTGGAAGCCGTACGCACGCTCATCGAAATGAAGCCCCGCAAAGGGCGACGCATCGGACTTGAAGGCGGTGAGGATTCGCCTGGAGTCATCAATACCATCGCGCAATTGCCGCCAGCCGAACGCCAGAAGCTGCTGGATGCGGTGGTCGCCATTCTGCTTGAGGAGATGTCTCGTCCTCCCGCGACGGTCATCCAAGGACGCGGTGTGGACACCTCGTACCCTTTCAAGGATGCCGCATTTTCGCTCTTGATTCATGAGGACAAGAGCCTGCTGAACGACGCCACCCGTGCCCAACTGCGCGCGAAACTCGCCGAGTGGAGCATGGTCAATTTTGCTGAAAAAATGGATGACAGCTCTCAGCTTTACGGGGTGGAGCAAGTCATGAAGGAGCTGAAGAACGACGGAGCCCAACTGCTCCCCGCTCTCATCGTTCCTGGCGCCCAAAAGATTGATCGCATCGCACAGCTTATTTCTGACCTTGGCGACCAGAAAACAAAAGACAAGGCGAGTGACGCGCTGGTGGTTGTTGGCAAAACCGTGGCCTCCCCCACCTGGCTCGAGCAGAAACGGGCCTATGTGAGCGAGCAAAATAAGATCTCGAAGCTCAACCCAACGCCCGCACAACTCCAGAAGCAGCTCGAGGCCTTCCAAGAAGAGGAGCTCTTGCGCGTTTTCTCCTCTATGAAGAAAGTGGGTGGGAAAGCGGTAGTGAGCTTCTTGCTCACATTCGCGCAAAATGGCGCCGCAGAGCCAAAACGCCGCGCAGCTGCGCTTGCCGCGCTTGAGGGGAATGTTAACCGCAACAGCAGCGAACACGCCGATATCTTGCTTGGCATCGCCGGTAACGACGAGACCCCGGACATGGTGCGGCAGGTGGCGCTGGCACGCGTCGGTGAGATGCCGCGCAAGCTCGTCGTTGAAAAGCTTTTTGCACTCTTCGATAATAAGCGGTGGCAGGTGCGCTGGGTGGCAGCTGAGCTGGTGCTCAAAATGAGCGACACGAGCCAGCTCGCGGAATTTATGGTGCAGATCGGACGTGCCGCCAACATGGCGATTTCTGAGCCGCTCCAGTACGGGTCGCTGATCGGTGAAATGAAGGGGCCCACTCCGGCTGAAGAGCTCATCAAACGTTACTCGGCGGGTGGCAACCCAATTCAGGTGCGCTTGTCGGCACTCGGCTACTTCTACAAACATGGCGTAGCCAGCCAGATCCCTGAGCTCTCTGCCTACGCCACCGACAGCACACCCGTACCCGAGTGCGCGAAAACAGCTGAAAATTGCGAGTGGAAGTGCACGGTGGGTGGAGAAGCGAAGGACGTCAAAACGCTCGGCGAGTACGTTGAGTTCTGTGTGCAGCCGGCGATGGCGACGCGCCTTGAAGCGAAGTCGGCAGCAGGCAAGAGCGGACCCAAGAAGGGCTGAAAATTCGTCCATGACAACCGAGCCACACAAGAAAACGCCGCGCTCTTTTCACTGCCGTGATGCCCTTTGGCATAAGTTTGAGCAAATGGCGAAGGAGCTTGAATGTTCCGTCGACTACCTGATCAACGATGCCATGAAGCAGTACGTCCGGCAGCGCGGCTACGCTGGTCCGGGGTCGACGTTAACCAACATGCCAGCGGTGAATACGGAGACAGCGCCACCTCCGGCCCCGACACTTTCCCCACCCCCTCTCCCACCCGTTGCAGCTGTGGCTGCACCGGGTCGATTGCCCGCAGCAGCGCCACCTCCGCCTGGGCCTGGCACCCTCTCAGGAACAACTACCGGTTCTCATGCCGGACCGCCGCCGCCGCCGCCCCACTTGCCGCCAGCCACCGCGACCTCGGGCTCCCAGGCGGGACCCCTTCCAAAGGCGCCGCCACCGCCACCGCCACCGGCACGGGGTTTTCCGCCTCCGCCACCTGGACAGGCTCCGGGGCCAGCGTCACAGGCAGCTGTGGCAACCCAGCGCGTTCCGCCACTTCCACAGCCTGCGGGACGCAGTCTGCCCCCGCCCAAACAAGCGCCACCGCCACTTCCTGCTGCAGGGTCAACAGCAGCAGTTGGCACCCGGACGCTCTTGGTTCGCTACGAGGGTCAGATCTTCACTGTCAATAAAGATCGATTTGTGATCGGCCGCGGCAAGAATGCCAGCGATCTCACGATTAAGGACCCGAATGTTTCGCGGCAACACGCGCTCATCGAGTTCTCGAATGGCCAGTACTACATCGTCGATATGGGTTCGACGAATGGAGTCGAATTCAAGGGCTCAAAGGTCCAGCGCAAAGTCATCGACGACGGGGACACCTTTCGAGTGTGTGAACACGAGCTGTCTTTCTCGTTCACAGGCTAATCGCAGCACGCCTGCTCTGGAGGAATCTGTACTCCGGAAGAATCTGGAACAGCGGAAAGGGCCAGCAAAGCGCTGACCCTCCGCTCAGCTTCAACTCCGAGCTTCTAAGGATTAAGGAGCTTGATGCTTAGCCGACTTTGCCCTGAAGCAAGAACGCAACAGCGAACGCAAACAGCACGAGCGACTCGATAAGCGCCAACCCGAGAATCATCGGCACTTGAATGCGAGGTGCGGCGCCGGGATTGCGGCTGATGCCTTCAAGCGCAGCGGCCACTGCTCTGCCCTGGCCCAGAGCCCCACCAAGAACGGCAAGCCCCATGACTAAAGCAGCGCCAATGGCGGCCATAGCTTGACTGTACTGGTTGGCAGAACCTGCAGCTGCCTCCTGTGCAAAAGCAGAGGTGCTCACCAGAGTGGTCATGAGGGCGGTACTGAGGGCCAACTTTTTCTTCGACATTCGTAAGGTCTCCTTCTATTTTTCAGCCGGGCGGGGCCTGGCTTAATGCTCTTCGTGCTCGGTAGCAAGCCCGATGTAAATGCATGTGAGTAGGGTGAACACGAGCGTTTGCAGGACGATTACCAATATCCCGAGAATCATCAGGGGCACGGGTACTAGTACTGCAAACAGCCCCAGAAAAATCGAGAGGATGAGGTGATCGACGCTCATGTTGAGCGTCAATCGCACGGCCAGAGTGACGGGCCTCACGCACAGCGAAATGAGTTCAATAGGTAGAATCAGTGGGACTAGGTACCAAGCTGGGCCAGCCAGGTGCTTGACGTACGACCAGCCGTTTTCGACGAGGCCATACAGATTAAAAAGCACGAACACGACGAGCGCGCAGCCAAGGGTGACGTTGAGGCTGCTCGTGGCCACGGGAAAGCCGGGCACCAGTGCGAGAATGTTGGAAAAAAATATGAACATGGCTGAGGTACCAATGATCGGAAAGTACTTCTTGGCACGCTCAGGGCCGAGCACGCTCTTAGCGAGCTCGTAAAAATACTCGAGGAATGCTTCAACGAATGTTCTGATCGTCAGCCCCGAATCAGGAACCACCGCTTCATCAGCCTTCACCAATTTCGCGCGCGCGATAAAGGAGAACACAAGCACAAAGAACAGGGCGAAAAGTCCTGCAAAAATAGGCTCAAAGCTCCGCCAAGTGGGACTCACATGACCGACCACGGACGTGCCTAATAGGTCGGCGTTGTGTGCGAGCGTATGCTTCATGTGCTCGAGAATTAGCGTAAGCCAGCTGGAATTTTCGGGCATTTAGCGCTCCTCTTTAGCTTGGTGCGCGGGAAACAGTTGCCCCACCACGATGCCAAGCGGAACGGATACGTAACCAATACAAAGAAACAACAAATCAACGAACGAACTTGATACGAGCAGCGCGATGATGGCGAGCAGGGCTCCCACCTTGAGCGCCGAAAGGACGGCCCAGGTGGCTTTCGGCCCCTCAGAAGCCATCAGCCGTGGAATCAACCTGGAGATGACCCAGAGGTTTGCGGCGCCCACCAGGGAACCGAGCAACACGCTGAGTGCTTGGACCCACCCTAGCCAAATGAGCGCAAGGATAGCCCCAAACACACCAACGCTGAGGACCACCTGCGTGGTCCTATCCAGGCTGGAAAAGAGGCGGGGGTTAGTGATGCTGGTTTTCATGAAACTCTTTGCGCAGGCGACGGAGCCGCTCTTCTTCTTTATCGGCAGCGAGGTTGGCTCGCCGAAGCGCGCGCAGCACCGCTCTGATACCGGCAGCTAAGCCGAAAGCAAGACCTATCAGGGTGAGCCACTGTCCAGTACCGAATTTCCCATCAAGCCAGCGACCCAGGAACATCCCAAAAAGGACACTGAGCACGAGCTCCAGCCCGACCGTCCCATAGCGTCCTACGTCTTTCCATTCTTGCTGCACGAATGCTCTGACGGCAGCAGTCGCTTAACATGGTCTAACGATAGGGGCAATGACCCTAACACGCCCCGAAGCTCGGCCAACGCTCGGCTTCGATGGCTGATGGCGTTCTTCTCGGAGCCAGTTAGCTCAGCGAGCGTCCGCGGCGCGTAGCCGCTTGGCACAAACACGGGATCATACCCGAAGCCCCCCGAGCCGCTGGGCACGTCGGTAATGGCCCCTTCGAGCGTTCCGCGCACCGTGATGAGCGGGAGACCGGGCCCAACCAAAGCTATCGCGCACACAAACCGAGCTCCACGCTCCCGTGCTGGAACGCCGCGCAGCTCCTGCAACAGCAACGTCAGATTCTGAGCGTCGCTTGCGCCTGGGCCCGCGTACCGCGCAGAGCGCACGCCCGGACCGCCCGCGAGCGCATCCACCATGAGGCCGCTATCATCGGCCATCACGATCTGGCCCGTCGCGCGAAGTGCCGCTTCAGCTTTCAAGCGCGCGTTACCTTCGAACGAGTCCTCCGTTTCGTCCACGTCAAATTTGTCGCCGGTGAGCTCGGTGACCGTTCGAATTTCAATCGGCAGGTGTGCCAATAACTCGCGCAGCTCTTTCACCTTCCCCTGATTGGTGGTTGCCAATGCTAAAATGTTCATGCTTCCGCACTGCCCTCTCCAACAACGCTTCGAGTGCTCGGCGGCGCGTTACAGGTTACGTTCGCGGGGAATACCACTCGAAAGCTAGTGCCCTTGGGTTCACGTCTTTCGCATTCAATCGTGGCAGAGTGCGCGGTGACAATTTGCTTCACCACCGCGAGGCCGAGGCCGGTGCCGCGCCCTTTGGTGGTAAAGAATGGCTCAAATACCCGTCCCTGAACTGCAGCCGCCATACCCTCACCTTCATCTTCAACGCACAACTCAACTCCACCATTGGAAGCGTGTGACACCCGGAGGGAGATGACTCCACCGCTTGGCATCGCTTCGCGGGCATTGCGCATCAGATTCAGCAGCGCCTGACGAATCTGTGCCTCGTCCACTCTCACATTGGGCAAATCAGGAGCGGATTCGAGCGTGACGCGCACTCCGTGATGCGAGAGCTCACGTTGATTGAATTGAACGGCCTCAGCTGCAATCGCGACCAAGTCCTCCACAAGCAGGTTAGGCGGCTCCTTCTTCGCCATCGAGAGATACTGATCGCTTAAGGCCGTCAGCCTATCCACTTCTTTATCGATCGCACGCAGCAAAGCCTTGGCTTCGGCATTTTTGCCTGGAATCTCCTCTGCTAAGAGTTCCAAATTGAGGGCAATGGACGACAGTGGATTCCGTACTTCGTGCGTCACGTGCGCCGCCATCTTGCCAATGGTTGCGAGTCGTTCGCTTGCGAGCAACTGTTGATTGGCCAAAGCGATCGCCGCAACCATGTCTTCAAAGGTCTGTGAAAGGTCACCCAGCTCATCATGGGCGGCCAGCACGGGCCGTGGCCTGAGGTCACCTTCCGCGACCGCCTTCGCGCGAGCTGTCACGGCCGCTAAGGGTCTCAGCACACGTTGGGCATAGAGCGTCATGCTGAACCCGACGACGAGAGCCAACGAGGCCAACCCCAGCAGGATTTGATTGGATTGCCGCTCCCTGGCTAGCGCCTCCCTGTCCAATTCGTCGACATCCCCCTGCACTCGCCGCCCAAAGCTCACCAAGTTAGTTTTTATCCGGAGGCCGCTTCTGGCTAAATCGTCACGAAGCGCCTCGGCGGCTGTCAGGTCCCGGCGATCGAGCAGCTGGAAGAGGCCGGCGAGTCGCTCCGTGTCGGCCTCTGAAGCCTTTTCGAGTGCTATCGTTTCGGCGGCTAGCGCACTACCCGACCGCCGTGTTGCTGCGTCTTCGGCAGTTCCAAACGAACTCCAAATGAGCGAACGAACCTCGGCAAATTTCTTAGGGCGGCCTTTCTTCGCGAACTCAAACCACATCCGAATATCCGTGGGATTCCGCGCGGCGGTGATGTGGTTCAGTTGTGTGTTGTATTGATCCTGCTGGGCTTGAAGCTCGCTCAAAGCCAGCGCGAGCGGCAGATACCCTGCACGCACCAGCCGTGCTTCCTTGGCTGCGCTTCGGAGCGCCAACACCGTCCATCCCGTAGCTACGCCAAACGCGAGCATGATGGCGAGGTACGAAAACAGCACCCGAACCGCGACGGACAGGCGATGACGCGAGCGAATTTCAGCCATGGCCAGTCAGCGCGCGCGCCAGCAGCTGGTGCAAATCAAGCACCTCCGCACCTCGCGACTTGAAACGCCGCACACTCGAACCACAGGCCGTCACGATCGTGCCCCCACCGAGCGCAACGTGATCCGCAATCCGAGCATCGGCAATGCCTGAAGAGATCCCCGGCATGCTGCGAGGAAGCGCGCCACCAGCCCCACTGCAGACGGAACCCTCTCGATTCCAGGTAAATTCACTGGGCGGCGTCCCTGTTATCTTCTCAAGTAATCGCCGTGGCTCTTCGTACTTGGAAAGACCACGACCCAGCTGACACGGGTCGTGCCACCGATAACGAATCTGACCGTCGTTGGCCAGCGGTTGGAAGCGCGAGCTCGCGGCGGCGGCGACATCGAGAAGCAACCGTGTGGTCGTGCCGCTCGCGGCGCCCAGTGTTACTTTGCAGCCCGGATCGACAACGATCAGCTCTTCTAAGCCGGTGACCTTTTGCTTCACATCTTCCAGAGCTAGCGCAGCCTCAGCCGCCTGCCCCGTGTGCAGAAAAGGCGCTCCGCAACACGCACTCAATACCCGAACTGGCCCGAGCAATTCGCGCACGAGCGTCAAGAGCGCGGGCAGCAACTCTCGATCGGCGACGTAAGCACACCCCAACAACACGGCTCTGGGCGCTTCAGCATCCTGCGCGATCCTGTGGGGTGCCAAGTGGAGCTCTAGCTCACGCAACCGAGCGCGGAGCGTGAGATTCCGCTCGCTAACAGCGGGCCCCGGCATTTCACCCCCGCGCGCTAACACCTCAGCACGAGCGGCGTACAGGCTCGGTTCGACTGGATTTTCATGACGACACGCCGCCGTGCAAGCACCGCAGCCTGTGCAGCCCCAAACCGGACTGTACTCTTGCCCGCTCACCTGAGAATCCGAACGCGCAAGGTCAAATCCGAGGGTCATCTTGCCCCAAGGCGTGAGCACTTCTGATGGGCTCTCTCGAGACACCGGACACGTTGTACGACACAGGTTCGGACAATAGACACAGGTTTCAAGCGCGCGGCCGTGCTCCCGCAACATCGGCAAACGCAAATTGGCGGTCATGCGTCAGCTCCATTTTTCCGCTTCTGCCGGGAACTCGGCAACTGCTGTCGGGGCTTGGACGAGGCTGGCTGGCGAAGCGCATGGGGCAAAGTGATTTCGAAGCTAGCTCCCTTTTCTGACGAGCTCACCTCGACGCTGCCCTCGTGCTCTTCCGCAATCTTCTTGACGATCGCCAAGCCGAGGCCCGTGCCCCCCTGCTTGCCAGCGGTCACAAAGGATTGAAAGAGGCGCCCCCGAATGTGTTCCGGGATCCCAGGCCCCGTATCGGTCACCGAGATACTGAGCGCATCGGCATGAGCGGTAGCTTTTAGGCTCAGCTTGCCACCCTTCTCAGCCATGGCTTCGATGGCATTTCGAGCCAGATTCAGAATTGCCCGCGCCACGCGCCCTTCATCGAAATAGCCAACGAGCTTGGTATCTACATGAACGGCAAGCTCAATCGGCCGTGCCTCCAACAACAACTCAAGCTGCCGCTTTAGACCCTCAAAAAACTGTCCAAGATACACCTTCCGAATGAAGACGCTTTGCTCACCACGCGCGAATTCCAACACTTCACGCTGCATCGCCGTGAGTGCCCCGAATTGTTGCAAGATCTCCTGCCCGTACTGGCGGCGTACGGCGGGATCGTCCGCATCTTGCATCATTTGCACGTAGCCGCTGATCACCGTCATCGGGGTTTTGAAATCGTGCACGACTTGAGACAAGAGTCGACCAATGGTTGTTAGGCGTTGAGTGCGCTCTCGGGCTAACTGTGCATTGAAGAGCCGAATGGCAGTGGCTGCATTCGCTGCAATCAAACGCATCAGGCTCATATCCTCAGTAGTGAAGCTCTGTCCGGCAGCCTTGCTAAAAAGACCAATCGCACCGAGAGCTGAGTCTGGATCGAGTGGGATCGCGAGGGCCGAACTGATAGGAAACCCAAAACGCCCCTCAACACGCGGACAAAAACTCTTGTGCTCGCCATTCGTGGCCGAAAGCACCTCGTTCCTGGTGAGCGAGGTGCCCAAGAAGCCCTCCCGCGATTTCAGGTGCAGCAGCGAAAGTTCGGCTGTTTTAGCGTCGAAAACGTATTCGGTGAGGTCCCCGCTCTCTTCTTCAACCAGGAGCACCGCGCCGCCCAACGCACCGCAGGCTGCAACGCTCTTGGTGAGGAACGCCTGAATCAGGTGCTCCATGCTGTCCGCGCCGACGGTGGCTCGTTCGAGTTGAAACAGGAGCTCCAGATCCCGCACGCGTCGCTCTAACTCCTCCTTGGTATCGAGAAGCTGCTTATTTTTTTTAATTTGTGAGAGAAACAAACGCGAGTTATCGATGGCAACGGCCGCCTGAGTGCTAAGGGCACTCAGCGTTTCTTCGTCTTCGTCAGAAAACTCTGCATCGGATTTCTTATTGAGAACCTGGATCACGCCGATGGTTCGACCCACGTGGTTCTTGAGTGGTACCGCTAGAATGCTCGTTGTCCGGTAGCCCGTGAGCGTGTCCCATTCGGGCTCGAAACGCTTATCGGCGTACGCATCCTTGGCCCGCGTTGCCTTGCCGCTTTGGGCAACCAGGCCTGCAATGCCGAGTCCAATTTTCAAGCGGATTGAGCGCACCGTGCCTCCAACCACCATCCGACTGACGAGTTCCTTCTTTGCCTCGTCGAGCAGATACAGAGTCGCTCGGTCAGCGTCCAACACATCGGCCACCTTCGCTAGAATAAGTTCCAAGAGCTCATCCAGATCCTGGGTGGACCCGAGAGCACTGCCCACCTCGGTGAGTGCGCGTGCGATTCGCACTTGGCGCCCAAGCGCTAGCCTGAGCTCACGGATCTCTTGCCCACCTCCGGGCAACGGCAGTTCGTCGAGCGGCACGTACTGATCGAACCATAAAAACGCTGCCCGGATCCACTGATGCTCAAATTGCAGCGTAACCACGACAATTTTTTTGCTGAGTTGCCCAAACGCGAGCCATTGGCTAGCAAGGAGGCCTCCCCAATGTCCCTCAAGCAACTCCACCTACTGGTTCGCGGTCGCGTCCAGGGCGTGTATTTCCGAGCTTCTACCCAACGCGAAGCGCGCCGGTTAGGAGTCACTGGGTGGGTGCGTGCCCGACCAGATGGCACCATAGAAATGCTCGCCGAAGGTGAAGAGCAGGCCATCCGTGAACTGCATGGTTGGGCTGAGCGCGGGCCTACGGCCGCCCGCGTGGAACGCGTGGAAACTCGCTGGCGTAGTTACACAGGCGACTTTCCAGACTTTCGCATCGTCGAGTGAAATCATGGGATGGCTGCCGACGCTCACGCGCCGACGCGCGCCAGGTTGGTTAGCTAGCGTCCTCTTCTGCTTGTGCGCCACGGCCTCGTTACCCCGCGAAGCGCTCGCCACAAAGCCGCTTGCGTCGCATTCCGATGAGCAGGACTTGCCCTTACCCGAACTCCCGAAAGCGCCACCTATTCGCCTAAGGGAACCGACCCAGGAGCAGGTCCAGCGCCTGTCCGAGCTCATATCTCGACTCACGGCCCCCGAATCCCTCACGCGCGAAAACGCCACGGCAGAACTGCTTGAGGTGACTGCCACCTGGGAGCCAGCGATTGCGCGCACGCTGAACACGATAGCCAACCAAGCAAAGCGCGAGGACATGAAGAAGCTCCTCAGCGAAATCCGTGTGAAGTCGCGCGAGGCCAAGCTGAAAGAGATGAAAGCCCACCATGAAACCGGTGCGGTGAAAGTTCCTGATTATCTCGTGATGCTGCAGGATTTTCCGCGCGTTGACTCGGAGGCCTGGCGGAATACCGTCACAATCCTAGGGCTCAGCCGGATGCTAGTTCAAATCGGCTCCGTCAGCGCTGCGCGTTCACTCATCGACGTCTATGTGAGGTTCGGCGATTTCCTGAGGGTTGATACTCAATTGCAGCTCGATAAACTAGGCGACGTTGCAGTTGCTGCATTGATCGAGACCGAGCAACATCCTTCAGCCAAGATTAGCAATTGGGCCAAACGCCAACTGGACCTCAGACACCGAGCGATCCCAAGTGATGCCGTGCGCGGTGCCGCTGAAAGTGCACTCCCTGAAATCTTACGAGCATATGGGCTCGTCAAGAATCCTGACGCGGCTCGCATCATCGTATCGTTCACCAACAGTGAGCGTGCCCAACTGCGCCTGGCAGCGCGCCAAGCGATTAGCCTCATGGGCGTGACGGCACTCTGGCAACTCCGAGATACCTACGAAGATGTTGTTGGGCGCAAAGCGCCCCGGGATTGGTCTTGGGAACGCATGGCGAGGGAGCTATTCCGCGAGTTTGATCGCCTCACGCTTGCCAGCGTTCACCAACTGTTTCGGGAGGGGCTGGAGCACAGAGCGCAGGGCCAACTGCTCAAAATGTCGGGGAAGTTTGACCAAGTCTTGGTACGAAACCCAAATTTTGAGGCATCGGAACAACTAGCGCAGGGTTACCTAGAATTTGCGGTGCAAGCTGAGACAACCAGCCTATCCCAAGCGCTGGTCGCCGCCGAACGCGCAGAGCGGTTGGCGAAAGGGAGCGACTTGCAACAGAAGGCCTCAAGCCAACGGCTTGCGCTCGAAGCCCAGAACCTCTTCAACCGCGGCATCGCCGACGCGACACTACTCGAAAATGCACTAGCAAACGATCCACGCAATGCCACGGCACTCAGGCTCAAGGCCCAATTTGAGAGCACCGCCCAAACCGGCCTCGACTCCCGCGCGCGCTACGGAGCCGCAATCGCCACCGCGCTCGCGGCGCTCGCCGCAGTGGCCACTATTCTACGTCGGCAACCAAAAGCGGCCGGCTCCTCAGAGCCTTAGCTCCACTCGGAGCTTTTAGACTGTCGCGGCAACAGCCGCTGGCGCCTTGGCGGCGGAAGCGCCCTCGGGCAGGAACTCGATGAGGGTCATCGGAGCGTTATCACCTCGGCGCGGCCCGAGCTTGATGATTCGAGTGTACCCGCCCGCACGGTCTTTGTAGCGCTTAGCAAGATCGAGGAAGATCTTCTCAATCAGATCAATCTTGGTTTCCTCGCCGTCCTTGATCACCGTTCCGAAGCGACGCAGGAAGGACTCCAGCTGATGTTGCACGGCCAAACGGCGTGCGCGATCGCCGACAGACAGATCCGCATGCGGCGTGTAAGCCACCTCACCCAAACGACGTGCGTAGGTGATCAGCCGCTCCGCCACTCGGCGCAGCTCCTTCGCTTTGGCCTCGGTGGTCTCAATCCGCTCATGCGCCACGAGGTTAGCGGCTAGGGCGCGAAACATCGCGCGCCGGTGGCTCGAATTTCGAGAGAACTGTCTTCCAGATTTTCCGTGTCGCATATCTCAAACTCCTACGAGTGCACTCAGGCTAGCGGTGCTTAGCCCGCCGCCTGCTGCTGCTTCCAGCGATCCACCATTTGGGACCAGCTGTCGAACTTCATGCCCAGACCAAGCCCCATCGTGGTGAGGATCTCCTTGATCTCCTTGAGAGACTTGCGACCAAAATTCTTGGTCTTCAACATGTCTTGCTCGCTCTTTTGGACGAGCTCCCCGATCAAGGTGATATTGGCGTTCTGGAGACAATTCGCCGAACGCACCGAAAGCTCCAGCTCATCAACCGAGCGGAACAGATTGTCGTTCAGCGGCTCTTCATCTGAGTGAGAGGACTGATACGAGGTGTCCTCGGTCTCTTCGAAGTTAATCCAAATCGAGAGCTGCTCTTTCAGGATCTTGGCAGCGAAGGCGACGGCATCCGTTGGCTTTACTGAGCCATTCGTCCAGACTTCCAAGATGAGCTTATCGTAGTCAGTAACCTGACCCACGCGCGCATTCTGCACGGTGTAGTTCACCTTGCGGATCGGCGAAAACAGCGCGTCGATCGGAATCGTGCCGATCGGCATCGTCGGCGTCTTGTTACGCTCCGACGAAACGTAGCCACGACCCACACCGACGGTGAGCTCAATCGACAGCGGACTCTTCTTGTCCAACGTTGCGATCAATTGGTCAGGATTCAGGATGCTGAGTCCATCCACCAACTGAATGTCTCGCGCCAGCACGGGGCCTGGGCCCGTCTTGTCCAAACGCACGGTATAGGTGCGCGGAGCTTCCGCCTTAAAAACGACTTCCTTCAGATTGAGGACGATGTCCGTTACGTCTTCGACAACGTCTGGGATGGCCGTGAACTCATGCAACGTTCCGTCGATCCGCACCGCGGTGATAGCGGCACCCTGGAGCGAAGCGAGTAAGACGCGGCGGAGTGAGTTCCCAACCGTGATACCAAAGCCACGTTCCAGCGGCTCACAGGTAAAACGACCAAAAAATTGTGTGCTCGACTCTGGCTCCAACGAAATCGCCTTCGGGCGAATTAAGTCACGCCAGTTACGGCTCATTATTTGTGTCACCATTTTTCGTCTTCCTTTCTTCGTTTAGGGTTTGCGCGACCGTCTCGAATAGTGAGGGAACCCGCTCCACTCAGCCATTCCGCAGTCTGCCCGCATTGAAAAATTATCTGGAGTAGTACTCAACCACGTACTGCTCACGAATCATCGGCTCGTTCATCTCGTCGCGCACAGGCATCGAACGAAACACACCGCTGAAATTATCCTTGTCCACATCCATCCAGCTGGGCTTGGGCCGTGTTTCGGATTGAGCCAGAGCAGCCTGCAAATACGCGATCTTCCGGCTCTTCTCCCTGATTTCGATCTTATCGTTCGGGCTGACGCGGTAGCTTGGAATGTTGACGCGCTTGCCGTTGATCAGGATGTGATTGTGGCGGGCCAACTGCCGACCTTGCGCACGGCTTGCGGCAAACCCCATGCGGTACAGCACGTTGTCGAGGCGACGCTCAATAAGCCCAAGCATCTCTTCACCGGTTCGACCTTTGAGGCCAGTTGCTTGGCTGTAGTAGCCAGCGAACTGCTTCTCCAAAAGACCGTACAGGCGGCGCATCTTCTGTTTCTCGCGCAGACGCAGGCCGTACTCGCTCAGCTTGAGCCGGCGCTGGCCATGCTGACCGGGAGGATACGGCCGGCGAACCACCGCACACTTCTCGGTGAAGCAACGCTCACCTTTTAGGTATAGTTTCTGTGCTTCGCGGCGACAGATTTTGCAGACCGGACCAATGTAACGAGCCATTCTATTCTGCTTTTCTCAAAAGGAGATCCAACTAGACCCGGCGACGCTTCGGCGGGCGGCAACCATTGTGAGGAATGGGCGTAACATCACGAATCAACGTGACACGAAACCCAACCTGCTGGAGGGCGCGAAGTGCGCTCTCTCGACCCGAACCGGGCCCTTGAACAAACACGGCAACGGAACGCATCCCGTGCTCCATCGCACGACGCCCGGCATCTTCCGCGGCAAGCTGAGCCGCAAACGGCGTGCTCTTGCGGGAACCTTTGAACCCACGCGAGCCGGAACTCGCCCAGGAAATCGCAGCGCCATTCACGTCCGTGATGGTGACGATGGTGTTGTTGAACGTCGAACGAATGTGCGCGATTCCGGCGTAGACATTCTTCCGAACGACTTTCTTCGGAGCGCGTTTTTTCTTAGTGGCAGCCATCCTTAGGCCTTCCTACTCATTTGGCCCTTACGGGGACCTTTGCGCGTGCGCGCGTTGGTGTGGGTTCGCTGCCCGTTGACTGGCAAGCCTTTGCGATGGCGGAGGCCGCGGTAGCTCCCCAGGTCCATCAGACGCTTAATGTTCTGCTGAACCTCGCGCCGAAGATCACCCTCGACTTTGAAGCCCGCCTCAATCGCGTCACGAATAGCCTTGATGTCTGTTTCTGTGAGCTCATCAACTTTGCGCTCGCTCGGCACGCCGGCCTTCTCACAAATCGTGAGAGCAGCGCTCGGGCCAATGCCATAAATATACGGGAGCGCGTAAGCAAGTGCTTTGCGCCTGGGAAGATCGACTCCTGAAATGCGTGCCATCTAGCTATCGACTCCTTAAAATTACCCTTGCCGTTGCTTGTGGCGGGGATTGACGCAGATCACACGTACGACGCCACATCGCTTGATGACCTTACACTTGTCGCAGATTTTTTTGACGCTCGGGCGGACCTTCATTTTGACCTCAAAACTTTATTTGAATTTGCCTTGAATCTGCCCACGAGTGGGATCGTAACTTGAGACCTTCACGAAAACTCGGCTACCACTTATCAACCGCACGATCGAATGCTTAGCCTGAGGGGCAAGACTTGCGCTGATGACACGCCCGCTTTCGAGGCGGACCCGATACATCGCGCTCGGCATGATCTCAAGTACACTTCCAATCTCTGTGGCTTCTGTCGTGGTTTCCTCCGTTAGATCCAACTTAAATCGTTAGGGCTTGGATAATTCGTTCCGTGATCTGCGCGGGCGTCCCCACGCCATCGACGCGGCGGAGGAGCTTCAGGTTCGTGTAGTAGGGTAAAAGTGCCGCAGTCATGGCGTCGTATTCGTCGAGACGCTTGGCGACGGTTTCTTCTCGATCATCTGCCCGGTGCTCGAGCTCCGCGTCTGGGGGGGGCGGACTATACTTAAGGTGGTAGATCTGTCCAGTCCGTTTGTCGGTCCGCCGGAGGGTTGCTCGCTCCATCAGCAGGTCCCGATCCACATCAAGCTGAAGCGCGACATCCAGGGGTGTACCGCTAGCACCCAAGAGTGCAGCAAGAGCCTCGGCCTGCGGCACTGTCCTGGGGAATCCATCAAGGATGAAACCCTTGACTGATTCCGGCTGCTGAAGCCGTTCCGCAACAAGCCCGATAACTACCTCATCCGGTACCAGCTTGCCGGCAGACATATACGTCTCCGCCTCGCGACCGAGGGGTGTGCTCTGGGCGCGCGCTGCCCTGAGGCTATCCCCTGTCGAAATCTTGGGTACACCGTAACGATCACACAAGATCGCAGCCTGCGTTCCCTTACCGCTCGCTGGTGGCCCCAAAAAGACAACCCTCATGCTGGACGCCTTCCGCTCAAGCGCGTCGTGCGCGGCCCCGTCAGGCCCTCATAGCTACGGGTGATCAGATGAGCTTCGATCTGGCTCACCGTTTCCAACGCTACCCCGACGACGATCATCAAGGTTGTTCCACCAAAGTGAAATGGAACCTTGAACGCTTGAGCAATCAGCGCTGGCACCACACAGATAGTCGCGACATAGAGCGAGCCGCCCACCGTGATCCGCGTGAGCACACGGTCGATATACTCAGCTGTTTGGCGCCCAGGACGAACGCCAGGAATATTGGCCTGCTGTTTCTTCAAGTTATCCGCAACATCCACGGGCTGGAATGTGACCGCCGTATAGAAGAAACAGAAGAAGATGATGAGCATCGCGAACAGGGTGTTGAACACCCAACCGCCAGCGTTTAGGATCGCGCTGAACTGCTGCATGCCGGGGATGTTGAAGCCCGCCAACGTCGCCGGGAACATCAGCAGACTCGAGGCAAAAATCGCCGGAATCATGCTGGCCATGTTGACCTTCAGAGGAAGGTGCGCGGTCTGCCCGCCGTACACGCGACGCCCGACTTGGCGGCGCGCGTACTGAATCGGAATTTGGCGTTGTGCTCGCTCGAAGAAAACAATGACGCCAATGCTCACCAAGAACACAAAGATGATCACAGCAATCGTAATCGGCTCAACATTGCCCGCCGAGCCAGCCCAGTAGCTGCCGATTGCCTGCGGAAGTTGGCTTACGATGCTGGCGAACATGAGCATCGAGATCCCGTTACCGATCCCGCGCTCGGTAGCCTGCTCACCAAGCCACATTAAGAGGGCCGTTCCCGTGGTCAGCGTCAACACGGTGAGCAGCCGAAAGTTCCAACCTGGATCGATGACGACATCCCCGAACCTGCCAGCACCGGAATCGCTGTTGTGCATCCCCTCAAGCATCATGGCGATGCCATAACCTTGGAAAATGCTGAGCACGATCGTGCCGTAGCGGGTGTATTGCTCCAGCCGGCGGCGTCCAGCTTCGCCTTCCTTGCGCATCTCTGAGACCTGCTTACTCACCATGCCGAGGAGCTGCATGATGATGCTGGCCGAAATGTACGGCATGATGCCGAGCGCAAAAATCGAGAGGTTCTCTAGGGCTCCACCCGAGAACAGATTGAACATGCCAAGCAGGCCGCCTTGCCCCTTCACGACTTGCCGCATCACGTGTCGGTCAACGCCGGGCGTCGTGATGAAGACTCCTAATCGGTAGATCGCCAGCACGATAAGCGTGAAGGCTATCCGGCGCCGTAACTCTGGCACCTTCCCGATGTTGGAGAATCCCTGAAAAACGGCCATTGAAAAACGGCCCTTAGTTCGTAGCCGGAGCTTCGGCCTGAGCCGGCCTGCCAAACGGCAACGTTACTGTCTTGCCGCCTGCCTGCTCGATCTTGCTGACTGCAGACTTGCTAAACCCGTGAGCGCTCACGACAAGCTTCTTGCTCAGATCGCCTTCTCCGAGGATTTTGATGCGAACATCGCGGCCCTGAACCAAGCGTGCCTCGCGCAACACTTCCTCAGTGACTTCGGTACCAGCATCAAGACGCTCCAGCTGACCGACATTGATGATGACGGTATTTATCGGGAACGGGACTCGAAAGCCGCGCTTCGGCAAACGGCGCTGAATGGGAGTTTGACCGCCCTGGAAGTGTAACTTGCTGAAGTTGCCGGGATGCCGAGCCTTCTGGCCCTTCATACCTCTACCCGACGTCTTGCCTTTGCCGCCACCGGGACCACGGCCCACGCGCCGTTCCGAACTCCGAGCGCCTACTGGGGGCGCGAGCTGTGAGAGTATCGAACTCATCCTGTTACCTCTTTAACTTCCACCAAGTGAAGAACCTTTTTCACCATACCGCGGAAAGATGGCGTATTGGCAACAACTACGGCCGAACCGGGACCACGCAAGCCAAGGCCTTTCATCACCTTACGCTGAGCCTCGGGCCGACCGATGACGCTGGCAATCTGCTTAACTTCAAGCCGAGCCTCAGCCATCACCTGCCACCTTGTTGTGCATTACCCGTAGAAGCTACAATCGACTGCGCAACTGCAGCTTTTGCTGAAGTCGCTGCAACAGTGTAGTTACCCACCACCTGCTCGACCTGTTTGCCGCGCGCGTTGGCAACCGTGTCCGGGGTCCGGAGGGTGCGCAAGGCTTCGATGGTGGCATTGACCACGTTGTATTTGTTCGAAGATCCCAGGCACTTTGAGAGGATGTCCTGAATCCCGACAGACTCGACGACCGCTCGCACGGGACCACCCGCGATAACGCCCGTACCCGGTGCAGCCGGCCGCAGCATGACGCGACCTGCGCCAAAAACACCCACGACGTGATGCGGGATGGTCGCGCCGATCATGGGCACCTTGAACATATTCTTGCGTGCTTGATCGTTCCCCTTGCGGATCGCCTCCGGCACTTCCTTAGCCTTACCGAGGCCGACGCCGACGTGGCCTGCTTCATCCCCAACCACCACGAGAGCCGCGAAGCTGAAGCGCCTTCCGCCTTTGACCACCTTGGCCACGCGGTTGATGTGTATGACGCGCTCTTTCAGGCGGTCTTCGTCAAAGGTTTCAAAAGCCATCTGTCAAGTTCTCCAAGTTCTCCAAGTCCTCTTCCGTACTCTTCCGCATTCAGAAGTTCAGGCCCGCTTCGCGAGCAGCATCGGCAAGGGCCTTCACTCGGCCGTGATAAAGATATCCATTACGGTCAAACACGACCTTATCGATTTTGCGCTCTATGCAAATCTTGGCAATCAGAGCTCCTACCTTTTTGGCCGCATCCGTCTTGTTGTCGCTCTTAACCGCGCTCAAGAGATCCGGCGAAAGCGTCGACGCCGTCGCGAGCGTTTGCCCACGTGCGTCGTCGATCACCTGAGCATAAATATGGCCTGCGCTCCGAAATACCGTGAGCCGCGGGCGCACCTCCGTGCCCGAAATCTTGTTTCGGATGCGGAATTTCCTGCGTTGTCGAGCTGAAAGTTCAGTTCCCATGACGTGACCTAAATCCTACCGTTACGCTCACTTGCGAGCCTTACCGGCCTTGCCCGCCTTACGACGGATCTGTTCATCTCGGTAGCGAATGCCCTTGCCACCATAAGGTTCTGGAGGGCGAAGCCTGCGCAAATCCGCGGCAACTTGACCGATTAGGCACTTATCCGCTCCATTGAGCACGATCTGTGTGCCCTTCGAATCCGGTGGCACAACAGCGCTGATTCCGGAGGGCAGCTCGACGACACGAGGCCGGGCAAATCCGAGCTGAAGCGTGATCGTGTTGCCCTTTACCTCTGCGCGGTAACCGGTTCCCACCAATTCCATGATGCGCTCGAAACCAACCGCAGCGCCGCGCACCATATTCGCTACCAGCGCGCGCCCGAGCCCTTGGAGACGCGCCGCATCGCGAGCACCAGCATCTGAGGTGATCGTCAGAGTTTCGCCGTCCTTTTTGACTTCGATATTCTGAGGGAGCGCCATCGAGAGCTTGCCTTTCGGGCCCTGAGCATCCACGCGCTGACCACTGATGCTGATGGTAACCCCCTTCGGGATCGGGATCGGGCGCTTGCCCACCCGAGACGTCCGCACTGCTTGCTGAACTGGTTGCTCAACTTGGGCCATCACCACACCTCACACAGCAATTCCCCGCCAACCCGTTTCTCACGAGCCAAGCGGTCTGTCATCACACCTTGCGAGGTACTGAGGATCGAGACCCCAAGGCCGCTCACTACCTGCGGAATCGACTGGTGATTCACGTAGACACGACGACCTGGCTTGCTAACGCGGCGGATGCCTTTGAATGCGCAATCGAAGCCATTGCCGTACTTGAGCGTGACGAAGATAGTGCGCTTCTTTTGAGGGCCCCATTCTTCCTCACGGACGTCCGCGATGTAGCCTTCAGCCTTCAGAAGCTCCAAAATGGCCTTCTTGATGCTGCTTGCAGGCATCCGGGTGGATTCGTGGCGAGCTAACGCCGCGTTTCGTACGCGCGTCAGCATGTCTGAGATTGGATCGGTCAACATCGCTTCACCAACTCGCCTTCGTGATACCCGGAAGCTCGCCCTTGAGTGCTAGCGTGCGCAAACAAATGCGGCAGAGCTTGTACTCTCGGTACACCGCGTGAGAGCGCCCACAAATATTGCAGCGACTCACATCTCGCGTTGAGAATTTTGCCGGGCGATTCAATTTTGCCCACTGACATGCACGTGCCATCTGGTTAGCTCCTGAACGGCATGCCAAGTTGCTTCAACAGCTCCCTGGCCTCTTCGTTGGTGTTGGCGGTAGTCACGAAAGTGATATTCATGCCCCGCGGTTTGTCGACCTTGTCGAACTCAATTTCCGGGAAAACGGTCTGCTCTTTTAGACCGAGCGTATAATTGCCTGCGCCATCGAATGCGCGAATGCTGGTGCCGCGGAAGTCGCGCACACGCGGCAGCGCAAGGGTGACGAGGCGGTCGAAGAACTCCCACATCCGCTCCCGGCGCAGGGTGCATTTGACGCCAATCGGCATATCCTCGCGCAACTTGAAGTTTGCAATCGACTTCTTGGCGCGTGTCACGATTGGTTTCTGGCCTGTGATCGCCGTGATCTGTGCAGCGGCCAGATCCACCACTTTCGAGTTGGCCACGGCTTCTCCGAGGCCAACGTTGATCACGATCTTCTGCAAGCGAGGAACCTGCATCGGATTCTTGTAGCCGAATTTCTCCATTAACTTCGGCGTAACATCACTCTTGTAGCGCGTCCGGAGACGCGGCTCGACTTCGGCAGCCATCGCTTAACCTTGCTCCTGGTGCACAATCACAGCACCGCTCTTGGCTACCCGTTGCTTCTTGCCTTCGGTAACCTTGTATTTGACGCGCGTGGCCTTGCCTGTACCTGGATCGACGGGCATCACTTTACTGATGTTAATCGGCGCTTCCACTTCAAGGATCCCGCCTGGGCGCTGGGGCGTTGCCTTCACATGACGCTTCACCATGTTCAGCCCGCCAACCACGACTGCGTTGCGCTCCACGAGCATCTTCGTGATCCGACCCCGACGGCCTTTATCGTCGCCGCTGATCACGATCACTTCATCGCCTGTTCGAAGCCGCTGCATCACAGCACCTCCGGGGCAAGCGAAACAATCTTCATGAAACGTTTGCTGCGCAGCTCACGAGCCACCGGCCCAAAGATGCGGGTTCCCACGGGCTCAGAGGACTGCGGATTGATGAGCACGGCGCTGTTATCGTCGAACTTGATGTAGCTGCCATCCACTCGACGGTGCTCACGCTTGGTTCGAACGACAACCGCTCTCGCAATCTCACCCTTTTTGACTTTGCTGTTCGGAATTGCGTCCGCGATGCTCACGACAATCACGTCGCCCACGCTGGCATAACGCCTGCGCGAACCGCCCAGCACCTTCAGACACACAACAAGGCGTGCGCCCGAATTATCAGCTACATTGAGAATGGACTCCGTCTGAATCATCGGGAAATCACTCCTGCACGGTGCGGCGGATGAGACGCGTGGTGTTAAAACGCTTCTCTTTGGAATAAGGGCTGTGTTCGATCATCTCGATGCGATCGCCCACCCGGTAGGTGTTGGCTTCGTCGTGGGCCTTGTAGCGCTTTCGTACGCGCACGTACTTCTTATAAAGCGGGTGCATTTTGTAGCGCACCACTTCGACCACCACGGTCTTGTTCATCTTGTCACTCACCACGCGGCCGATAATTCGGCGACGGGTATTGACGGCTGAAACTACTGATGCTTCGGGCTGAATTTCGGCCTGTGCGTTCACGCTTCACCTCCGCTGGCCTTGATGGCCCGTTGGCGCAAGATCATTTCGATGCGTGCGACATCTTTGCGGGCTTTTCGCAGCAAACTAGTATCGCTAAGCTGACCCGTCACGTTCTTCATCCGAAAGGAAAAGAGATCCTTCTTCACATCCAAGAGGAGCTGAGCGAGATCCGTTGTGGCGCGCTCAGCCAAGTCTTTTGCTTTCATCACAGCTCTCCTCGCGTCAGAAACCGCGTGTTCAGGGGAAGCTTCGTGGCAGCTAGACGAAAGGCTTCACGTGCCTTGTCTTCGGGAATGCCTTCGATCTCGAACAGCACGCGACCTGGCTTCACCACTGCTACCCACTCTTCCACGCTGCCTTTACCGCTACCCATTCGAACTTCGAGTGGCTTTTTGGTAAGGGGCTTATCCGGGAAGATCCGGATCCAAAGCTTGCCCTGGCGTTTCGTTGCACGCTGAATAGCCATACGGCTTGCCTCAAGCTGCCTCGCCGTTACGAACGAGCAGTCGGTTGCTTGAAGGCCGAATTCACCGAAGGATACGTCGCTGCCTCGGTAGGCCATGCCACGCATCTTTCCTTTTTGCTGTTTTCGCCACTTAACCCGCTTAGGACTTAGCATCTTCTGACTCCATTACTCGGGGATGCGGCGAGCCTTGCGTTGCAAGACCTCACCCTTGAAGATCCAAACCTTGACGCCAATGATGCCGTACGTCGTCCGAGCCTCGGCCGTTCCGTAGTCGACATCTGCTCGCAACGTATGCAGTGGCACACGGCCTTCACGGTAGGTTTCCACACGTGCGATTTCGGCTCCACCCAATCGCCCGGCACAGCGGACACGAATGCCCTTGGCGCCAAACTTGATGGCCGTACCCATGGCCTTTTTCATGGCGCGGCGGAAAGCAATGCGTCTTTCCAACTGCGTTGCGATGTTCTCGGCCACCAGCTGAGCATTCGTCTCAGCCTTGCGCACCTCTTGCACATCGATGAAAACTTCGTTCTTGGTGAACGCCTGCACGCCTTGGAATTTGGCTTCGCCCTTGATGGCCGAATCCAGATTGCCGCTCTTCAAGATCTCGATGCCCTTGCCACCTTTGCCGATGACCATGCCAGGGCGCGCGGTGTAGACGATGACTTTCGCCTTATTGGCGGCGCGTTCAATTTCGACGCTCGCAATGCTCGAATTGTATAAATACTGCTTTACGGCGCGCTTGATCCGCAGATCTTCGTGCAACCACTGACAGTAGTTTTTGTCTTCGTACCACTTGCTCGTCCACGTCTTAATGACGCCAAGACGAAAGCCATACGGATGAGTTTTCTGTCCCATACTTTATGTCTCAACCCTTAACGTTGATCCAATTCGATCGCGATGTGGCTCACGCCTTTGACAATTTGTGTGGCACGCCCCATAGCCCGAGGCCGCCAACGGCGCATGTGAGAATTCGGACCCTTATCAACTGTAGCGCGGCTGATGAAAAGATTATCCACGTCGACGTCCGGGCGCTTCTGGCGTGCGTTAGCGATTGCACTCGCAATCAGCTTCTTCACGATCGGTGCCGCCGCCTTAGGCGTGAAATCAAGAAGCTGCAGAGCCTCAGCCGCATCTCGGCCCCGGATCAAATTAATGATCATCCGGGCTTTTCGCGGAGCTATCCTTTGGAATTGTGCTTTTGCTGTAGCTATCATCGACAGTTTCCTTTCAGACCCGCCGACCCTAGATGGTGGAAGAACCATCTCGCCCAACCCCTGGCTGCTTAGAACGACGAAGTTCCGTGTGCTGGCGGTTGGGAGTCGGGGCTGAAACAACCGAGCTGGCTGCTGGCCCCGATTAGGGAGGCGCGGTTCGTAGCAGAGGGGCCCAGGCGTTGCAACCCTTCAGCGACGTTATTTGGATGGAGTTTTTCCCTGAACAGATGAGCAAGCGACCTAGCGCTTGGCTGGGCCCGCGGAAGGAGCGGCGGAGGGTTTCCCCTTCACTGCCTTCCGATCGCCGGAGTGACCCGAGAAGGTACGGGTGGGGGCGAACTCTCCGAATTTGTGACCGACCATGTTCTCGGAAACGAATACCGGAACGAACTTGCGACCATTGTGGACCGCAAACGTAAGGCCAATAGCCTCAGGCAAAATCGTTGAGCGCCGTGACCAAGTCTTGATCACCTTCTTGGAGCTGTCACTTTGAGCAGCTTCGATTTTCGTCATCAAATGCCCGTCGATGAACGGGCCCTTCTTGATACTTCGCGGCATCGTTACTTCCTATCCCTGCGCTTCACGATCATGTTGTCTGTGCGCTTGTTATTGCGAGTCTTCAGGCCCTTGGAGAGCTGCCCCCAGGGGGAACACGGATGACGGCCACCACTGGTGCGCCCTTCACCACCACCCATGGGGTGATCGACGGGGTTCATCGTGACGCCTCGATTGTGGGGGCGAAGGCCGAGCCAACGAGCTCGCCCCGCTTTACCCAGACTGACGTTCTGATGGTCAGGGTTTGAGACCTGCCCAACCGTGGCACGGCACTCGACGTGGATCTTGCGAACTTCACCACTCGGGAGCTTCACTTGAGCGTAGTCGCCATCTTTGCCCATCAGCTGAGCCACCACACCAGCCGAACGAACTAGCTGGGCGCCTTTGCCTTTGCGCATCTCGATGTTGTGAATTGAGGTGCCCGTGGGGATGACGCCAATTGGTAGACAATTGCCGGGCTGGATGTCTGCGTTACGGCTGGAGAGCACCGTATCGCCCATTTTAAGGCCGTCGGGCGCTAGAATGTAACGCTTCTCGCCATCCGCGTAGTGCAGGAGCGCGATACGCGCGGTGCGATTCGGATCGTATTCGATCGATGCCACACGAGCGGGTACGCCGATCTTGTTGCGCTTGAAGTCGATCACTCGATAGCGTTGCTTGTGGCCACCCCCGCGAAAGCGGCTGGTGATGCGACCGTAACAGTTGCGGCCGCCTGTGCTCGATTGAGACTCGGTGAGGCGCTTCTCCGGTACGGAAGTGGTGATCTCAGCAAAATCGGGAGCGGTGTACGCGCGCCGACCGGGGGATGTGGGTTTGAAAAGACGAATAGCCATGAACTTTATTCCTCCGACTCGTCGAAGAACTGAATATCGTCACCCTGGCGAAGGGTCACGATAGCTTTCTTCCAATTGGGCCGCTTGGCGCTAGCACGACCCATGCGCTTGGTCTTGCCACGCTGCACCAACGTGTTCACATCAGTGACCTTGACGCCAAACATGACTTCGACGGCCTGTCTGATTTGAATCTTGTTAGCGGTGAGCGCGACTTCGAACACAACCTGGTTGTGCAATTTCAGACTCGCCGCTTTCTCGGTGAGCGCTATGGGGCGCTTGATAATCGTATCGAGATTCATGACTTCACCTCAAGGAGACGCGCTTCTAGGGCTTTAGCCGCTTGCCTAGAAAGCACCAGGTGCTCGTGGCACAGAAGGTCATAAACGTTCACGCCTTCGGGCGGCAAGAACTGATTATCTTCCATGTTGCGAATTGAGAGCCGCAGATTGGCGTTGTCTTTGCCATCGACCACCAGGGTCTTGCCATTGGCCTTGAGCACCGAAAGCACACCCTCTAGGCGTTTCGTCTTGATCTCGCCCAGGTCCATGTTCTCAACGACCGTGATGCGGCCTTCTTTGAAGAGATAGCTGAGCGCGCTGCGCATCGCCCCGAGACGAACCTTACGCGGCGGGCGGTAGCTAAAATCTTGGGGCTTCGGAGGATGAGCACGCCCACCACCCACGAACGTGGGCGCGGAGACGGCACCGTGACGGGCCTGGCCAGTACCCTTTTGCTTGTAGATCTTCTTCTTAGAAGCCGACACAGCAGCGCGTTCCTTGCCAGCTTTGGTGCCCGCTCGCCGTGAAGCAAGCTGCGCCTGAACCACCTCGTGCAGAAGGTACTCCTTCACTTCTGTCGAGAACACCTCGTCGGCGAGCTCCAGCTCACCGACCTTCTCACGCTTCAAATTGTAAACATCGAGCTTTGCCATGATTGTGCTTCCCTCCTCAGCTCTTGATCTCGACGTCTACACCGGCGCTCAGATCGAGCTTCATGAGAGCGTCAAGGGTTTGAGGCGTGGGTTCGAGAATATCGATGAGGCGCTTGTGCGTTCGCACCTCAAATTGCTCTCGGCTTTTCTTGTCTACGTGGGGACCACGCAAGACAGTGTAGCGACGCAGCCCCGTGGGGAGCGGGATCGGACCAGCAACCCGCGCACCGGTGCGGCGAGCGGTTTCCACGATGTCCGTGGTGGACTTATCAAGCAGCTGATGATCGAAGGCTTTTAGCCGAATTCTGATCTTGGTGACGTCGGGCATATGGCGAGTGGCCTTGTGTTATGAGGGATATTTCTAAAATCTGAGGGAGCGGCGTGGCCTACTCAAGGATCTTGGTAACGACGCCGGCGCCGACAGTGCGGCCACCTTCGCGAATGGCGAAACGCATCTGCTCTTCTAGCGCCACGGTGGTGAGAAGCTGCACTTCTACGGTGACGTTGTCCCCGGG
>Ga0209591_10000710_pt1 | contig 42639 bp, 40 predicted proteins | sample MAT01_FD_187207 | JGI IMG/M metagenome (GOLD analysis project Ga0209591, IMG submission 187207) | Freshwater microbial communities from Lake Fryxell liftoff mats and glacier meltwater in Antarctica - MAT-01 (SPAdes) (version 2) | ecosystem: Environmental > Aquatic > Freshwater > Ice > Liftoff...
TAAGTAGGTAGGCGTAATTAAACATCTATATCAAACCTCACCCTCAATCCCTCTCCTTGTTAAGGAGAGGGAAGCCGGAGGCAGGGTGAGGTTTTATATTTAATTTGACCCACTTACTTAGGAGTTATGAATTATGAATTTTAACTTTTCACTCCTAACTTTTAACTAATGATTGCTTGCGCTTGCTTGCTCCACTGTTGTACTAGCTCAATTGGTGGACACAAATCTCGTCGCTGCATTGTTGCTACCTGCAAGCGCATAATTTGTTGGTGCAATCTGTGAGTGGGAGTCTGAGCCAACTGTGCTACAGAACCAATACCTGCATGGAGCAATAAACCACAATATTGTATGCCTACACTGGGAATACGCGCCAAGTCAGCTAAAGCCATCCATTTATTTACATACTGAAGATGAATCTGGAGTTTATTTGCTAACGCTAGTCTTTCCTCTAGAGTTTTCCCTTCTTTGACTAGTGCTACTGTGCTAGTAATTCCACAATGTTGCAGTTGAGATTGTTCCTCGTGATTCAGTCCAGGTAATTGCTCAATTGGCCAGTCAGTAGATGTGATAGAACTTCGATTATTTGTATTTTTAGTAGACATTTTTGAAACTAAATATAGGCTTCTTTAAATATTGTGACAGTCGTCTCGCATAACAGTTATTGCTTGTTCAGCGAGAAAGACGCGATCGCCTCGCTCCCTAAGGTTTATGCGGTAATTAACTCACCTCGCATAACAGTTACCGCTTGTCCGCTCAGAAAGACGCGATCGCCTCCGTCATAATACACCTTCACCACCCCACCGCGACTGGATGCCTGATAAGCCAATAACTCATTTTTATGCAAGCGATCGCGCCAGAAAGCAGCAAGGCAACAATGGGCTGAACCAGTCACCGGATCTTCATTAATACCTACCTCTGGTGCAAAGAAGCGAGAGACAAAATCATAATCTGAATCAGCATTAGTCAAGCTGGTAACTATAACTTTACCAATTGGTAAGGTTTTTAGTAGTTGAAAATTAGGCTGCATTTGCCGCACTAAATCTTCCGATTCTAATTCCACTAAATAACCTAGTGAATTCTGCAAGACAAATCTGTATGGTACACCCAAAGCAGTCTTGAGTTCTGGAAACTTGACGATTACTCGTGAGTGATTCACAGGAAAATCTAACTCAATCCACTCACCTTGCAACTTAGCAATCAGCACTCCACTTTTGGTGTAGAAACGCGCAACTTCATTCGGTGACAAATGTCCTTCTGACCAAAGTACATGGGCACTAGCTAAAGTTGCATGACCACAAAGCGGTACTTCCACCTTGGGCGTAAACCAACGCAGATTGAAGCCATCATCCTGTCTAACTAGAAAAGCCGTCTCAGATAAATTCATCTCCTGCGCTACATTCTGCATCCAACGTTCGTCTTGGGGAGTAGGCAAAACACAGACAGCAGCAGGATTACCTGCAAAAGGTCTATTGGTAAAAGCATCAACCTGAGTAAAGGTTTGTCCCATTAGAGTCACCTTGAAAATTAGACAGCATTATATTTATGCCTCTAGTTACCATTATTATGAGGCGGCAGATCATTTGTAGGGTAGCACATCTGTGCTAGTAAAGCGCGTGTTACATTCAAACGATATAGCAGTCCTAAATCATTTGTAAAAATAAATTAACCGCAGAGGCGCAGAGAACGCAGAGAGGAATCGGAGATTTCCACGACTCATTTAGGATTGCTATAACCGCGATATACAGTACCTGTTGACATGCTCACCGAGCTAAAGCAACGGTGATTCCAAGAATCACTTCTTGATTTTTCTGCTTCATAGCAACTGCCTCCACTCTCAAGGAGATTTGGTCTTACGTTCGCTCCACAGACTAGCCCCGCAAGAGGATAGCGGTTTTTCTAACAAACAGTCAAAAAGCTTATTTAGTTTATGTCTTTCAAGGATGTTTACCATTGCCTAGGAAAGCTTTTCCCGGTCTACCAATTTTTCCTCGCCGTTGCCAGAGTTCTGGCAAGCTTTGGTGTTAGGCTTTATGTCTCCATTGTCACGGGTGGGTCAACGACCAAAACCATTGTACTATTTACCACGAGGTTTATCCACAGTGCATACGATCAAACTTCTGGATCTCCTGTAAAGCCGTGCTAGAAGGACGGGGTTTTAAACCCAATTTTTCGGTGAAAAACCACATCTGTCGTAGGGGCAATTCATGAATTGCCCCTACAGCGCGGGTCTATTTAACATCAAAAAATGATTCATAAAAATCTGAAACGACGTATTTACGTTGATACACAACATGATTCTTTTGTACAGTGCGTAAGTCCTACTTTTATCCTTTTTTTGAGTTTCCATTTATGCTGATCCAACAAACTTCTACTTCCCTAATCGATACTTTACGCCTCCGCCGACAACAACTAGCCAACCTCATTAATTTTCCCGTACTTCTCTGGTCAGGTAGCAACAGTCCGCGCAACTTTCTAGCAAATTCCTTTCCATTTCGCGCTAGCAGTCATTTTCTCTATTTTGCCGGACTGCCATTATCAAATGCGGCAATTCGCTTAGAAGCGGGCAAGCTAGAACTATTCATCGACGATCCATCACCCAGCAGCGCCCTTTGGCATGGAGAAACGCCAACGCGCGAGGAAATAGCTCAGAAAATTGGGGCGGATGTGGCTCGGCCAATGGCAGAATTAGAGTCTTGGGTAGAAGATGCCGCCACACTTGCTGTCCAAGATGCAGCTACTTGGACGCAACAATCGCAGCTATTAAATAGATGGGTTTTACCACAAAGTCCTCCCCAAGGAATTGACTTGGAGTTAGCTAAAGCGATCGTTTCTCTCCGCCTTACCCACGATGAAGCTGCATTAATCCAGTTGCGAAAAGCAGCTGCTGTCACTGTTGAGGCGCACAAAGCTGGTATGGCAGCAACACCTAAAGCCAAGCTAGAAGCAGAAGTTCGTGCAGCGATGGAAGGAGTAATTATTGCCCACAATATGACAACTTCCTACAACAGTATTGTCACTGTTCACGGTGAAGTTTTGCATAACGAACAGTATCACCATCCCCTACAACCAGGTGACTTATTACTTGCCGATGTTGGCGCTGAAACTGATATGGGTTGGGCAGGTGATGTCACTCGCACATGGCCAGTTTCTGGTAAGTTTTCATCTACCCAGAGAGATATTTATAATGTTGTATTAGCAGCCCATGATGCTTGCATTGCCAAAATACACCCTGGTGTAGAGTATGGGGATATTCATTTGCTAGCTGCCACGGTTATAGCTGAAGGTTTAGTAGAGTTAGGCATTTTACAAGGAAATCCCCAAGATTTAGTAGAGATGGATGCCCACGCGCTGTTTTTCCCTCATGGTATCGGTCATCTACTGGGTTTAGATGTCCATGATATGGAAGATTTGGGTGATTTAGCAGGGTATGAAGAGGGACGTTCTAGGAGCGATCGCTTTGGCTTAGGCTACCTCCGTTTAAATCGTCCTTTGCGTCCAGGAATGTTAGTCACGATTGAACCTGGCTTTTATCAAGTACCAGCAATTTTAAATGATGCCAATGTTCGCTCAAAATATCAGAATATAGTGAATTGGCAGCGTTTATCTGAATTTGCTGATGTGCGCGGAATCCGCATCGAAGATGATGTTTTAGTTACCGCAGAAGGTAGCGAAGTTTTAACAGCCGCATTACCGAATGATGCCGATACTATTGAAAATTTAGTAGGTTCCTAATCTGTGCATCATGCCTTGCTAATTGACAGCGTAAAAGCATAAGATGTTAACTTATGAGAAAAAAAACCATAGGATTACTACTCAACGGAGTTATTGTCACCTTCGGACTATTACCATTATTAGCTCAAGCACAGCAGCCGATTTCTGATACCCAAGTTGCGGCGATGGTAGAGGCATTGCGACAAGCTGCACCGCAGACAAAAAATCCCAACGATGGACTTTATAGCGAATGGCAAGTTAAACCAGAAACCCTCAAAGGCTGGACAAAAACTTGTCTCAAACGAGAACTGACACCAACGCAGTTTGAAAACAGTCCTGCGATCGCTCGCCAAGTTGTATCCTGTATTACGCGCCGTGAGTTAACCAACCAGTTCCGCGCCACTAATAATAATGAAATTGCATCTGTGCGCGGCGCAGCTTGTTGGTGGATGACTGGTAGCTATACAGGCTGCAACAAAGGTTTCACTGCTGAATATGTGCAAAAAGTTGTCCGATTTTATCAACAACAGCGTTCAAAACCAGCAACAACTCAATCATAAAAGGGTGATTACAGCAATTTTTAATAAAAATAATTCAGGAGTCAGGAGCCAGAATTCGGAATTCTGAGTTCTGAATTCTACTGTATCAGGACTTACGCAAAAAATTTCTGAAGTAGCGGTAATTCATGAATTACCGCTACGACAAATCAGGTTTTTGGGTGAAGGAACCATGATTTCTAAAGTACCTCGATTGTAAGTAAGCCGGAGGCGGCGACTAGCACTAAGTTCAGTTAGTAAGTTTTCATAGGTTTGCCACCTGATACCCGATAGGTGGATGATTTCTGTGGGTTGAAGCAGTGTGTTGCTAGTCATAGCGATATGTGATGCAGGTTCTCGCTGTACAATAGCCCTTCTTACCCTCATTGTACTTTAAGCTCAATCTTCTATAAAGGTAGGTATCTGGTTGCTACAGTCGCGGTGAAAACTACTAAGCTGGTAAATAGCACGTTTAAACTTTAGGGGAAATTCGGAATCGCATTCATCGGCGGTTTAGAATTCTCCATTGGCGAACTACCTGTAATTACATTATGTTTGATGCATTATCTGACCGTTTAGAATCCGCCTGGAAAAAACTGCGGGGACAGGACAAAATTTCTCAATCCAACATTCAAGATGCATTGCGCGAAGTGCGCCGCGCCTTGTTGGAAGCAGATGTTAACCTCCAGGTAGTCAAAGATTTTATTAGCGATGTCGAAGCCAAAGCACAGGGAGCCGAGGTGATTACCGGCGTGCGACCTGACCAACAGTTCATCAAAATTGTTCACGATGAACTGGTGCAGGTGATGGGAGAAGAAAATGTTCCCATCGCAGAAGCTCAGGAACAGCCTACTATTGTGCTAATGGCTGGGTTGCAAGGTACTGGTAAAACCACAGCTACGGCTAAGTTAGCCTTACATTTGAGAAAATTAGATCGTAGTTGTTTGTTAGTGGCAACAGACGTATATCGCCCAGCAGCGATCGACCAGTTGGTGACGTTGGGTAAGCAAATTGACGTACCAGTATTTGAACTAGGAAGCGATGCAGATCCAGTAGAAATTGCTCGACAGGGTGTAGAACGCGCTAGGGCAGAAGGTGTAAACACAGTAATTATTGATACTGCTGGTCGCCTGCAAATTGACGAAGATATGATGGCGGAATTAGCCCGCATCAAAGCAACTGTCCAACCTCATGAAACTCTGTTGGTGGTGGACGCGATGACTGGTCAAGAGGCAGCTAATCTGACCCGCACCTTCCATGAGCAGATCGGAATTACTGGGGCGATTCTCACCAAGATGGATGGTGATAGCCGTGGTGGTGCAGCGCTTTCAGTGCGAAAGATTTCGGGAGCGCCGATTAAATTTGTGGGCGTGGGTGAAAAAGTCGAGGCACTGCAACCGTTTTATCCCGATCGCATGGCATCCCGAATTTTGGGAATGGGCGATGTGCTAACCCTGGTAGAAAAAGCCCAGGAAGAGTTTGATTTAGCAGATGCTGAAAAAATGCAGGAGAAAATCCTGTCAGCGAAGTTTGACTTTACTGACTTTCTCAAGCAGTTGCGGATGCTGAAAAATATGGGATCTCTGGGTGGTTTCATCAAGATGATCCCAGGGATGAACAAGCTATCAGACGATCAGCTTAAGCAGGGAGAAACCCAGCTTAAGCGCTGTGAGGCGATGATTAACTCCATGACTCGCCAAGAACGCCACGACCCCGATTTATTAGCCAGTTCTCCCAGTCGGCGGCGGCGAATTGCTTCTGGCTGCGGCTATAGAGAATCCGATGTGACTAAACTGGTGGGTGATTTCCAAAAAATGCGATCGCTCATGCAGCAAATGGGTCAAGGTGGCTTCCCTGGAATGCCGGGAATATTCGGGGGTGGCGGCATGGGCAACGCCTTCGCAGGCGCAGGCAATCGTCCCCCAGCCCCAGGATGGCGAGGTTATGATAGTGGTGCCCCAGCCACGAAAAAGAAAAAAACCAAAGATAAAAAGAAAAAAGGCTTCGGTAATCTTTAGTCATTGGGCATTGGGCATTGGGCATTGGGCATTGGGCATTGGTAATTTGCTAATGACAAATGACAAATGACTAATGACTAATAGCACCAAATGCTAGACGAGTGCTAAAATTAGCATTTCGGCATACTTACCAATTAGGAGAATGATTCTTCAACCATGATCAAACTGCGCTTGAAGCGATTCGGTAAAAAGCGGGAAGCAAGTTACCGCATTGTCGCTATTAACAACCTCGCTCGCCGCGATGGCCGTCCCCTAGAAGAGTTGGGATTCTACAACCCCAGAACAGATGAAGTGCGACTAGACATTCCCGGCATCGTCAAGCGACTACAACAAGGCGCTCAACCCACTGACACCGTCCGTCGCATTTTAGTAAAAGCCAATGTTTTTGAACAGGTCAGTGCCACAGCTACAGCCGCATCATAATTCCGGAACAATATCCCCAACAGCTAGTCCCAACTATGTTGAGCTGGTTCGGTTTTTAGTGCAGCCGTTTTTGGAATCTCCAGAGACTTTAAGCGTCGATTGTGAAATTTCTCAGGCCCTCAACCGGGCTTGGATTCGCATCGCCTTTGAAAGTACGGATAAAGGGAAAGTGTTTGGTCGAGGGGGACGCAATATTCAGGCGATTCGTACAGTAATTGCCGCAGCGGCAGCCGCTACTGGGCAATCAGTATACCTGGATATCTACGGCAGCACTACGCCGGAACGCGAGGGTATGTCTTTTGATGAAGAGACAGAAGAGCGATCGCCACCGCCGACTAGGAGAGAACCGCGTGGAAATGATGGCCCCAAACCCATTGTTAAACCCCGCCTCCGCTAGATTAAAACTAGAGAGCAAGTCTGAGCGGAGGTAACTACAACCGCTCAGAATTTTTGTAAAGATGGAAGGTAGCAAAAAGATTTTTGGATCTTTTTTTGAACTCTTCACCGATAGGGGCATACAACTGTATGCCCCTACAGTCGATTCATTTGTTGCAAAGATTTTTCCAAACAAAATGTAAGTAATAAAAGCGTAATTTCGCCAATGGCGAAAAAACATTAACCTTTGTCAAACACAGATCCTCACCAATTAAAAAATACTATGGCAGGTGCCTTAACAATTCAGCTGCCGAATATTCCCAGTGCGATCGCTCTTGGAGGAGATGGAGAAGAAAATCTAAAAATCCTATCTCGGCAAACAGGAGCCATTTTAGTGTTACGCGGACAGGAATTACTGATTTCTGGTACCGAAGGGCAAATTGATCTGGCTTCTCGATTAGTGCGATCGCTTGAAGACCTCTGGATTAAAGGCAATACTATCTCCAGTGCCGATATTTTAACAGCTCGTCAAGCCATAGATAGCGATCGGCAAGGAGAACTGCAAGATTTACAGCGAGATGTCCTTGCCAAAAATCGTCGGGGGGAAGAAGTCCGCGCCAAAACCTTCCGCCAGCGTCAATATATCGACGCACTTCGTAGACGCGATCTCACTTTTGGAATTGGGCCTGCTGGTACTGGTAAGACTTATCTCGCCGTTGTTGTCGCCGTGCAAGCACTCCTTGCCAACCAAGTTGAAAAGCTAATTTTAACTCGCCCTGCCGTCGAAGCCGGTGAAAAACTCGGTTTTTTGCCTGGAGACTTGCAGCAGAAAGTTAACCCCTATCTTCGCCCACTTTACGATGCTATCTATGAATTCATCGACCCAGAAAAAATACCTAGCTTAATGGAACGCGGTGTGATTGAAGTCGCACCCCTCGCTTACATGCGGGGACGCACCCTCAATAACGCCTTTATAATTGTCGATGAAGCTCAAAATACTACACCTGCTCAAATGAAAATGGTTTTGACTCGTTTGGGTTTCCGTTCGCGGATGGTAATTACAGGCGACATGACACAAACTGATTTACCACTTCACCAACAATCGGGTTTAGGAGTAGCTTTACAAATTCTAAAACACGTTGAAGGCATTGCCTTTTGCGAATTTTCTCAAAAAGATGTCGTGCGGCATCCTCTAGTTCAGCGCATTGTCGCTGCTTATGAACAATACGAAAAATAGTCATTGGTCATTAGTAAAAAACTAATAAATGACAAAGGACAAAGTACAAATAACAAAGGATAATAATTTATGAGTACTACGTTGAAAGAATTTTTAGCAGCTTGTGAGACTCTTGGAACTTTGCGTCTAATTGTTACTAGTAGCGCGGCTGTATTAGAAGCACGGGGGAAGGTTGAAAAGCTATTTTATGCAGAATTACCAAAGGGTAAATATGCGAATATGCACACTGAAGGCTTTGAATTTCATTTGAATATGGACAAAATTATTCAGGTGAAATTTGAAACGGGTGAAGCGAAGAGAGGCAATTTTACAACCTATGCTATTCGGTTTTTAGATGATAAACATGAGTCTGCTTTAAGCTTATTTTTGCAATGGGGTAAACCGGGAGAATATGAACCAGGTCAGGTAGAAGCTTGGGAGACTTTAAAAGAGAAGTATGGGGAAATTTGGGAACCGTTACCAGCAGAGATTTAATATTGATAATTGGTAATTGGGAAAGCTGAATCTTCAATTACCAGTTATTTTATTTAGATAAAACAAGAGCATTAAATTAAAAAAATTATGTTTTTTTATATAGGATTACGATTTGATTTCACCAAAAGTTACGTAGGGGAGCCATTCGCGTGGGCGGGTTTCCCGACTTGAGCGACTTGGCTTTGTGTTATCGCCAAAAGTACGGCATCAAACCCTCGATAATGATGCCGTACTCTCGGCGTTCTAAGACACCCTACAATACAACATAATTTTGTTCAAAAATCAAAGATGATTCCTATATCAAAGTTTTAATTATGTTACTAATCTCAGGTTGCATTGATTTCCAAGCTAGAAAAATTCTAATCAATTGCTATATATTAAATATGAATGTTTCATTATCTAGCAGAATAATAAGCAATATAGCGGTTATCGGTTTAGTGAGATACAAGAACCCCACCCCCAACCCCCTCCCCGCAAGCGAGGAGGGGGCTATGATGTACTTTATATGATCAGGAAACGCTATAACTTAAGTATATTATTAGGATGTAGATATTTTTTATTTAATAAATAATAAACCTTAAACATAAAGCTACTGATGCTTACAACGAGAACAATTTGGAGTTTTTGCTTGGTTGCTTCATTCCTCCTGTGGAGTGGCGATGCTGTTGCTGGAGAGTTGTCTGAACGGTTAGCAAATTTTCCCCAGTGGGAAAAATTAACTTCAGTGCAACCGGCTTCGGGTGATTTGGTATACCCTGAATGGATGGCTGGTTCTTGGCAAATTACGAGTACTTTAGTAGATTTAGTTGCGCCTTTAGCACCAGATATCATAACGCCAGGGTTTGAAGGTAATCGCCGACAATTAAATCAGCCTGTGAGTTTTGTAGTAAGATTTGTCAAAGAGCAACCATCTATTACTGGGTTAAAGATATTACCTCAGATAAATAAAAAATCCCCAATTTTAGTAGCAGATAGAGCGTTTAATAGTTTGAATTTGGCACGGGCTTATTTAGGGGATGAAGCAGTGTTATCAACTAAAGTAGATCCAGATTCACCTAATCGTCAGATTACGTTCTTGCGTAGCAGTCGCCAATTAGTTTCTATTGTGACTGCACGGGCTACAGAAACTACCCCTGATGGCAAATTCATCACTACAGAAGTATTTCAACAACTATTCAAAGGGGGTTCACGCCCTTATTTAAACTCTGTAGAATCTACCACCGCTTATCATAAACTTCTAACAGCTAATCCGGCGATTGAAGCAGATCAAGTTACTGCTGTCTATCTTTCACCCCAAGATCCAGATTACTTTAAAGCTGGTTCTCGACCGGTTGCTCTCTATCGCTATCATCTAGAATTTGTCCCCGCACAAATGCCTAGTACTCCAAAGGAGTGATTTAAATCTATAGCCCTTGACTACTTTGTAATACGATTGTATTATATATATTCCAAGTTTACGATCGCGCTCTTGGACGGTGTGCATCATGGCCAAATTTCAAGATATTGTCAATTACTTTCGCCCTTACTGGAAGCAGAGTGTTTTTAGTATTACAGCCTCTAGCATTTACGAAATTATTGATTTAGCTGTACCTTACGCGATCGGGCAGATTTTAAACGTTTTGTCTGATCAACCTTTGGATAAACCACTTCAAAGTGCGATCGCAAGTTTTTCGGACATTACCAATTACCCAGTTAATAAAACTCTATCTTTGGGTGTATTACTGGGCTTAATTTTCGTTGTCACCGTAGTGAGAGCGCCAACACAACCTTGGTTAACCAATTGGTTTCATTGGGATATAGCTTTCAGATCGCGTCGAGAGAAAAACGAAACAGCGATCGCTAAAATTCTTACTCTCCCACTAGAATTTTATGATGAAAATAACCCTGGACGTATTGCCGGAAGAGTAGCTAGAGGTATTTCTAACCACACTTTTAGTTATCCTGAAGTTGCTGGACAGTTGATTCCTAAACTGGCTCGTGTGCTGGGGATTTTTGTGTTTATCTTGTTCATTGAGTGGCGGATTGCAATTTTATATCTAATTTCCTTTGTAATTATTCTCAGCTTCAGCTTAAAGGGTTTACAACAGCTAATTAGGTACGAAACTCGTCTGGATAAATATGGAGAGGACACCGAAAGCCGCACTTCTGAATTAATCACCAATATCAAAACGGTAAAAGCATTTGCTACAGAAGCAAGGGAACTGAAACGGCAAAAGCAACGTTTAGCTCGTGAACTAATGGTGCTTGATTATCGCATCCACAAAGGTTATACAAAGCTGGGTACTTGGCAAAGAACTGTAATTCAGTTTTGTGTGTTTACAATTCTGGGTTTGACTTTAGCAGCAACAGTAAATGGGAGAATTTCTCTCGGTCACTTTGTCATGACCTTAACTCTTTCTAGCATGGCTTATGCCGAATTAGAACCTATTAGTAACTTGGCAGAAGTTTTTGCCCGTCGTTATTCTCCCATGCTGCGGTTTCACGAATTTCTCCAAGAGCCAACTACATCTGATTCAGCTAGTCTTTTAGAAGAGAGCAACCAGACAGAATCACCTTATAAATTTACTGGAAAAGTTGAGTTGTCGCACCTCAGTTTTGGATATGATGCCAACCGTCAAGTTTTGCAAGATATTAACTTGTTGATTGAACCATACCAAACAGTGGCATTAGTGGGGCGTTCTGGTTCTGGTAAGTCTACTTTAGTGAAATTGCTGTTGCGATATTTTGAACCTCAATCAGGTCAAATTCTGATTGATGGTCAAGATATTCGGACTTTGGATGTGGGTAAGTATAGACGGAGATTAGCGATCGTTCACCAAGAAGTAGACGTTTTTAACGGTACTATATTGGATAACCTCACCTACGGCAGACCAAATGCTAGTTTGGAGCAGGTTCAAGAAGCCTGTAGAATTGCCAGAGTCGATGAAGTAGTAGAGCATTTACCCAAAGGTTATTACACCGTCGTGGGAGAACGAGGTGTCAGGTTATCTGGAGGACAAAGACAACGGTTAGGAATTGCTAGGGCGTTGTTAGTAGAACCAGATGTACTGATTTTTGACGAAGCCACCTCTAGTTTAGATTATGAGTCTGAGCGTTCAATTCAGCTAGCGATGCGCTCGATTCAGGGTACTTGCACCACGATTGTTATTGCTCACCGTTTAAGTACAGTGCGGGAAGCCGATAAAATTGTGGTTCTGGAGCAAGGAAAGATTGTAGAAGTGGGTAGCCACGAGGAACTCTTGCGTCACGAAGGTATTTACCACCGCTTGCACTCCCTGCAAGAAACAGGAGAACTCCTGAGTTAGAGGACATACAGATTTTGGATTTTAGATTGACTCTACGAATCAATCAGCTTGATTAAATCGACCTTATTGACAACCAGGGCTATTTCATTCTCATTTAGCCCGCCTCAGAATAAATTCTGAGTCTAATAGCGAAAGTCGTCTGAAGACGACTGAGAAAAGATTATAGTCCGTTTTAACGGACTTTAGCTATAAGCCACCGAACTTTAGTTCTGGGCGGTTTATGTCTAGAACGAAATAGCCCTGTACTGACAACACAACACAATAAGGTCGATTTTTTCTAATTGTCCCCAACAGTATTTGGTACAAAAATCGAAATTCTGAGCCACCAGTCATGATGTATACAATATGTGATAATAGATTTTAAGTAAAAATCATTGTCTACTGAATTGTGCCCACTCAGTAGTCGAAGTTTTCTCATAACAAAAAACTAAGATTTACTTTTATCTGCTTCTTTCTGCGCCGCCTCGCTGTATTTCTTATAAAGTTGAGTACGAATCTTGGCTTCCTGATAACGGCTGTGTTTTTGTGGCACCGTGCCCATTAAATCTGAAGCCCGTTGCCACTTAGCAGCTATCTCTAACCACTGAGTTGAACTTGTGGCTGTTTTACCAGATGCAGAAGCAAGGTTTGCAATTCGCACAGATATTGCAAATGGGTCATCAGATGGCTCCGAAAGGCTATTGTTAGGAACACGGAATGGTGTTTGAGCTTTCTTATCGTTAGTATTTTCTATAGTTAAAGATTTAGAAGTTTCTAGTTGCATTAGGTTTTTGACTTTATTACCTAACTGGGCATAAACAACCGAACTAAGCAACAACAGTGAGCATAAACCAGCCACAGCTAATATCTTTTTTTTAGGCTTTTTGTGTTTTTCTTTGTTAATAAGTACTAAAGGACGAGAGACTTTAGTTCTAGGAAAATTTGGCTTTCCTAGTTCAGCTTGAGCTTCTGTGAAATCTTTAATTAGTTGTTTTACAATATTGGGCTGAATTAATGTAATTTCATGTGACCAAAGCAATTGGTTGTCGCGATCGCTATCTATTTCCTTTAACCACAATAATTGTTGTTCCCGAACAATCCGACTGTTGATATTGACTCGCCGAATGTAACGCGGGGCTATGGAATCAAGAATTTGCTGGATTTGTTCTACAAGGGGAGATTGCTCAAGTTGCTCTATCCTAGCCGCTTCGCACAGAAGTTGTAAGACACCATCAGAAAATATGGCTCTAGTTCTAACACCAGACTTGGCTAGCTTTTCATTCAATAACTGAATAATCGCAGCAACGCTACCTTGGTGAGCTTGCCAAACGATATCATTTATCCGGTCTACCACCTGAAATTTAGTGATAGCTCTTCCACCCTGACTGATTAACGTATTCATTAATTTAGGGACTCTTTCCTACTGAGCTTGATCTTGTTTTCGATTTTACGAGTAAAAAGATGAGTTGCCAAATAAAATCACAAATATACAGTCTACGTTTTCGGTTCGGCAAGGACGCTCGATCGCACTAAGTCAATTGGATACTCTCACGCCTTGATAGCGTGGGATTCTTGAAATTAAACTGGGCTTTCAGGATAACGCCCATGCTGGCGGACGATTTAGCTGTCTGACATAGTACATGATCGGATCTTTTTGCGTTGGCGTAGCCCGCCGCAGGCATCGCCTTTGCTTGTGCGATCATGCCAAGCACCTGCCAAGAGCGATCGCAAATCTATGGCTAAATAGTATCAGGGTCAACACCAAGCGATCGTAAATGTTCCTTCAACCTTTCAAGGTGCGATTGTGCTTGTCTTGCTTGCTCTTGGGCTTGTTCCCTGGCTAATCTTTCTTGTTTCAGCGCCTCTGCCAACTCCTCTGGAATCAGCAACTTTTCCCCAGTGTCTTCTCGATAAAAACCAATCAGTTGCTCCTCTATTTGCAAGCGCAGGTGCAAAGGTTCACATCGACTATCTGTAATTGGCTCATACACCTCGCCTCGCAGCCGATACCCTTGCAATTGCTCCTTAATCCACTCTCCCTTGGGATCAAATAACCAGTATTCCAGTACCCCTAACTGCTCATACAGCGTCTTCTTAAAGCCCGTGTCCTGGTTTTTAGTGCCCTCCGAGGTCATTTCAAAGATTACTACAGGTACTTGTCTCTCTTCCCATATCTTGTAATTATCCCGACCTCCAGGAGCAACATTAAAAATCACCATTACATCTGGAGCTACCCGTAACCTCGGAAAACCCTGAGCATAGTAGAGAAACTGATTACTCAAAACCGTTGCTTGCCTACCCAGTAAATATTGCCTCAATACTTCTAAAGTTGCCAGTAGAGCATATAAATGAACATAACTTTCTGCTAAAGGTTCACCATCCGAGCTTGGGTAAAAAACTTCTGTTGATTGAGAACTGGGTAAGAGGCTAGTCATAATTAGCCACCTGATTGAGAAGATGGGTGCATGACTATATTATCTCAGAGACTTTCGCTGATATTTCTGGAACTCTCACGCCGTCAGATATTGTTCACAAACTAAACAAAATAGCTGTATTGGGATACTTTTGTGAGGAATTCTCGCTTTTTTTGCCTTTTTGTCAGAATTGCAAGACTATTTAGCACTGCGATCGCTACATTAGAAGATATATAAATCAAAATCATTGTTGATTTTTATTCATCCGCAGTTCACACAAAACCATGAGTGCAAGTACCATTATTTCCGACAATCCCCTACTTCAAGGCGTTGGTTTACCTGTCTTTGCAGAGATTAAACCAGAACGAGTAGTACCAGCCTTCAATCAGTTGCTGGCAGAACTTGATCAGCAGCTTGCCACCTTAGAGGCTAATGTACAGCCTACTTGGAGTGGTTTAGTAGAACCCTTAGAAAAGCTGACAGAACGGCTTACCTGGAGTTGGGGGGTGGTAAATCATTTAATGGGTGTTAAAAATAGCCCGGAACTGCGCGAAGCTCATGAAATCGTCCAGCCACTAGTAGTACAGTTTATCAATAAGCTCGGTCAAAGTAAACCTATCTATAATGCTTTTAAGGCACTCCGCACCAGTGATAGTTGGGCAACTTTAGAATTAGCCCAACAGCGCATTGTAGAAGCCGCCATTCGAGATGCAGAACTTTCTGGTGTTGGCTTAGAAGGAGAGGCAAGAGAGCGTTTCAACGCCATACAAATGGAGTTAGCAGAACTTTCTACCAAATTCTCTAACCATGTACTTGATGCCACTAAAGCCTTCAGCTTAACCTTAACAACACAAGCGGAAATTGACGGTTTACCACCAAGCTTAGTGAGTTTAGCAGCCCAAGTTGCTCGTGCAGCTGGCGAAAGTAATGCCACACCAGAAAATGGCCCCTGGCGGATTACTTTGGACTTCCCCAGCTATGGCCCTTTCATGCAGCACAGCACCCGTCGAGATTTGCGTGAAAAGCTCTACAAAGCTCATATCACCCGCGCTTCTGCTGGCGATTTGGATAACAACCCCTTAATTGAGCGCATTTTGAAGTTGCGCCAAGAACTCGCAGATATACTAGGCTTTAAAAGTTTTGCCCAATTGAGCCTCGCTAGTAAAATGGCGCAGGGCGTTGAGGCAGTCAACGCCCTATTAGAAGAACTACGCCGCGCTAGTTATGATGCTGCTGTCAAAGACTTGGCAGAACTCAAAGCTTTTGCGGCATCACAGGGAGCAGCAGAAGCTGAGGATTTAAAACACTGGGATATCAGCTTTTGGGCGGAACGCCAACGAGAAGTAAAATTTGCCTTTACTGCTGAACAATTGCGTCCCTACTTCTCCCTTCCCCAAGTGTTAGACGGCTTATTTGGACTAGTCAAGCGGCTGTTTAGCGTCACTGTCACCTCTGCCGATGGTGAAGCGCCAGTATGGCATGAAGATGTCCGTTATTTCCAAATTGCTGACGAAACTGGTTCTCCCATAGCCTACTTCTACTTAGACCCCTACAGCCGTCCAGCCGAGAAACGCGGTGGTGCTTGGATGGATGTGTGCATCAATCGGGGCAAAATCACTGAAAATGGTGTCACTGCCATCCGCTTACCTGTAGCTTATTTGGTGTGTAATCAAAGTCCTCCCGTAGATGGTAAACCTAGTTTGATGACTTTCTCGGAAGTAGAGACTTTGTTTCACGAGTTTGGTCATGGATTGCACCACATGCTCACCAAGGTTGACTATCCCGGAGCCGCAGGCATCAATAACGTGGAGTGGGATGCAGTGGAACTACCTAGTCAGTTTATGGAAAACTGGTGCTATGAGCGACCCACTTTGTTTGGAATGGCGAAGCATTACGAAACTGGTGAAGCCCTACCGGAGCATTATTATCAAAAGCTGCTAGCGGCACGTAATTATATGAGTGGTACTGGCACATTGCGGCAGATCCATTTGAGCAGTCTTGATTTAGAACTACACTACCGCTATCAACCTGGTAGTAATGAAACTCCGTCAGATGTGCGTCATCGCATAGCCAAGACTACTATGGTTTTACCACCACTTCCAGAAGATTCAATTTTATGTGCTTTTGGACATATTTTTGAGGGTGGTTATGCAGCAGGCTATTACAGTTACAAGTGGGCTGAGGTACTAAGTGCTGATGCTTTTGCCGCTTTTGAAGAAGCTGGGCTAGAAGATGAAGAGGCTATAAAAGCTACAGGTCGGCGTTATCGGGATACCGTGCTGGCGCTTGGTGGTGGTCAGCATCCAATGGAGGTGTTTAAAACTTTCCGGGGTCGTGAACCAAGTACGATCGCTTTGCTCAGGCACAATGGTTTAGTCAGTGCGGCTGTAAACTAAACAACGTCCCTACTCGCATCAAATTTTTACAAAGAATCCTTAGCGATCGCCAACCTGCGGAATGGAAGTTGTAGTTATGCAGTAGGCTAACGCACTATCCCGAATTTTCAGTGCGTTATGGACTAATATCCATAACGCACCCTACCAGATTCTAAGAAAATTGATGAAAAAGAATAACTCGTCTGCGCCGGAGCCTACAACTACAAGCTTGGAAATACGTCGTTTCCGATTATCCTTTCTTTATGCCGTGCCAATTGGGCTGTTAGGAGGACTGATTGGCTTGGGAGGTGCAGAGTTTCGGCTACCAGTCCTTGCTGGAACATTGGGCTATTCAGTACGGCAGGCTGTGCCTCTGAACTTGGCTGTCAGCTTGATTACGATTGCTGCATCCTTAGTAATCCGGGGCAGTACGCTTTCCTTCAGCGCCGTTATTCCATTGCTGCCTGCAATCTTCTCCTTGATTTCCGGAGCGGTTATCACTGCTTTTTTTGGGGCGGCGATGGCGGGAAAGCTTTCAAACGAACAGCTTGAACGAATGATCTTAGTGCTATTGGTAGTCATTGGCATTGCCTTGATAGTCGAGGGTTTTCTACCTCAACAAATACCAGCCCTTCTACCCCCTGCTTTAAGTTGGCGCATTTTGGCAGGTATCTTATTTGGACTGGCAATTGGGCTGGTAAGCAGTCTACTTGGGGTTGCAGGGGGTGAAGTTATTATCCCAACACTTGTTTTCGCTTTTGGTGCAGATATTAAGACAGCAGGTACAGCCAGTCTTTTAGTTAGCTTACCAACTGTACTTGTAGGGGTTATCAAATATGCTAGTCGAGGTGCATTTACAGATCGTACAGCCTTGAGCAATACCATAGCGCCTATGGGAGTTGGTTCGGTGATTGGAGCCATCATTGGAGGAATGCTTGTCGGCATTTTTCCAGCATCGGTACTCAAGATTACACTAGGGGTAATCTTGAATATCTCCGCGTTTCGGGTCTTTCACAAACTCAGGCGTAGCCAGTCGTAGACATCGCTATGCAATGTTCTTATTATTTATTTTATCAATAATCTAAAAAATAACGCCACCTCAATCACAGGCTGGCGCTATTTTTTGGGTTTAATTCACAATAGTTAAATGGATTTTCTAAATTCCCCTCACTACTTCTGTGCATTTTTGCTTTTATACTGCACTGCGACGGGTTATTAAGTTCCACAGGAAAACCGCAACAATTGCACCAAGAACTGCTAGAGCAATACCAGGAATACTAATAGTAGGGGCTGCTAGAGTTAACGTTCCTGTACTGAAGAATACGCCTAAGCTACCGCCAACAAAAGCACCGATGATTCCTAGTAAGATTGTTCCCAGAATTCCGCCGCCTTGATGACCGGGGTAGATAGCCTTAGCGATCGCACCAGCAATTAGACCTAAAACAATCCAAGCAAGAATATTCATTGTTATTAATTTGGTAAACGTTTTTTACTCACAAATACATATTACCAATCTTAATATGTTGTTCCATCTACCATCAGAATTAATCATGAATAGCCATAAGGAAGAGTTGAATTACAACTATTTTTATTAATATGTACCACCACTGAGCTAGATAATCAATTAAAAAAAAGCTCCTAGTAGGTCTTCAACTAGGGGCTTATCAAACTATTGCTTGGTAATTGCAGTATATGCATTTTTAATTAGCTCTCTCCTCTACTAGAAGAATTAAGCTGAGTTTTTAAAGACTGTCTCTAAAGTAATGTAAAGGAAGCAAAATTAGGCTTTTATTACTCCTTTAGCCCCAAAAGCTGAGGTATTTATTTTAAATTACGGTAATCCGATAAATTTACTGCTGTTTATAATATCTCATAACTTGATACAAGAAGCAAGTTTAAGAGTCGATCGCGGTTACTATGTCACGCTTGTATTGGGGAATAAGGACTGGTGAGTGGGAAAATTTGCTTGATATTAGCCCAATCTATAATCCATAATCCCTAATACTTCGGCTCCGCTCAGTACAAGTCCCCAATCCCTAATTCCCAGTCAAAATGCCTAATCAAATTTGGTTATCACAATTGCAAAAACATCGGGCGATCGCAGTCATCCGCGCCCCTAAAATCGAAGTGGGACAGCAAATGGCAATGGCTGTAGCATCTGGGGGAATGCAGTTAATTGAGATTACCTGGAATAGCTCGCGGGCTGGGGAATTAATCACTCAACTACGTTCGGAATTACCAGCCTGTACTATTGGTACTGGTACGCTATTCAATGTGCAACAGCTACAAGAAGCGATCGCATCTGGGGCGCAATTCCTCTTCACACCCCACGTTGATTTGGCAATGATTCAAGCAGCACAAGAAGAAGGTGTACCCATCATTCCAGGAGCTATGACTCCTACAGAAATTGTTACCGCCTGGAGTCAGGGCGCTAGTTGTGTAAAAGTGTTTCCCGTGCAAGCAGTGGGAGGGGCTGATTATATCAAAAGTTTGCAAGGGCCACTAGGTCAGATTCCCTTAATTCCTACTGGCGGCGTGACTTTAGAAAATGCCAAAGAATTTTTGCAAGCCGGAGCGATCGCTGTAGGTTTGAGCGGTGAATTATTTCCCAAAAAGCTTGTCACAGAGGGGAATTGGGAAGCGATCGCATCTGGGGCAAGAAAGCTGATACAACAGTTAGCTTAACTTAGAATCAAATCATCAAAAGTTCACGTCTATTAAAGTAATAGATAGGGAAACAAAGGTGAAAACTCATAAGTTTCTCAAGACCCCATGATTTGAGTGTGAGTGTATCTAAAATGAAAAAACTGATTTATCCTGACTGGGTGCGTCACTTACAAATACTCCTTACTGGTACAGCACTATCCGTAAGTGTTTTTACTACTACTGGAACTACTGAAGTTTGGGCGAATTCCAAAAATCAAGTAATTGCACAAACAATCCAGACATTACAAAAATCGGATAAGCGCTGGATTCAAATTGATCTTTCAAAGCAACGGTTAATAGCTTGGGAAGGTGACAGAGTGGTTTATGGAAGTGCTATTTCCTCTGGCAAAAAAGCTACTCCCACTCTTGTTGGTAGTTTTAATATTCAATCCAAGTTCAAAACTACACGGATGCGGGGAGAAAACTACAATGTTCCCAACGTTCCTCATGCGATGTTTTACCAAGGTAATTACGGTATTCACGGAGCTTACTGGCATAAAAGGTTTGGGACTCCAGTCAGCCACGGCTGTGTGAATCTCGCACCTAAACATGCTAAATGGCTATTTGAGTGGGCATCGGTAGGGACACCAGTAGTTATCCAGAAATAGTAGCTTAAGCAACCAAAAGGCAATTTAGAGAAAATCATTAATAACAACAAATCAAGACAATTGAGTGATTCCCAGCAATATTTTATGCTGGGAATCTTCGGAGTCGGAATTACGGAATTTGAAATAAAATAGAGAAGAGGGCATTTAACGATTTGCCCAATAAATTAAGCGTAAATCCTGACAATTACTGTGTGAAATTAAAAATGCAAATATAAACTTGGGGAAAGTTTGTATTTAGGCATTTAAATGACAGATTTTTTTAAAGGTGTCCTTTGTAATTAGTGATTAGTCGGGAGCATCCCAAATGTGCAAAAACCTTGATAGCCCTCATCCCCTAACCCCTTCTCCCATCTTTGGGAGAAGGGGAACTAGAATTATGTCTCCCCTCTCCCATCTTTGGGAGAGGGGCTGGGGGTGAGGGAAAAGATTTAAGCAAAATTGGGATGCTCCCGATTAGTCATTAGTTAGAACTCATCATTTAATTAAGGACAAATGACAAATGTGCAAATTGGATGCAGATTAGCTTAGGACTTGTTTTGAAAAGCATTAGCGGATGAATTGCGTAAATCCTCAACAGGAAGCGAGTAGTCGATCTGGAAATTTGTAGTTTTCTAGAAAATTACTTCACTTCATAATTTTTGCGTAGTTTAGAAGGTTAGGCATAATGCAATCTTGGATTCGCAGTGGTAAGATTCGTTCTTCAGGAACTTTTTGTACAGGCGTGGCGCTGATGGTGGCAACTCTATTTTCTTGGTCATCACCTTTAGCTGGTACACCCAACTTTACTACAGCAACAGCCGCGTCAGTCGATGAAAACAGCATCACTGCATCTAATATCAGGCAAACATCCCAACCTCGATGGATTGAAATTGACTTGTCAGAGCAACGCTTACGTGCATGGGAAGGTAAAAGGCTTGTTTATTCATACCGCATTTCTGGAGGTAAGCGATCAACCCCCACACCCATAGGTAGATTTCGGATTAATTCTAAGTATCGCACTCACCGGATGCGAGGCAGGGGCTACAATATTCCTGATGTTCCTTACACAATGTATTTTTACAGAGGCTATGCCATCCACGGTGCTTACTGGCATAACCGTTTTGGAACTCCAGTCAGCCACGGTTGCGTGAATTTACCTGTTAAGCAAGCTCGCAATCTTTACAACTGGGCTAGCAATGGAACTTTAGTAGTGGTGCGGAAATAATTCTTAATTCGTAATTAAGAGTTGCAATTACGAACTATCGTTATCATGAATTAATCGTTGCTGCAATTCTTACTTTGATGTATGGACAGGTGCATTTACCGAGTGTAACGCACCTGTCCATACATATTGCTAGACTAAAAACACATCTTCGAGGGATTCAGGAGCTATGAGCTACTCAACTACTCAACCTCTAACCCTGGAGGAGTTTCGGAAGCTCCCAGAAACAAAGCCTGCGAGTGAATATATTAACGGTGAGATTATTCCTAAGCCAATGCCCAAAGGGAAGCATAGTCGATTGCAGCTAAGACTCTGCAATAGCATTAATGAAGTAGCAGAAAGCCAAAAAATTGCTTATGCATTCCCAGAATTGCGCTGTAGCTTTGGTATCCGCTCAATTGTACCTGATGTAGCGGTTTTTAACTGGTCACGAATTCCATTTGATGCTGATGGGGAAGTTCCCAACGATTTTTTGCTCTGGCCAGATTGGACAATTGAAATCCTCTCCCCAGAACAGAGTTCAAACCGAGTAATTGGCAACATCCTTTATTGTTTACAGCATGGTTGCCGATTAGGATTGTTGATTGATCCAACGGATCGCTCAATTTTGGTTTTCCGTCCGTGTCAAGAACCAAAGTTGTTGCAAAAGAGCGATCGCTTAGAAGTTTTAGAAGAAATTAACCTAGAAATAACAGTAGAGCAAGTTTTTAGTTGGCTGAAGATGGAAAATAGCTAGCAAAAGAATTAGTTTTGTCTGCCGCAATGAAAGCGATCGTTTTGCTAAAGTGAGAGCGCATTCCATTAGGATTTAGGAGCTATGAGCTACTCAACTACTCAACCTCTAACCCTGGAGGAGTTTCGGAAGCTCCCAGAAACAAAGCCTGCGAGTGAATATATTAACGGTGAGATTATTCCTAAGCCAATGCCCAAAGGGAGACACAGCCGCTTGCAAGGCAAACTCGGTGCTGTTGTTAATGAAGTTACGGAGAATCAGAAAATTGCCTATGCATTTCCCGAATTACGGTGTAGCTTTGGGGAACGCTCAATTGTACCTGATGTAGCTGTATTTCAGTGGGGACGCATACCGTTCACCGTTGATAATGAAGTACCTGATAATTTTGAACTTCCACCAGACTGGACGATTGAAATTCTCTCGCCAGAACAAAAACCTAACAAAGTAATTGGCAACATTCTCTACTGTCTAAAGTATGGTAGCCGCCTTGGATGGTTTCTTGACCCTGATGATTTCAGTATTTTGGTATTTCTACCAGAGCAACAACCAGTGTTACTCCAGGGAGAAGATTTTTTACCTGTATTACCAGAAATTCAACTTGCACTAACCGTCAATCAAGTTTTTGGATGGTTAAAGATGGGCGGCTAAAAATACTCGGCTGCAATGAGAAGGTGCGACACCTAATTCTCAAACAAACTAGTATCAACGTGAAAAAAGTTCCCTAATACCTTGGCCATCTCCTGAGTAATTTCTTGTTTTCCACTCATAACTTGAGAAACAACCTCTTTTGAACCAAGAATTGCTACTAACTCAGCTTCGTTAACACTCTGAGCATCGATCAGATGGAGAAACATTGAGCGTGCTGTTGATTCTTCCATTGGATAATGCTCATCCTCATATTTTTCTATCAGAGCGATCAACAGGTCTAATAATGCCGACTCTTCCAAAGTTCGGTTAACTCGATGAGACAGTTCCTCTGCTAGTGTAATAGCTTGCTCGTTTTCCTCATCTGTTTTAATAAGCTTGGGCTGATATTTAGCAAGCAAACTAGCATAAGTTTCACGGTTAAAAGTAATGGTCATTTTTCCACTTATCCTTATCGTATTCTGCGTGCGTCAAAATGTATTTAAGATAAATTATTTGGTCACTATAAACCAAATCAACTATCAGACGATATTTGTTGCCTTTGATATTAAAAACAGTGAAATTCCCAACAGCTTCTGCTTGAGGATAAACTTCTTGCACTTGGGCAAGATTATTCCATGTAGCTTTATTGGCAGTCTTGTACCAGTTTTTAAGTGCATCACAGGAATCAGCATAATTTTGGCAAAATTCGCGCAGCTTTTTACGACTGATGATGTGCATTATATCTAACTCAACTGTGCCACAAGTTGATTTTCCAGAAGCGTGTCATTTGTCAATAAGTCTTCAACGGTGATTCGCAAAAAGCGTTGCTCATCAACTTGAAAGAGGATTTTGATGCGATCGCTTCCAGGATATCCGGCTGGTGTCAGTTGGGCAATTGTCCTCGCGCCTTCTTGATCGTTGAGGGGTTTGACGCTGATTTCACTATTGTCTGTACGGCGAGTAATTAAGCGATCGCCATCAAAATAAACTTCAGTACTACCCGTATCTGCTCCCAATTCTCCCATAATTAGTTCAATGCTGGGCTGATTTTCCACAGAAGCGCCTAAGACTAATTCCACTGGCTGACTCATTGGATATGCCTGTCCAGCTTTAATTAAAGAATGCCATTTGTGACGCTGATTGCGACGATCCCAGTAGCGAATACCATAACTATGGTATAGAAAATCTTTGATTTGTATCCCTTGTGCTAACTGTAATGCACCTTGAGCGATCGCTTCAAAGGGACGTTCGCAACGGATTTTTTCTGGCTCAAAATACTGTTTTATCCATGTCTGCACTGCTGGTAATTGTACTGTCCCACCAACTAACAAAACTGCATTAATATCTGGAAGTTCGATTCCTTGGCGTTTTGCTTGCTGCAACAGTGTCGTCATTGACTCATCTAGTAACTCAAAAAATGCATGTTCTTTAAGGATATTTTCAAAAGTATCGCGGTTTAGCTCCAGTTCATAGCTTTCAAATGTCTCATCATCAAAATAAACTTCACTAGCTTGGTTTTGGGTTGATAGCTGAATTTTCACCCGTTCTGCCAATCTTGTTGTCAAGGGACTTATCGCTAATTCTTGAGTTTTGGCAAAGTAATCTACCAACCAATTATCAATATCAGTACCGCCCAAATTTTGCCCAGCTTTCGCCAGGACACGGGCAGTTTTGACTTTTTGTTTTGAATCTTCAGCCAGAGACTTATTACCCCACTTGAGGATAAATCCCAACGGTTTTGTGGTTGCTTGCACGCCTTGATCCAACCGGACAAGGGATAAATCCAAAGTCCCCCCACCAAAGTCAATCACCAAGAGAATTTCTTGATCTGCCAAGCCATAACCCAAGGCGGCGGCTGTGGGTTCATCCAGCATCCGCACCTGTTCGACGGGGAGGGCTTGACAAACTTTCCCCAACCAGTGACGATAAGCTTCAAAACTGTCTACGGGTACGGTTAACACGAGAGAATCTAATCCACCTTCCAGGGGTGCTAGTTCTTCAATTACTTTGGTGAGGAACCATTGCCCTACTTGCTCAAAGGTGACAATTTGCCCATCTAATTCGGGTAAGAAACCTTGGATATCTGCACCGATACCCCGCTTGAAGCTGCGGAAAAATCGCGTTTCGCCCTTGAGGTCAAGACCGCGATCGCGGACTTGTTGCCCGACTAAAACTTTATTTTGGGTTGCATCTTCAACATAAACCAAGCTGGGAATCAGTGGCGGATTGAGACTTTGTTTAATTGATAAACCTGGTAGATTCAGGGTTTCTGGCTGCTGGGTTACTGGGTTCCAACGAGCAATGACTGTGTTGCTAGTACCAAAATCGATTGCGATCGCCATATTTTATATTTATTATCTCGCACGAAGATGCCAAAGCTGCTTTATTTGTGATTATTCTCCATAAGCCACCAACAATGCAATTCATAATCCAAGGCTCATTTGGGAAAACCAAGGACGCGATACTTACGGCAGCAAGCTACACAAAAAATGATTTCAGGTAAGATCAATAGCTTTGGCATGGTTACAACCACCTTGGCAGGGCTACTCCTAACTCCTGTACAGACGCGATTAATCGCGTCTCTCTTAACTCTTGCTGTAAGCTCAATCTTCATGCCGTAACTGCCATACTGCACCGAAAGCGGCCCCAGCCCCAGCCAACAATCCCGTACTCATCCCTTGGATAGTTTTTTGGATTGGATTTTGAGTTAAACACTCACTTGTAACCTTACTGTCTTCCAAGCAGAGACTACTTTCTGCCCAACCAGCAGTACCTCCTAAAATTACACCAGTTATACTACAGGAAATAACTAGCAGCAAAAGACGTTGATTTTTTCTAACCATAGATAGATGTTTCAAAAATTGAATATAGTAAGGAACACTCACTTACTTTACACATTCTTGCTAGCAAATGTCATCTGGTTTAAAAAAACTGGCTTCCCTGAAAAGCCCCCGATTTTTACAGACAAAAGTTTTATAGAGAAGTCAAGGTTTATTTTGCGTGTAATTAAAGATATTAATTTGACTGATATTAAGTAGGTAGGTGTAATTAAATATAAGATCAAACCTCACCCTCAATCCCTCTCCTTACTAAGGAGAGGCAAGCCGGAGGCAGGGTGAGGTTTTATATTCAATTTGACCCACTTACTTACCTCTTTTGAGGCACTAATACAGGCAGTTGACGGGCATTGGCTACGGATTTTGCATGTTGTCCAACAGTCAAAACATTAAACTGACTGGATATAAGTTCCAAACTTTTGTTCACTATTGCCAGCTTTTTGTAGGTGGGAAGGCTCATTCCAGGGAAGAATGATAGCTCTGGCACATCCTCTTGACTTACAAAGTCTGTAGGATGGAATAGCAAAGAAGGCTGGACACGCGTAAGTTTACACAGCCATAGGGCAATTCGCAGATAGAGTAACGCCACTTCCGAAGAAAATGTACTCAGATACATTATGTAACTGAAGTGAATTGGCACCTTGAAAATTGGCATGGTGGTAACAGGAATTTCAGTGAGTCTATCCTTACCCATGTGCCACTGGTAAGGTTTCAGAGGCTGCAAACCTTCTTTGAAACCGCCAAACAAGGCTTCGCGTTTCTTGCGTTCTTCTTTGCTCAGTTTACAAGTCATCAAATAATATGCTCGGGCGATGGGGCCCAAAAATGTGGGGAAAGTCGAAGCATCATATTCGTATCCCCGTCGTGCTAAGACTTTCAATACCGCAGGGGAGAAACTGTATCCAGGCCCCCGGAAGCCGATAGGATGTTGATGAGTGACGCGCTTGATATGTTGTTCGGCTAAGGCCACCTCTTCTTCAATCTCATCCTCCGAATATAGATGTAGCCAAGGATCATGGTAAAATGAATGATTGCCAATTTCATGGCCGGCGTTAGCGATCGCTTGTAATGCCTTGGTGTTTTTTTCCAGCGCTGCATCTTGACCCACAATGAAGACTGTGATGATCAAATCCCATTGCTGAAAAATATCTAAGAAACGAGGGACTGCAATATCTAAGTAAGAGGGGAAAGTCTCCCAACCCGGAGCGCCCTGATTTTTTAGAAAAGACCAAACATTATCCAAGTCTAAAGAAAGACTGGCTATTGGTTTGTTTCCTTGTCGCTTGATTTTCATTATTAGTTCAAGTATTTGGACAATTTTAAGCGTAAATATAATCTTAGGTTTGGGCTTTATCGATCAAGAGTGATTTTAAGAGCAGCATTCTAACGCCGAATAGCCCGTTGTAGACATCGCCTAGATTGGACACTAACAAGTGTCCCATATTTGTAAACAAATTCTGCTTGTTTACAAGATACTTCCGGTAAATGAGATAATGGCTTTTCAGCGCTCGTTTAATCTCGACTTAATCAGCCTTTCGGACAACTTTTTACCCTGATATATAATTGCTGGTCATCAATATATCATAATCAAGACACATTTAAACGTATAAGTAAGTTTTAGCGTAGGCGTAGCCCGTCGCAGACATCGCGTTAAATATAGAAGTAATTAATGATTTGGATGCTCAATGTCTATCAGGACTTGCAATAAAAAGTGATTATACAAAAAATCTTATTCACATCCTATATCTTGATTTGCTGCCTCTGGGTAAAACACATTGCAATTCCCTTTTCGTAATAAGCTGCCTCATTAATAAAAATTGGCCAAACCGTAGATGTTCCCTCATAAAAAATTATTTTATCATCAAAGGTTATAAAAATTGGATCTCCTGGGTTTAAGGCTTGATAATCCTTGTCCTGAAGCTCTGGATGAATCATCCCAAATATTGTACCATCCTCTTGTTTTGGATAGTCCACAACTGATAAATGTTCGTACAGAATCAATGTTTCGTTAGTTGATGAAATTCCACCCTGGTTAAACCGTTCTAGATAGTCGAGAATCGCATAAACAAGTTCCTCTGTTTGTTGAAACAGCGCCGCATTTAAGAGTCCTTGGGCAATAGGGCCAACCTCGATCGCAAAGCCTAATTCGCACAGAGAATTTACAAATGGGTTTTCTTCAATTGATTTAAAAGAGCAGCGATAAATCCTAACTAAAGGATTAATCTGGCTCAGATAAGCAGCCAATTTTAAGTTTAAGGGATGACTGTTTACTAAAATAATTGTCAGACCCATATTAGCTGTACTGCTGTGCAAGTCTAATATAAAATCTGCTTGTTTATCTTTGTTTGATGCTAGGGTATCCTGGATTGATTTAGCTTGCAATTCTTCGTAACTGCTCAGAGTCGGATCTTGTAAATCTTGCTTGAGAAAACAACGATTTAAATCTTTCTCTACATATCGCCTCCCCGCCGCAAAAGCGTTAGGATTTGCTAACAGAGTGACTGTCTCAAAACTTTGTCTAGTAATAAAGTGGGGAAACTGGGCAAATTTTTGGATCAGGTAGGCTCCAGTAAACTCATTGCCATGAGTTCCACCGACAATTGCAACTCGATTAATCTGGTTCACGATTCATCAACTCCAGAATGCAGCTATCGAGGTATCAATTTTCAATTTACCTTATCAAGGATTCACTTTGCCAATGCGATCGCGCCCATGTGGTTGATCAAGATAAGACATATCAGGGCCATCGGGAATTATCCCGCCTGGATTGAGGGGGAATAGGTTCCCGTAGTAGTCCCGCTTCACACTCTCTACATCGCAGGTGTCAGCTACACCTGGAAGCTGATATAAATCACGTAAGTAAGCTCCCAGGTTCTGATAGTCTCGAATTCGTTGCCTATTGCACTTAAACAACCCATAGTAGGCACTATCAAACCGAAATAACGTCGTGAATAGACGGACATCTGCTAGCGTGAGATTGTCCCCGCATAGATATCGACTAGCCTGCAATGCAATGTCAATCTCATCGAGAGTTGCGAACAGTTCATTACACGCTTGATTGTATGCTTCTTGAGTTTGGGCAAAGCCGCAGCGATATACACCGTTATTTACCGCGTGATAAATCTTCTCATTCCACCAGTCAATTTTTTCTTTGAGTCCTTCTGGATAAAGATCCAGTGTGGGATCGTTGGCGAACTCGTTAAACTCAGAGTTCAGCATGACGATAATCTCTGAACTCTCATTGTTGACAATAGTTTTTGTTTGGTTATCCCATAAAATTGGAACTGTAGAGCGTCCACTGTAACCAGGTTCTGCCAGCTGATAAAATTCAGCCAGTGTGCGACAACCTACTTCTTCCTCGTTGAATATCCAACCGCCTTCAATGGGAGAAGGAGAGACGATACATACTGATATTACCGCTTCGAGTTTTTTGAGCGATCGCACAACTAGGGTTCGGTGCGCCCAAGGACAGCCCAGCCCAACATAGAGTTTGTAGCGCCCCGCAGCTGGTGGGTGGGGATTTCCTTCTTCTGTGCCAATGAACTTCCGAAACTGGCTATTAGGACGAATATAAGCTCCCGACTGATTGCTAGGAGCAAGCTTTGACATCATGATCTGCCACATACTCGTCCAGACAAACTTTCCCAGCCAGATGATCAGCTTGGGAGGGAGTGTCCTGCCTTTTTTCTTGGGAACATTTTTCTCGTCATTCATTGGAGTTGAGTTGCTCATGGTGACAATCTTGCTTTGGGAGCGATTGACGTTACCACTGTTTCTCGTGACATACTCCTACACTAATGCAAGCATACAGTGTAGGCTTCTCAGTGACTCCCGGTATCCCGTCGGACATTAACTGAGCTTTATTTTGAGTCCACGAGATGCCCCTCCGCAGACTTTGAACAAGTACCAAAAAGTATATTCTACCTTAGTACCGCTAGAATTTTACCCATTCACGGAGATGACAAAAAAATGTCTATTCTTGAATGGAACCCCATATTCTAGATTGTCTAGGTTCAGTGTACAACCAGCATTTTCGGCTTTGTTTGTACTTATTTATAATACCATCAATCGTGGTTTTATAAATAATAAATATAATGAATATGGGTCATGTCTCGACATAGCAATTAACTGTTTTGGCTATGCCAAAAAACATTAATTACTATATCTCCCCACTCCCGCGACTTTCACTCGCGGTGCGCTGTAGACGGGTTTCCCGTCGCAGGCGACTGGCGTCCCCACACCATACCGTACTCGGTTGGTGTGGGGATTCCCGTCTGTTTAGCTAACTAGGTTTCGATTTTTACAACCCACTCTGAGCTTTACTACGTTAGTTTACTACGCTTTGCCGATATTTTGTATCATAGCTAATCGTCTCAAATTTGCGTAGGCAAAGCCCACCGTTCGCGTAGCGTCTCGCAGAGAAGGTATCGCAGCCAAAAGCGATCGTCACATCTAAAACTGAGTCTAAGCATTGCTTCCTAAAAAACCTACTTACTTTCCCCAGCTTAATTTGTCCGTCTGGTGTAATAAATTGCCAATTGATTTAGCAAAAGGACTGATGGGGGATGTCCCGATCCTCTTAATTTTTTCAATTGTGTATTCTGTATTGTATTATACCTGTAATTAGAATTTAAGATAATTATTTTTCTTTGAATAAATAATAAACTTAATTCGCATCTTCAAAAAAAAATCTCTTGTGGGGTGGGCATTTCGCCGCCCTAGTTGTGCAAATTAAATGCGCGACATCTAAGTGTTTAAAACTAGTCATAAATTGAATATCACAAACATAATTTTTTAGCCAGTGATGCCCAATCCCAAGCTCTGAAAGGTATACATGTCATATTTAAAAGCATAGTTCATCATTTCCGAAAAAACACAGTGCAAGGCTTAATTAGATACTCGATAGCAGCTAAAATTGACAGCGTAATTACTAATGAAAAAATGGTATTTATCTAATCTTGTTATAAAAAACATCACATCTTAACATTAGATAAGCCCACAAAGTATAGATATAATTTTAGGAATAAGCGACTGAAACAAAGAACAAAAACACAAAACCTACGTAGGAATAATTGTAAATAAAGTGACTCAATCTCATGACAACCCTAACCTTCTAGAGGAAACGGATTTAGGGACTTTCATCGCTCAGGCTACTACCACAGACAAATGGGAAGTATTGCCGTATAGTGCTCCAATCTTGCCTATACATGCCGCTTTACTTCGTACTGGTAAAGTATTCTTTTTCTGCGGTTCAGGTAATGATCCCAGTCGGTTAAATACTCCATATGACAGTGTGGTTTGGGATGTGAGCAAAGGAACCTTTACCAGTCAAAAGGCTCCATTGGATAGTAATAATCAGCCCATTGATCTTTTTTGCGCTGGTCACTCCTTCCGCCCTGATGGTGGGTTATTAGTTGCGGGTGGAACTTTGCGTTATGACCCATTTTATGGTTCACCCTCTGCTCTGATATTTAATCCTATTGGCGAGAAATGGTTCAAGATACCACCAATGAATAATGGTCGCTGGTATCCTACTTTGCTAACACTAGGTAGCGGTCGAGTCTTTGCAATATCTGGGCCGGATAAAGATGGCAAGCTCAACAAACAACCAGAAATTTATTCATATTTCTTTCCAAATGGTTGGAATGCTTTTCCAACAACTCTTCCCTACGCGCCATACTTACATCTGTTTCTACTCAATGGTGGAAAAATTTTTTATTCAGGCGCCCAGATGGGCGGCAACATTGGAATAGCGCCAACTATACTAACCCTGCCAGAGACATTTACAGAATCCATTACAGAAAAAGTGGTGCCAGGGCTGCAAGACTCTGCTTTCGGAAATCAAGCTACCAGTGTGCTTTTACCACCTGCACAAGACCAAAAAGTGATGATTATCGGTGGGGGTAGTGGTAAAACGGCAACAAACAGGGTCAATATTGTAGATTTAAGAGATACTAACCCAACTTATGTAGCAGCAAAGCCTCTAAACTATGCTCGGATGCATCACAGCGCAGTTTTGTTGCCCGATCGCACAGTGTTTGTTTGCAATGGTAGCAAAATGAGTGAGGACACAGCACAATCAATGCTGCCAGCAGAAATCTACAATCCAGCTACAAATACCTGGACAGTAGTAGCTAAACAAAATGTCCCCCGTGTATATCACTCAGTGGCCTTGCTCCTACCAGATGGTAGGGTAGTCACAGCAGGGGGGAATCCTAACCGGAGGATCGATGAACTGCGATTAGAAATCTACAGTCCTGCGTATATGTCGCGATCGCGCCCAATTATTCAGAGCGCTCCTGAAGTATTGACCTACGGACAGCAATTTACAATTCAGACACCCCAGGCTGCGAATATTAAATGGGTTAGCCTGATTAGACCAATGGCAACCACTCATTCCTGCGATACAGAACAAAGGTTAGTGGATGTGCGGATTAATTCTAAAAACGCTAATTCTCTCAATGTCACGCTAGCAACCAATCGAAACATAGCAGTACCAGGCTGGTACATGCTTTTTATTAGTGACAACAATGGAACGCCCTCAGTAGCAACCTGGACGCGAATATCATAGCCTTACCCGTTTATGCTCAATAGACCTCTTGCAAAAGTCCTTAACACCCCACCCCCAAACGCTCCCCGCTCTTCGGGAGAGAAGCGTTTGCTTTACTCAAATGCGGGGTAGGGTTCTTTATTTTTGATTTATGCAAGAGGTTTAATACACTGCTACTTAATAAAAGTCATCAATTCTAGGAGTGGAAATATGAATTACAAGCTATCACGTAGGCACTTTGGCCAGTTGGTACTTGGTGGAACTATAGTATCTGGGCTTAGTTATGTAAGCAACAAAACTTTGGCGCAAACACCAAGTTTCAAAATTGTCGGTATAGGTTCTGGCTCTATCATCAGTACTGACCAAACGGTTATTCCAGAGGTAGATACCACTGAATTAAATAGCATTACCGCAAACATTGTACCCACAGATATTAAGCCTGTAGGGCTAGGACTTGTTTTAGAATCCTTTGTTTTGCAAGCCTTAAATACAGGAAAGGTTCAGCTTCTAAGTCCAGTAGTTACTCAGATACTTGCCGAGCGCGGTACAGCTTTAGTACAGTCTAATGAGACATTGAGTAGCTTCGCTGTTTTAAGCGATGGCACAATTGCCCAGCTCGGTACAGCTTTAGGAAAAGTTGATGATATATTGAGTAACCTCGGTTCTTTAACGAATGGCGTAGTTCTCAATCAGTCTCCCAATGAGGCTCCCAATCAGGTTACACCTTTAGTAGAGACTAATGAGACATTGAGTGGCTTTACTTCTTTAAGCGATGGCACACTTGTCCTAGCTGCTACTCCTGTTACCACTGGTAGGAAACAGGCGACATCTACTCGCATTACATTTTTGGGTACGCCTATAAAAACTTTAATAATCTCAGGACTTAAGCAGAATCAACAGCTTGGGAGCTTGCTAGGCACTATTGATGGGCGGCTCATCGGTCTAGTAGGTAAAAAGAACGGTACACCACCGATCACATTAGTAGATATTAACCTTCAAACAGGAGAGATCAGTTCTATTAGTAAGATTAGATTCCCGAACGATCAACGAGCCAGCAATCTAGCTCAGTGCCCAGATGGAAAACTCTATACCTCTTTAGTTGGATTAAATGGCGATACAACTTTGGTGCAGCTAGACTCAAATCAAAAAAACCCGATCAGACTGGCACAATTGAAACTTAATGGCCAAGCATGGAATAATGGCTTACAAAGCTTGGTTTGCTCTGGAACAGGTCAACTCCTAGCATTTGGAGCTATGAGGTATGAGACACCTAATGCTGTGTATAGCATAGATAAGAAAAGTGGAAACATGACTCGGCTACAAGACTTTGACGCTGCTCAGATTACGCTTGCTCCTGAGTAGAAGAGATTGATCTGATATCTAGCAAAAAAATGCCAAGCCCTCCTCTTGCCTTGAGGGCTTTTTATTGGCATTGATTGTTATAGGACTTACGCAAAATTGTCTCAAAAACCTGATTTGTCGTAGCGGTAATTCATGAATTACCGCTACTTCAGAACTTTTTTGCGTAAGTCCTGTGTTAGTCTAAGTCCTCACAGTGCATCTCCCTCATCTTTCCTATTCCCCACTGCCCTTTCTCTAAAAAATGCATCAAATGTAAACCTATCCGGTAGCGAAGTTTGTGCGCCTGGTTTTGTCGTAGCTAAAGCACCGGCGGCTGCACCCCAAATAACTGCTTGTTGTAAAGAGAGTCCTTCAAAAAGTGCCGCAGTCAAGCCACCGTTAAAAGCATCGCCAGCAGCTACTGTGTCAACTGCATGAACTGGAAACGCGGGTACAAAAAACTTTTCCTCAGCAGTGGCACAAAAAACACCTTTAGCACCTAGTTTAACGATCGCACATTTCACACCCCGTTGTAATAAAACTCCAGCTGCTTTGGCTGCAAGTTCTTCTCCATCCACAGTAAAACCCACTAACTGCGCTGCTTCAACTTCATTGGGTGTAATAATGTCCACTAACGGGTAAAGTTCATCTGGGAAATCAGATTGTGCGGGTGCAGGGTCGAGAATTACTGTTATTTTAGTTTTTCTTGCGGCTTTAGCTGCTGCAACCACGGCAGCAATCGGAATTTCTAATTGTAAAAGCAGTGCTGTCGCTTCTGGTAATAACTGGGACAATCGTTCTACATCTTTTTGATTGACACACCCATTTGCGCCAGGAATTACAATAATTTGATTTTCACCAGCATGATTTACGGCGATGATGGCGACTCCAGAACTAACAGTCTCATCCACGAAAATATTGTCAATCTGCACACCAGATGCTTGTAAATTGTTGACAAGTTCTACACCAAAATCATCTGCACCTACACGTCCCACCATTTGGGTAGGAATTCCCAATTTTGCTAATGCTACGGCTTGATTAGCTCCTTTACCTCCCGAAACTTTAAAAAACTCTTCTCCTAGCAAAGTTTCTCCGGCGACTGGCAAGCGGGGTGCTGTTGCTACCAAATCTATATTTATGCTACCGAAGACAATAATGCTCATAATTGTCATTCATTTAATTCCATCAATTCTTTTGTTTTCAAAGCAGCCGCTACAGGCTGAGAACATTCTCGAATCTGAGGAGAGATAGAGCAAATCGCATCTGTCGTTGTTTCAAAACAATTTGATAACCCAATTGTTTTTAACAATCCGGTTCGTTCTAATAGTTGTTTCACTTCGGGCTGTAAACCTGTGAGAATTAAGCGGCAATTGTGGCGTTCCAAGTCGTGGTAAATATCCTCTAAAGCTACTAACCCAGTTGTGTCCATATTTGGCACAAAGCGTAACCTGAGAATTAAATATTTTACTTCCGGTTCATCGCGGAGGAAGGTAGCAAACCGTTCAGCAGCACCAAAAAATACGGGGCCATCTACGCGATAAACGGCAATTTCTTTTCCTAATTCCAGAGGAGTACCAGGGGGAAATACTTCGGTTTCAGGTATTTTAACTAGGCTTAAATCGCTCATCCGTTTGATGAATAATGCTCCAGCTGCAATCAATCCCACTTCTACAGCGAGAACTAAGTCAAACAAGATTGTTACTAGCCAAGTGAGAATCATCACTGCAAAGTCAGAGTAGGTAGCACGCATCAATAAACCAATGGCTTCCCACTCAACCATCCGCACGCTAACCACCATCAAAATCCCAGCAAGTGCTGCTAAAGGAATCCGTGCTGCTAGGGGTGCTAAAGTTAAAACAATAATGGCTAAGGCAACGCCGTGAATTACTCCAGATAGTCGGGTTTTGCCGCCCGAACGGACATTGACAACAGTCCGAGCGATCGCACCTGTTGCGGGAATACCGCCAAAAAATGGGATAATAATATTTGCTAATCCTTGACCAATTAATTCGCGATCGCTATTGTGTTTTTCGCTCACTGTCATCCCATCAGCCACCACCGCCGACAGCAACGATTCAATACTTCCCAGTGCAGCCAAAGCCAAAGCCGGATTAATCAGTTCTCGAATCACACTAAAATCATTCCAGTGGGGAATACCTTGGGGCATCGGTAAAGATTGCGGAATGTTGCCAATTGTGGGTACATCCAGATGAAAATAAGCAGCTATCCCCGTTGCCAACACTAACCCCACTAATGAACCCGGTATTATCGTATTTATCCTGGGCCAGAAAACCGTAGTTGCAATCACCACTATTGCCAACCCAACAGCAGCCCAATTTAGAGCTTCTACATGAGTTACACTTTGCCAAAGTCCCGGTGCAAAATGTTCACTGCGCGGTAGTTGTAAACCAAAGAAATTATTTAATTGACCACAAAATATAATTACGGCAATACCATTAGTAAAACCTGCCGTCACTGGATAGGGAATAAACTTCACTAGCTGTCCAAGTTTGGCAACCCCTAAGGCAATCTGGATAATCCCAGCCATCACCCCAGCAATCCAAACTTTCTCAATGCCGTACTTGGCAACAATTCCCACCAATACTACAGCCATTGCCCCTGTCGGCCCTGTAATCTGTACTGGCGAACCGCCAAAGATTGCTGCTACAATTCCCGCCACAATAGCGGTATAAAGTCCCGCCTTTGGTTCTACTCCACTCGCTACCGCAAAGGCTAAAGCTAAAGGCAAGGCTACCACTGCTGCTGTTAGCCCTCCCGTCAAATCGCCACGGAGTCCACTAAACAAGCGACGCAGACGCAAAAGCTGTGGTTCTTTGAGGATATCAGATATTGCCATATTCAGTTTTAACTCTTATACACAATTTTTTGATGCATACATAGATGTGATATGATATGCGGGTAAAAACTCCTTCATTATAGACATCTCGCAAAAAAGTCAAAATTATATTGTGAATAAATAATTAGACATGGCAATCTAGCGATCGCTCGAACAAATTAAAGTAGATAAACCTCATCTATATTGAGAACCGTAGTTTTTGCCCTCACCCTAAATCCCTCTCCCAAGATGGGAGAGGGACAACTTTGCGGCTCCCCTTCTCCCAAATTTGGGAGAAGGGGCTGGGGGATGAGGGTTTTTTCTTTTCATACTGAAATAACTACAGTTTTCAAGATGGACGCGGTTTAGAACTATAATTGCGATCGCGTAGCGTACCGTAGGTAATCGCCCATCTTTAGACTCAAGACTCAGAACTTTTTTCCGTGGTAATATCAGTTGCACGAAACCGCAAAAAGCCGTGGCTACTGTATTAAAATCTCATCGGGCATCAAGAAGGCGTAAACATTCAACGCATCCTCTCCAGCGTTTGCTTGAGTATGGACACCAGTATCGTAAACAAATTTGGCTAGCAACTACTTATTCTACCCTGAATAAATTTTTCGACTTGGCACCACCCGCCTTAATTGGTGTGGCGGTGGATGTGGTAGTCAAGCAAGAGGATTCCATAATTGCCCAGTTAGGGGTACGCGATGTCTTTCAACAATTTTTGATTATTTCCTTCCTGACTGTCATCATTTGGATATTAGAATCTATTTTTGAGTACGCCTACGCTCGACTTTGGCGGAATTTGGCTCAGAATATTCAGCATGACTTGCGTTTGGATGCCTACAAACATTTGCAAGAGTTGGAATTGGCTTATTTTGAAGAACGCAGCACTGGCGGTTTAATGTCTATCCTCAGTGATGATATTAACCAATTAGAGCGATTTTTAGATGCAGGAGCGAATGATATTATCCAAGTTTCTGCAACTGTTCTAATTATTGGCGCTGCTTTCTTTATTTTGGCTCCTAGTGTAGCGTGGATGGCTTTATCACCGATGCCATTTATCCTCTGGGGTTCCTTTGCTTATCAAGGAATACTTGCACCTCGTTACGCCGAAGTCCGCGAAAAGGTAGGTTTCCTCAATTCGCGTTTATCAAACAATATTAGCGGAATTACTACTATTAAAAGTTTCACTGCTGAAACTTATGAAGCCTCTCGTCTGGAATTAGATAGTGAAGCTTATCGCCGGAGTAACTCTAAAGCAATTACTCTTTCTGCTGCTTTTGTCCCGTTAATTCGGATGCTGATTTTGGTAGGTTTTACAGCATTACTGTTATATGGTGGGATGGCAGCAGTTTCTGGAAAAATGTCTGTAGGTACTTACAGCGTATTAGTGTTTTTAATCCAGCGATTGCTGTGGCCTTTAACTAGATTAGGCGAAACATTTGATCAATATCAACGAGCAATGGCTTCTACTAATCGAGTCATGAATTTATTGGATACTCCTATTGCTATTCATACAGGTGATGTATCGTTACCTGTAAATGAAGTGCGGGGTGAAGTGCAATTTAAAAATGTTTATTTTGCCTATAAAGATAGATTTCCAGTAATTAAAAATCTGTCTTTGGATATTCCGGCGGGGAAAACCATTGCAATTGTTGGTTCAACTGGTTCTGGTAAAAGTACTTTAGTCAAACTTTTGTTGCGGTTATATGAAGTGCAAACGGGAAGCATTACTATCGATGGCATTGATTTGCAAAGTTTGAATTTGCAAGATTTACGCCGTTGCATTGGTTTGGTGAGTCAAGATGTCTTTCTATTTCATGGCACTGTAGCGGAGAATATTGCTTATGGTAGCTTTGAGAATACAGAGCAAGAAATTATCACGGCGGCGAAGGTAGGCGAGGCACACGAATTTATTATTGAATTGCCCCAAGGTTATGAGACAATTGTGGGGGAAAGAGGACAAAAGTTATCTGGTGGACAAAGACAACGGATTGCGATCGCCCGTGCAGTCTTAAAGAATCCGCCCATTCTGATTTTAGATGAAGCGACCTCAGCAGTGGATAATGAGACAGAAGCAGCAATCCAACGATCGCTCGAACGGATTACAGTAGATAGAACTACAATTGCGATCGCTCATCGTCTTTCCACTATCCGCAATGCTGATTGCATTTATGTCATGGAACATGGAAAATTAGTAGAGTCGGGAACCCATGAGCAATTGCTGGAGAAAGATGGGATTTATTCCAGCCTCTGGCGTGTACAGTCAGGTTTGAGATAACTTTCGCGCAAAGTTTTGTGTCTTCATTACGAATTATTTATGTTTTTTGGTAATAGTCAACCAGAATCAGGTGATAACAAGTGGCGTCGCCAGTTGGATAAGTTTGTCAAAGCAAATCAGCAAGAATTGGCGGCGCTGTTTTGGGGATTGTGGTTAGCAAATGGTGACACTCAGGGTACTGTTGGTATTGATTTGCAACCAACGCCGCATTTTGTTTATTGTCCGAAAGAGCAGATAGAGAAGTTAAATATTAGAGTTGAAAATCGGCTGCAAGAAATTTTGGGAATTGTTGAGAATCATCAGCCGGAAGTGGAAGTTGTGATGATTGGGATTGGGAAGGGGGAAATTAAGTTAATTCAGTTTGCACCGGAACCAGCGCCACCGATTTGTTTTGAAGAAGTTGGGAAGGATGTGGATGGGTTGTTGGATGTGCTGGAAGAGAGGATGAGGGAGGAGATTGTTTTTTAACGCAGAGGGACGCTAAGGGAAGCGCAGAGGAACGCAGAGGAGGATAAGAAGTCTGCGCTTGTTGTTTAGTTTATATTATTTACGCACTTGGCCGCTAAATCCGGCGGCTTTAAACTGCTTCAGCTTCAAGGGAGTAGGTTGATTTGCGGGTACAGAAATTCTCAATTCAAAATCGCTAATGCCTGGTGGTACCTCAGCAATAGAACCTAAGCGAGTGCGGTTTTGCATTACTGAGTCATTGTTGGCATCATAGATGCGTCCAAAAATATCTGCGTCGTAGACTGTTTTGTAAGTGCCATTTTCTGCTTTGCCAATGACAAGAAAACAATTAGCAGCCGCGCTACCACTACTGATAACAGCCCCTTGTGCTAGTTCTGGTGGACAATCTTTATAGGTAACATCAAATAATTTAATCTGTGTCAATGCTACAGCAGGGGGAATGCTCACCCACGATAGAAAGGTGATGAGACAGGAAATAAAAACAACCGTGAGTGAGCGCAAGCGCATAAAAGACTCCGTGGCTTAATCTTACAATATGTAACTTATAACCTCAGCTTACCTGAATTTAACTACAAGGGATTGAAGACTTTAATTTAACCTTTGTAATAATTAGGGAAATAACCCTCAATTGCTATTAACTTATGACTCCAGATGAGATTGAAGCATCTATGCTCGCAGCCTTTAATGATTGTGATGCAGCAAGCTGTCCTCTCACTGACACGCAGAAAGAGATATTACTGCAAGTCGTCGAGCAAATTCAGGGAAATTCTACCTCTAGAGCATCAGCTATTGCTAATCCCTTAGACGAACTTACCCCAGAGGAGTTAGAAACATTTTTACAATTCGTTAAGGATGAAGAACAACGCAACCGCACTTGGAAAGTGCAATTACTCAACGACTGGCTACTGGAAAATGACTCTGGAACAGTACAATTTATTCGGCAACGCTATGGTTTACAGTGGCTAAATCGTGTTGAGTCATATCATTTTGATAAGTATTCTTATTTTGAGGATGCACTAAAGCTAAGAATAGGCGATCGCATTGAAGTTTCCAATGCACTATGGGAATGGGTGCAAGAAGATGGCCCTTGTAAGCGCGAATGGTTTCCCTGTATGGTGATTCAGATCGAGGAAATTAGCAACGGTGATGATACCTCTACTAACTGCGTTGTCCGCTTCTTCAACGGCGCTGAGTATGAAATTCAAGGCATCTACGAATGGAATCGCTATAACTGGCGCTGGCCTCAAAAGTAGATATTGAAATATTTTTAATAGATACGGCATTATGCCGTATAGACTTTAAATATAGACTTACTATTTGTGTTTTATGAGTGATAACACCTTGCAACAGACAGCTCGATTAGAAGCACGCGTCAATCCTGAGATAAAAGCTCTATGGCAAAAAGCTGCGGATTTACAGGGAGTCACCTTGACGGATTTTGTCATCGCCAGCGTTCAGGAAGCAGCTTACAAGGTTATACAGCAACATCAAACACTCAAGCTCAGTTTAGAAGATGCTGAAGCTTTTGTAGAAGCTCTGCAAAACTTACCGAAACCTTCCGATTCTCTCATCGCAGCAGCTTTACGTTACAAACAAATAATCCAAAAAAATGGTGTTAACGATTGAGTTGCTAGATAGTAAAAGGCATAACCGCTCAATTTTTGCTTGTGGAAATGATAGTTTAGACACCTATATAGTTAAATCTGCATCTCAAGACTTGAAGAAAAAAGTCGCTACAGTGTTTGTTTTGATTGACTCTCCAAGCATGGATATTATTGCTTATTACACTCTTTCAACTTACACAGTAGATATTACTAATCTAGATAAAACCTTTACCAAGGGTTTACCTCGCTATCCTTTGCTGCCAGCTATTTTACTCGGTCGTCTTGCTGTTGATAGCAGTCGTCAAGGTCAAGGTTTAGGAGGAGTGATTCTGATAGATGCTTTGAAGCGTGTCCTAAGAGCTACAGAGCAAGTTGCATCCGTTGCAGTAATTGTAGAAGCTATAGATGAAAAAGCAGTTAACTTTTACCAAAAATACGGTTTTCAACAATTTAAAGAACATTCGTTCAAGCTTTATCTACCTGTTAAAGCGATTGAGGAACTTTGTCTACGTTTTGAAATTTAAGTGTACGTTAATGAAATTATTGCTTGAACAACGCCCAAGCCAAAAACCTCTCGGTATAATATAACGCTAATTGATTGCTCACACCATTGAAAACGGCATCAAAAGCGTGTTCTGCCCAAGGAATTTCTAGAAAAACCGCAGTATTACCAGAGTCATGTAAACGTTCATACATCTGTCTGCCAAATCGGGCTTCTACTAAATGGTCACGACTGCCGTAAATTAATAAAGTTGGTGGTAAAGGGTGCGTCAGGTAATTTATCGGTGAAGCAATTTCATACTGATTAGGCAATTCTTCTAAAGAACCACCGAGAAATGCTTTTAAAACAGCGCGGGTGTTAATAGGATCGGGATTTGGCGGTGTCTTGTATCCTCCAGGTAAGTTAACAGGCCCGTAATAGTTCACCACACCACGAATCGGTGGTGCATCCGGTTGATAAGCCGCTAACATTGCTAGATGCGCTCCCGCAGAACGTCCTAAAAGTACCATCCGTTCTGGATCAGCTTCATATTCGGCTGCATGTTTGCGAATAAAATTCAGAGCTGTACGCACGTCATCTAACTGGGCTGGAAATCGATATTTAGGTGCGTGTCGATAATCGATCGCAAATACTGTATATCCCTGATGAGCAATATATTGATTAAACTCGGAATTGGCACGAGGATTGCCATATTGCCAAGCTCCACCATAAATTACTATCACTGCTGGATATTTCCCTACCTCTGAGGGTTGGTAAATTTCCATTTTTAAAGGCACTCCCGCAGGAGAAGCAAAGATAATATCTTTTTGATGACGCGTTTTACCTGATGCAATACCGCCGAAAAAATTAACTAAATCAAAAGGATGCGTTTGCATCTTTGCCCTTACTTCGACTGGAATTTGCTCTAAATAATTTGCTCCCAATCCTTGTTTCATCGCTTTAGCCATCTGTATTTGAGTTAGTGGGATATTCACTAGCACCCATGCACAAATTAGCAATCCGATTAAACTGAAAATGCAAGCGAAACGTTGTAATTTACGGCGACGGATGTAGAAAAAAGCAAGTGATAAAGAGAGTAAATTTAATAACAATAACCAAGGACTGACTTCTGGCGCTCCCACTGCTAGGGTGAGTAAAAACATATTTGGAGCCGGAAGAATAATCCAAGAACTAAGAAATAGACTTGCAAAACTTAGTAAAAATACAAGCCATGATAAAACTATTTTGGGTTTGGATAACATAAATTTTATAGCGATTACCCATAATAAAAGAACCCCTCCCCGCAGTCTTACGGTGTATACACAAGTCTCTTGCTCTGCACGTTTTTTGCATCGCTCTGCACCTTTGTTGCATTGCCCTGCATCTTTGTTGCATCGACTCGCATCTTTGTTGCATCGACTCGCACCTTTGTTGCATTGCCCTGCATCTTTGTTGCATCGCCCTGCATCTTTGTTGCATCGACCTACAAAATTAACCTACCCTACGTTACGCA